>Ga0058699_1000015_pt1 | contig 31340 bp, 10 predicted proteins | sample AgamicAtPe_FD_55078 | JGI IMG/M metagenome (GOLD analysis project Ga0058699, IMG submission 55078) | Agave microbial communities from Guanajuato, Mexico - At.P.e | ecosystem: Host-associated > Plants > Phyllosphere > Phylloplane/Leaf | place: Guanajuato, Mexico | collected 2012-10-15 | reverse complement strand
ACCTCAACCTCAACCTCACCCTCGCCATAGCCATGGCCCTCAGCCTGAGCCTCAGCCTCAGCATCCCTCCCAACCTCGGCAGTTCCTCTCGCCAGCCAAACACGGACTCCGCCAGCACAGGCATTCCGTTGAACGAGCCCCAGCCGCCACTTTGGGCTTGTTGATTCAATATTTGCCGTTCAAACTCCATTGGAGGCAACGCAAAGCGGTTGATCAAAACTCGCGATAGTCAGCCAGGAGAAGTAATGGCTAATGAATGGAGAGATAGACGGAGATAGGGCGCAACTATACTGATGCCAGCTGAGCCGCGGAAATGCAGGCGCAAACGCCGATGAAGATGCCCATCAAGATGGCAACAGCCAACTCTCGGGCAAACCAGCCAGATCTACTGGCGTTCGCGCTCGGTCAGGTCGCCGGCTTGCTCGTGATGTCATGCCAACTGGCCGGCAACCAGACGGGCGATAAATGGCTCTTCAAGCGCTCGACATCACTCTACTCATCGGTTCGTTCAAAATCCAATGGCTCCAGGCCAACAGTTCACTTGAGCATCCTTGCGCGGATGCTGTAGTAGCAGGGCAACGATGTTTGCTCAGATAGCGGCCAGATAGAGCGATGCCGGGAATTTTACGCTGCAACTTATTTCTACCGGTTGAGATCCATGTCCGATTGGATCGCCACTACATCGATGGACGGTGGATCCAGGAGGCCAGAGATGTTGGACCATGAGACTGGTCGTCTTGGTTACCTGTTCAGCGTGGGAGGCCAACGGTTCTAAGGNACCGATTTCGTCGCCCTTGCTAGTGCCATCAACTGCACCTCTTTGCTGAGTCCTTTTGGACGAGCTGGCTAACGAACTTAGTTCCCAGAATCTAACCCCAAACTCTCAACTGATAGCCTTCCAACTAATTTCACGTCACAAGACGCGCGAGCTGATGACTCACCGCTTGTTCAAGTTCAGCCTCCTTCCATCTGGAATGCTGTGCCTCACCTGGCAGCGAGTGAGTCGTCTTGGATCAGGAGTATAAGCCGGCGATGTGAAGTGAAGGCTTTTGCTCAAGAGGTGGGGACGTTCGCACATTTATTTACTGCGAATCCCATGGAAACAGGTAATTTCATACAGTCTTGTCGAATCTAATCAGATCCGGGCGACCAATAGTCGTTAATGCCTTCAAACGGAGTGTTTATTGCCGGAGCTCCTCAGTTTCTGCGTTGCTAGCTCTCCTCAGAACACTATACTCCAATTGAAATCCTTTGCCTTCGATACGTTCGTTCGAGTGGAAGGTTATTCGGATCCTACTCGAGTTGGTTAAGAAATAACCTTGAGGTTTCACTTTGCCGCACCATTTTCCAATGCTTCTTGTCACCAACTCACTTTTCGCCAATGAGAGCTGAGTGGAGTTTGTGATTTTTGTCTTGATTGAGTCTTTTAAAGGAGGAACCGACTGAAGTGAGACCTCCTCCAATTGAACGAAGTCATTTTGGCAACTTTTCGATGTTTCAAGATCGAAAACTCCCACAAAGCTAATGTTAAACACAAATCCGTCGTCCACGTTCACATTAACAACACAATGAATGTTCTTTGGGTAGAGAAAGTGGACCAGAGATGAGGATATCGAGATAGCAGTAGAATCGTAGAATGTGTGTTCCCGATTTCTGATGAAATTGTAAATGTTGCGCTGACTATCTTGGCGCCGGCAGAAGGCATTTTGGCTCTCGTTCCTAACCCGCACGAGTTCCATGTCAAAGCCGAACTTTTCTTTCCCACTCGAGATGGATGCAAACCTGTCCAAGCCAGAGCTGAGTTGCTTGATGCCGGCGACAAAGGTGATGGTGATTAGGCTTCGCATGTTCAGAATAAGAGCCTTCTGCTTCTTGGCTAGCTGATTGTAGGCGCAATAGCGGGCGAGCAGAGGCGAATCGCGCTCAACTGAGGCCCGGATCTCCAGATAGTCCAAGTCCGGATTGTTGGTATCACAGTCGCTCGTTGAATTTGAATAATTTTCTGGCCTTCTGAATTGAATATCATTGAAGGAAAGCTCATAGTCGCCGCCGTTCAAATGCAACTCCCATTGGCAGATGCCCGGCGCGTAGCTGTCGTTTGGAAAGCTCCTATGCGATCTTATCCTCACGCCCTCGCCCAAAATCCGCTCCAATTGTAGACAGCTCTTCTCGTAGAAGTGGGCGCGGATGCCGCGATACACGAGGGTCGATTTCGGGGCTTCGGTCGTATTGATTCCTCCCTCCGTCGCCCTGATCTCGCGCTTAGCTAGATTCTTTGTTCTTAGCGAAACCCTACGCACGTTGTAGTCGAGAATCCTCCACCTGAGAATCCCGGTCAAGTTTCCGCAAGCAAGAAAAGGGCGATTGCCGAATGGGCCGGATATTATGATTCGATTCAAGCCACAGACTTCGTTCGCCCTGTTGACCGTCTGGCTCGAGAGGCCCTCTTCCATGATTGAGCCGCCAGTTTGTACTGGCGGAATTTCTAAAACTTGAAACACAAGGTAGCTCAGTTGGAAGTTACCAACTGCTTCCGTTGGCGAGAGAGTGAACTCAATACTCAAACGAGGCAGCTCGAGGAACTCCAACGAGCTGGCCTCGTTTGCGAGCGTCCAATCGCACTGCAAATAATCCGAGCTCTCTCCCATCTCCTCACCAAACGCAGCCGACTCGATCAAATTGTTTGCCCTCGTTGATGCCAGCGTCTTGTTTTGACTCTCCTCATAAGCAACATCGCCACCACACTTGAATCGTCTATCATCCGTTAGCCTATAGATAGCCATGAAGCCTTGATTGGGGAGCAGATTGGTGGTTTCGTAATCAAGTTGAAGCATGTGAGAGTCGGTCTTGATTGAGAAAGTGTCTTTGGGGAGATCCGCAAATATGGCAAAGTATTTGTCTGCCGTGAGCTTCTTGAACCCGCTCGAGATCGAGGAGAGATCACGATTGCCAGCGTCCAGTAAATCAGTGGGGGAGTTTGACCCTGCACTTGAATCGGATCCAGGGGGTTGCATCCGGCAGGGAACCCTCTGGACTAGCTTTCGCAGTAGAGTTCCACTGAATGGCGATTGTAATTCAGGTAGAGGCCGAGTGTCGTATCTTAGCGCGCTAACTTCATTGTCTGCCAAGTAATGGAATCGATCTAGACACTTGAGAAAGTTTCCGCCCTCAATGGGCCTGTTCAAGCGGACAAAGTGAACTAGTATTGACTGGTTTGCGGGTGCAACAAGCTGGTATTTGCAGTGCCGCTTTCCAAAGAAACCATGCGGCCAGCTCGGAGAGGTGAACTGGCCAAAGGAGTCCTCGGCGCTCAAGCTCATCAGGCCCCGCGGGCAGGTAACTCGCGGCAACGAGCTCATCGCGTACAATTCCCAGCCACCGGCGCCGTTTTTGCCGTCGGTCACAAACTCAACCGTGAGNGCGCTTCCTGGCGACTCGAAGTATTCTAATTTGTGGCCAGCGCAGAAGCGGGCCANCAGGCGGCCAGTGGTGGAGCGCGAAAACTCCATTGTGTCCGCTTGGATAGGTAAATCCCGAATCTCTATATAGTCGCCTATGGAGCAGTCGGCATTCGTTGGCTCGTTCGAGAGGTCAAACTCGCTTAAGCCATTGTGAATTATGAGAACCTGATCCTGGCTGGCGGCAAAGAGATAGTACTTGCAATTCAGATTGTTTGCGTACGTTTTGCTTCGAGTTTGACGATCGCGAATTCTCGCCGACGACATTATGTGGTATTGGCCGCCGCAACCGCCAACACTGGCAATAGCCTTGAACAAAGACTTCTGAGTACGATTCATCAGCTTGGATTCAGCCAGTTCGATGGCTCTAGCACGAACGTAACGAATAAACATATGCCTGCCTGTCGACTGTAACTGAATGGGCGCCACAGGAAGGCAGTAGCGTCCGATCAGGGGCGACAGCCTGATTGCGCCATCGTAAACAGCGATGTAGTTGCGCCCTGAACTATCGAGTTTGGGGTTCAAGCAGTAGTCGGGCTTCCGGCTTTCGCCGAAACTATCCTCTGAGCTTGTGTCGCGCTCTCGCACGAAGTTGGTTGGATCAACCGATAGCTTGATGTTTGTATNCTCGTGAGTGTACACCAACCAATGGCACTCGATGTTGTCCTGCGGCGGCTGGGGCCAGTTGGGAGAGGTTAGCACCACCTCGCTAGCATTCTGCGGATCGAGCGAGAGGCGGCTAGTGAAGGAGCACCCTTTTGAGGCGGCACCCGTTGCATCGGGCAAGGGCTCCTCCTGCTCTTGGATGGCTAAATCAGCATCCAGAACCTCGGCGTCAGTAATGTTGGTCCGATTGCCGGTCGAAGTCAGCTGGCTCTTGCTGATCGCCTTGTATCTGAGCAAGAACATGCCTTCGTTACGATAGTTGTCGTACACGACGGTGGCCAAATTGGCGCTCGTTCGAACCGAGCGTACAAGGTTCGATTTGATTCGTGGGTTGAAGGCTGAGTAGATGGGCAGGAAGTAGGTGCTGTCCGGTTTGGTTGAGCTGAGGATCGCGCCGAGTCGTTTGAATTTCAGATTCTTATAGCCGAGGTAACCGCACATGTCGCTTAGCTTCGGCGAACTTTGCAAGCTCGAACCATCGTAGATGCTCAATGTATCCTGACAATCCTGCCTATCTGAACCTAGATCAAGTCTGATCAAGTCGAACACCAAAACTGAGTCGAGTTTGGTCTCGAAAGTCCACCTGATAGAGCCGTTGTGTCTATATTTNGTCGGAAACTTTGGCGAACTTATGAGGGCTCCCTCCATAGAATCTCTGTCAACAATTTGGATCAGACCGCCATACTCGATACTGTACTCGGCGAGGAATCCACGCGATGCGAGCACCTGCGAGCCGACTGACCCCTCCTGTCCTAGCCCATGCGATCTGAATCGGACAAGGATTTCGTCCTGCAAGAGTTTTGCATCAAGAATTGGCGCCTGTTTGCCACAAAAGCGCCCAATGAGGTTAGAATTCTCGTAAAAATCACCCAAAGTCATGACAACTCTTCCGAGATTAGCCCCTGGACGCAATTGTTCGCTTGTTGTCTCCACGAGAAGGTGGTACAGTTTTGCACGATCATACAAGCGATCAGACACTCGAATTGATCTACCGGTTGCATTTTTAGCGGCTGTTCCAATCTGATCCTGACCTCTGCCGTCCCCAATGATGAAGGTTGAGTTTTTCTCCGACGAATACGTGCTCGTAATTGCATTCAGTTTCACTCTCAATTTCTTCCTGAGCGGCAGCTGCCTGATCTCAATATGATCAACATTTTCACACTCAGCCGAGCCATTAGATTCAGGCTCATCGCTCGATTCTCCATCTGGCAAATCGAATGCCGCGAATCTCAACTTGATTTGGCTACCTGGTGAGCCTGTGATGAAATAGTGACAGTCTAGATTCGGCGGGTAGGGTTGCGGGTAGCCGAGCGAGGCAAACTCGGCCTGGTTTAGGCTGAACTCGCCGCCGCAAGCATTCTCAAATGGGCGCACTCTGAACTTAGCTCTAGTTAAACCGCTCACCATCACTATGAGCTCACCCGAATGGCCAGCATAATGGAGGGAAGAGTATTTTAAATCAGATTGCTTGCATATCTTGATTTTGGGTTGCAATCGAGAGTCAATGTCGGTCAGATTGAAGAANTCTGTTCGAATGTTTAGATCGACGCCCTCAAACACCCTCAAACAATCGCTTGGGCTCTCCTTGATCTGGCTCGACTCTTGGAAGTCGACAATATTTAAGCTAATCTTATTCTCTGTTCCCTTGCCATTTGCGCCCGGCCGATTTGTGCCGAGTATCCAGAGACAGACGTTCTCGCTGCGACTTGCGGTGTTCTCCGCAAGACCCCTCGGCCACTTCGGCTCAGATGGGTAGTTCGGGGAGGTAAACTCTCGCGGATAGTCGACCAACACCACCGACCCACACAATCGGTCGAAGCTAACCTTCCAGCGACCTCTGAATCCTCCTCCACTATAGAACTCGAGCCAAGCCGCTTCTTGCTCCATAATAACTTTGGTCCTCGCCACTGAGGAGTCGTTTGAGCTTAGCGCCGNTTCGGCGTCCAGTTTTCCGCAGTAAATTTCTTCAACGCTTTGGCCCGAGAGATGTTTTATACCCAGATAGTTGCCCGACTTCCGACAGACTGCCGCATCAAGCAANCCAACGGCCTGCTCTTCCGAGCTTACAGGTATATCCAACTCGTCTATTCGGAACCTGAGGCGTCCAGAATGAGCGCTGAGCAGACAGTGGCACTGGTAATGAGTAGGCTCGTACAAATCGGGATAGTTTGGTGACTGGCGAGTGCCGGCCAGCTGATTGAATGGGCTGCTTATATCGAAGGTGCTCCGCATGCAAATTTCCACAGTGCTAGGCCAGCCGTTCAGGAGGAAACCGCGACCGTAATTATGGCGGCCNCTTGTATAGAATCTAACCAGGGCAAAGCCGCTTGACGTGTGCATTGTCTCTCGCATCTTTTGAGAATCACAATTTCTGCTCAAGATTGGCGAGTCGAGTGTTAAGCCATCGAAGATAGTCAGCGAGGCATCCAAACAGNGATCTCTAGATGCTGACGAGCTATCTTGCGAACGCATATCTGAGTTGAGGATAAACTCAATCGAATTTGCACTTCGAGATAGATCATAGACCCAGAGACATTCAGTCGGCCTCGAGTCAGTGGATTGCTTCTCATAATATGAGATCATCTGTATAGTTTCGCCCGTTTGCTGCCCACCGCAACCAACTGATTGCCATTCGATGCGAAATCCGCGCATCTCTATCGTACGGTCTGATTCGAAGCTTACATAGACAACATTGGTGTCCACCTCAAATGCTCGATCCGACTCTTTGAGCTCACTCAATTCTCCGCACAAACTTCTCATCAACTTGCCTCCCTTTGGACGCCTCTGGCCAACGAGATCTTTACTCGATTGTTCTGACTCAAAGTCGATTTGGCTGGTCGCATTGGTTATGTTTTCAGGTTGACGAATGGCCCATATATTGAGCACGTCCTCATAGCACGAAAACTTGGTCGAGTTCTTGCCGGGAACTCGCGTAAAGTTTGCACTCTGCTCCAAGTCCAAGTCTGTGATTGCTAACGTTATGTTGCTACCGAGTGGTGCTCTTATCGTCCAGCCGCAACTTGTACGTGGAACATAGGAGGCTGGAAATCCAGGCGACTCAATGACTCCCCTGAAGCCGACGATCTCGATTGGCTTGCAAACAGTCCGATAGTTGAGCCTGAAACCTCTAGAGTTGTCCAAGGCTTGACTCTTGTATACAATGAACATTTTGTTTTGACTAGATCTGAACGTTGTTTGGTTCATCTCGCTCAAGTGGCAGAATTTGCCAATCGATCTAGTGAGAAAGTCTGATCCAGAGTCGAAAATCTCAATGTAGTTTGGTTTTGCTCCCAAAGTTGAGCAATTGCTGCTAGCCGACGATAAGTCCAAGTCGGCGAAAGTTATCTCAACCTTATTCGATTGGCTCACCTCGATTGCCCACTCGCAATCGCCACTATGCGCATAGGGTTGCGGATAGTTGGGCGAGTCGATTTGGCCGCTTGAGCTCGTGAGTCTCCCGCCGCACCCTGTTTGTGCGCCATCGTAGTAAATCTCGAAGCCTGGCCGGCTCAGGTGGCCATCGGATTTGAAGTTTATCCAAAGGGAGTTCGAATGGCCAATGATCACTTTCGATTGAAGATCTCGGTTACAAAAGCGGCCGATGAGCGGTGAGTCCCTCGACGGTCCATTGCGAAGCTCAAGATGGTCGAAGATGCAATCGCGTTGTCCCTCAAGCTCAAATTTGGTTATATTCAAGCGAACCTGTTGCTTCGCGCTAGTTTGAATGATCCAAACGCAATTTGAGTTGGCCGGATAGTTGAATGGATACCTTGGCGATGTTATGAGTCCACTCTCTTGTATCAGGTAGCCCCCACACTGCTGAGAGTCTCTATTAGAGANGAAAGTGTACTTGGCAACAATAGCTCCCGACGAGAGAGCCCTCCTGTTTGGCCAGAGTTCAATGCTGCTCGCGTTGGTGGGACTGGTATCGTTGCGCAATCGGATCAGCAGGGTGTCGGATTGGCTCGTCCAGCTAGAGGAGATGTTTGTGGCTAAATCGATCGGACACAATTTACGAGTTCTATTAAGAGAAGGCTCGTACAGCTCAATGGTTTCTAGAAACACTTGGTTGCAGTCGAACTCGCCATCGACTTTCCTCGAACTGCTCCTATTTTGGCGCCGCGACCAGTTCAGCCAACTGTCAAAACGACTCTGTATCTCAGCAACAGGCGATTCAAACTTGAGTTGTATCACCTGATCAGATTTGCTATGCAAAATCCAGGCGCAAGGATTGGAGANCTCCTCTCGATGGAGTTTCTCGAAACGATTAACGGTGATCGGAAAAGAGTTGAGGGCGGAGATCCGTCTTGAAGAGTCCAACTTAATCGAGGCTCCCTCGTGCCATTCGCTTACGATGCCACCACAAGCTGGTTCAGCCTGATACTTGACAGACAGTCTCATCTTGTCCCTTGCTTTCAACAGGGGAATTGCAAGAGGATTGAGTCGGAATAGGAGACTCAGGTGGTTCCAGATTGAGTCAAAACTCAAGACTGGCAGCTTGCAAACTTCGAATTCCTTTATGTCGTGCACCTGGCTGCTCGAATATTGCCAGTACGTGCTCGTCTCGCCACTTTTTGAACCCTGTCCATCGTCGGGTGGATCATCCATGTCGCCAACTCTCGACTTGTTAGTCCTCGCGTCCGATTGAAGACTCTTACCGAATTCATAGGTCCTGAGCTGACGATCTAGACTTTCAAGGGTTTGTTTCTTGTTTTGGATTGATCCGTCCATGAATACGGCTTGAACAGCGCATAGTTGGGGCAGCATGATGCTGTCAGTCGGAATTTGGGGCTCGATTATGAGTGAAATGGTGTTGTTTGGTGGCAAAACAATATGATGGGTGCATTCGCTGACCTCCAAATCTAGCTCAACTTGGATTGAGCTGCTGAGTTGCCGGTACTCGGCTGTGCAAATAGTTGAATAGTNCAGTTTGAATCCATAAGGTCGATCAGAATTGTCAGGCTGAAACTCTGACATCGACTGGTAAGACTCGTAGACCAGATAGAGAACGTGGCCACTTGATACAATTGGTTTAAGAGAGCTTGCATTGGCACTGAAGCGGTCACCTGCACAGAATCTTGCAATCTCTGTCCGATTGCCACCATCCAGCGGGTCTCCATCGTAAACGATGAGGCTATTTCTATTGCAACGCAACTTACGCGATAGCAAATTCAATGCATCTGGCCCCGTGGGCGACTCATGAGGCATATCGAGCCAATCGAGTGATATTCTGTGATTCCTTGCGTGGCTTGTGGGTCTAATCTCGTACTCGCAGCGGCTCATGAACCAACGACCTCTCGGGCTGACGCCGGTCGACTGTGATTGCAACAGCTCAGTTTGGTTCGACTGATAGTTAGCTCTGCTATCTTTGCCCTCGAAGTACTTTGAAATCTCCAGCGCGTACCTGGGATCGACTGCGCTTGAAGTCGCTGGTTCGTAGTCGAACGACTTGATTGTCGCCGACTTGACTGTGTATAGGCCGCCGCAACCAGGTGTTGTAGGTTCGCTGGCATAGGTTAGATAGAAGCCGCGTTTTTGCTTTGGTTGCAATGGTGGAGCCACTGATGCTGTATGCGAGCTGAGCACTATTTCAACACTAGAACTCGAACTAAGTATCGACTTTGCAATGTGAGCATTTCCTTTGCTTGCTCCGTCGTTTGCGCAATGCCGAAGCAAGACGGGCCTGTCGGAGCCAATGGATCCATCTAGGATGGTCAAGGAATCTGAGCACGCAAATGAGCGAGGCAAACCAGTTAGGAGGGTTAGCTCACCAAACTGTAGCCTGATCCTTTTACCTGGTGGCACTCGAACAAGATAACGACACTCTGAGCCAGGTGGATAGAAGTCGGGAAATTTTGGCGAAGAGACTGATCCAAACTCGGCAACTGGAAGCTCGCCCCCACAGCGTGCGTCTATTTTGCTCCATGTGAGGTTGAACGCGAGACTTGGCTCCCCAAACTGGGTTCTGGTCGCATGAAACGTGTACTCTAGTTCGACCGAGCTTGTTTCGGATGTAATTGAAACTTCCTTGTTGTCGGGAACGCTCTTCATTCTAATATCGCGACTCTCAGCGCAAAACTGAGCCAAGAGTCGCTCTTGTAGACCCAATTCAGCCAGATCTAGCCGCTCGCGGACTATTAAAATTTCAGAGCAAGTTGGTTCTGCCTGGTTCGAGGTTGAATTAGCTAAGAACATTACAATCTTCTTGCTAGGATTGAGCTTGTTTATAAAATCTTTGAATGAAAGCTGGACTGAGCTGTTGGATCCGACAAATATGGACCATTTGCAACTGTACTGCTTGTTGGTGCTTACAGATTTGTCCCCATCCAGGTTTGTTCTCTTGAGCTCATCGTATGAGCCCCCAGTAGGAAATCTCAAGGAGCCTCTCGTTACAGAGAACTGTGTCCCACAGGTAGACGCCTGATTGTCACACAATCTACCTGTAAAACCCAACGGACAGATGCACTCGAACGAGGTGCGAGTTAGCTGACACTTGCCACCATTCAGGCAAGGGTTTGGAACGCAATCGTCTTGTTTGTCCGGCAATTCCGACTCAGATGAGCCATTGCTTGAGGCTGGATTAGGTCGNAAAAGTTTGCAGCCCAACTCTCCAACACCTTGGCCAACAAACGGATACTGGCAAATACAAAGTCTCGAGTTGAGAGCAACACCATTCATCTCTACACATTTGGCCATCGGGTGGCAGCCTCCGTTCGGCTCTGCCGAGCAGGCTGATATTCGCGAACAAGTGAGCCCATCGCCAGTGAAACCAGCTGGACAGAGGCCGCACCTGCGCGAACCCGGCGTATTGATACATTCGACGAGAGGCGAAGTTGAGCAGCCTCCATTGTTGGTGGAACATTCGTCGATATCGCGGCAAACTCTCCCATTGCCGGAGTAACCTGGCGGACAGGGGCCGCATTTGAAGGAGCCAGGTAGATTGATGCAGTCGACGAAGGGGTTTTGGGAGCACGGATAAGCGGCCATGAGGGAGTTTGACCAAGGCGACGAGTTGTCGGCAAGGACCGACTGATTTGCTGATATCTGGCCCACTAAGCACTCGTTGATGTCGATCACACAAGCCGGATTTATGCCATCCGTAGTCCAACCTTGCTCGCAGATGCACTCATATCTGGCCTGGTTTGGAACGGCCCGTGCAAGGTTTATACATTTCCCATTTCCGCATAGCGATCGCGAGGAGCTCAAGCTACAATCGTCGTGCTGCTCGGTGCAATGAACGCCATGGTACTGCGTTGTACACTCGCATCTATAGCTACCGGGCAAGTTTACGCACTTGGCTCCGTTTTGGCAGCCCAAGTCAGTGCCACGAAAATNGGCGCACTCGTCTACATCGCGCTCGCAAGTTGGTCCCTCGTAGTTTGGCGGGCAGAGACACTTGAATCCATCATAGATGTCGATACAAGTTGCTCCATTTTTGCATNCTGGCTGGCCAGTTTCGCTGTTCAAACAATCATTGCGTTTTAATCTCTCAAACATCATAGCCTGCTTCTTGCTTAACTTCGAAACCTGAGATTGCTTGCTTGCTAGACGACGCGCAAGTTTCTGCACTTGTTTGTCCAAGTCAGTAACCTTGACACCCAGACTGTCGAGCTTCTTGTCGAGCGCTGAAAATCGCTCGCCAGCATTGTAGAGGGTGCTGAGGATAAATTCAAAATGATCATCCGCTGAGGAGGTAAACTTATTTTTCGGCGCCAATTGAGCAGATTTTTCAAGAGCCTTCGTCACATCCAGCAGCTGGTCGAGCTTGTGGCCGTTTATCGTCACCGTCCCTCTCGAGCCGCTAGTTCGAAAATCGATGTTCTTGTCTTGACTGGCCTCAATGACAAGGTGCCCATTTCTTGTCTGAATGCGAGGTCTGTTTGCAAAAGGGTCTTTGAGCTCAGTTGAACGGATCTCTCTTCTCCGTCTTTCGGGCGACCGCTTTGGTCTCCACGAGTCGCCATTGTAATTGTCACCAAAAGCTAGACTTAATATGAGAGCGGAAACAACAGCCCCCATCAAATAGAGGAGGAACTTTATCTTCTTCTCACTCACAAGACGACCGAAATCGCTGATAAATCTACTTGACCGGCCTATATTCAGCATTGTCTTATGAGTGAAAATTCTGTCTGATTTGAATATTGTCTCGCTAACTGGCGAGTTTCAAATTTTCGCGTAACAAGGCTTATTAAGTTTGAGCCAACCGGCCAAACAACAGATATAGGATTGAATCAGCCACTTTGATTGCCATATCACAGTGTAAACTGATCCCTCGCCACTCGGCCATTAGTGAATTCAGAGCATCCAAGGTGCCGTCATCTAATGGCCCTCGGAAGCCAAACTAAGCGAATTTTGAAAAAGAATAAACACCAGAAACGATATTGAGTTACTTCGATAGAACGCGGAGTCTCGAATTCATTCCGCAAAATTTAACGTTTCAAAAGAGGATTTGCCATGGTGAGGGCTTTTTAGAAAATTGTAGCGATTGATGCAAACGGTTTAGATGTCAGTTTATCAATGTTTCGAGCTGGACAAATTTCNGCATTTCAACAAGTGAAGTATATTCGAATGCTTTTTTCATAGTTGGGGTTGGATTTTTCCAGTTTGCCAGATCGAGTTTTGCTGCTCACTCTATAGGTTTTTGTAAGAGCCGATAGTGACGTTCTTTTTGGGCGCGAACCTTTGGACAGCGTTTGCATCTTTCATTCAGCCAGAACTCATTACACCATTGTAAGGTGCGACAGCTTCTAGGCTTTTGAGGACGATCTTAGTGAATTTCCGAACACCTCAACGCCAAGATAATGAATCACGAGGTTCATAAGAATGTTAATCGAGATGAATAATTCCAGATAGACGCTATTACAATGATTAGAAGTTTGGAACAGTTTCAATTGCTCTGTCTATGGGCTATGCAGAGCCAGGAAGAGCGTACAAGGTAGTTGAATAGGGACAATGTTTTTGAATGTTGGCCCAGACTGAAGGGGTTTGGTCATAGTTAGATTGAATTCCGCAACAAGCAGGCAACATCGGATTGAGCTCTGAGATGATAGACTCTATGTCTATCCATAGTGTCCTCAGAGCTTATTTGGGTTGATCACAGATGAGCATCTTTGCTGAAGTCATTCTAGTCCTCCCTGAACGTCAGGTTCGGAACCATAACAGGCTTGATAAAATTGAACAACCTTCGTATCACAATCAATTCCTAGAACCGCAAGTCTATAAGGCGGAACAACGATTTGGCTCAGTAGTAGGAGCAGGAGCGCCCTTAGAGATCGAGACTATCATTAAATTCGTTGACGCGGCTGTACGGAACTGGCTGAGGTTGAAATACTTGTCGCGCCTGCCGCCTTATATTGCCAATGGGTATCCTAAGTCTAGTTTTCTTGTCCAATATGAATATGATCAATATAAAGGCTGTTAGGGACATAACAATCAAACTTATCATGAAGAATTTGGGAATGGTGTCCATCTTCTTCGGCAGCTGCGTGGTTTCGCTTGAGGTGGTCTTGACCGTGACTGACTTAGGTATGGAGACATTCTGAGCGGGGGTCCGAGACCTCTCAGATTGGATCTTTTCTACCGCTATATTCTTGACTACTTCTTCATCAGTTTTCTTCTTGGGCTCGATGATGGTTACACTGTTGTCTAGAGTTGCCTTATGCATCTCGCTGGCCGATTTTTGTTTTTGGTCCAATTGGATTTTCAAACTTTCATCGGATAGGTTGGTTGTCTTTTTTGGCTCGATATTAGTAGAAAGATTTGTCACGACACCCCCTATCTGTATTTTAGGAAATCCTATTGTTCCAGCAGTCTCAAAGCAAAGTAGCCGCGTACCCCACTCAAAAGTGTATATGCAATCCTCAAAGCCCAGAAACTTTGGCTTGTCGTCATCATAATCTGAACAATAAAACTCAATTCTTGTACCTACCTGCCGAGTGGCTTTAAAATTGCGACCAGCAGGAATCTGGCAACTCTTGTTGGTTGCAAAAGACTCCAAATAAAGACGGTTATCAGCAAGTCTGATGAATGACTTTGTAATCGAACCGACAATCTCTGAGTTGTTTGCCTTCCTGTCAGTTGTGTTGTAACCAGCATCTATCAGGCACGCTGTCGTCGCAGAAGTTGATTTTCCTTCACATTTCATAATATTCTTGTCGATACCTCTGCAGATTCCCAACATCATGTTCTTTTCTTTGCCTTCGAGTTTAAAGTTTGACACTTCGACAAAACTAGCGTTCTTTGTTAGTGATCTCAGGTCAATGTCAATATCTAGAGGTTTGTACTTGATACTGCAATCGGTTGATGGCGCACCAATTTCAGGCACTGGACAGGCGTGAATAGTCTGCCATTCAACGATGCTTTCACAAGCAGTCAAGTTGGTTAGTCTGGGCTTGGAGCTAGTCGTTGTTTTGGTTATGCACGAGAACCTCAGTGTGGTTCTTAGGCGGTGGTCCGGGCAAGATTCCTTGTGGTGTCCCAGAGATGTCACAATAACGGCCTTGTCCTTGACATCGTAGTCGATGGTTGTGAGATTGTTGTACCCGCTTTCCACAGAGCCACCCTCGTTAACGTAACATGCGGACACGTTTGGTCCGCAGGCATCATGAGCTTCATTGCAAACATTGAGGTTGAATTTTTTAACAGTCTTGTTGAAAAGGCTGGTGTCGACCTCATAGGAGGACCCGCTAGATTGAACCCAGGGAGTTAGATCTATCAGTTTACCCAGGTCATCATACAGATAACAAGGGTGTTCATAGTTCGTCGATTTGGAGTTGCAGGAAAACGGCGAATGCCATTCGAGTGCATGGTTGCATCCGTTTGCATACAAGTGGGTCGGAGGATTCCAATGAGTGCTGCAAAAATTTGAGACAGTTACTTCTGCCTCATTGTCTTTGCATGTAGTTGGCTGTGTCGAGTTGGTAGGGATAGTTTGATTGGTTGTGGAATTTTTATCGACTAATTTGTAGACAAGTCTGTGCACTTTCGATGAGTCGAGCGAGAAGGCTTGTGTGAAATTTCCATTCTTCAGGAGACAGGCTGAGTGGCCGGTGCAAGAGCTCAAAGCGTTGAGGCTGAAGTTTTCGGCCACAGATTCCAACTCGATCTTAGTCTTTAATGGTCCGCTCACACTAAATATGAAATCGTATCTAGATTGCTTGTCTGTCCAGCTCGAGTGAAACGGGTTGCTGTTTTTGACAGCAGATGAGAAGGTTAGGACTTGAATCAACACCACGTGCTGGTGATTCGAGAGTTTGTTTGTTGCAGAGATTGTACGACTACACTTACCTTAATGGAGTCTCGGTTTGATCAGATAGTGAGGGTTTGACTAAAAACGTTGCGGCAGCTAACACTGCTGAAAAGAGGTAAAGCTGAAACGGAGAGTATCGATCCATATTGACTCATCAGATTGTTCTGATGGATGGTGTTCGAAATGTTTCAATGAAGATTCGTGATCCTGATTATCTGCTGCCAATCCAGTGAGAGGCTTTGCTGCTCCAGATATAAAAACAGATTTCGGCACTTATAAGTTAGGCTCGAACTTGGGGTCGGTGCTCATAGTCAGGCTGAAAATAACATGTATTTGTATCTAGGCGAGTGGGAATTTGTTATTGTTTCACCGCTCAGATTCTGAGTCACAAATAATTTTCGCGAGTTAAAGTTCCGCAAACGGCGTAGTTACTGCGCAGCGTAGTGGGGCAAAAACAAGAAGATGGCCCCATACGGTCGGCGACTGTACAGCTTTGAACATAAATAAAAGCAAGTGATCGCTTCAATTTCTGAGCTCAAGTGTTTATTTCTGTAGCGAGGTATTTATTTCTGGTTTTGAGTTCCGCAGAGACAAGTCTAGCTCGAGAATTGAACAAATCGAGAGGCTAAGAACAAATGTGTTATCGAGAATAGTATGTACTCACGACAAAAATGAGTGAGAACAAATCTATAGAAACGAATAGAAACTGCACCTGCCCATCGATCAGAAATACCTGGCACTAGGACGCCTTCGCCATCCTACAAGTCTGTGATACATAGCAGAACTAGCACAAATCTCATCCTGCGGAGCTAATGTAGAGGGTGAAGTTGCCGATTTAAAGCTTATGGCTATGGGCAGAGCAAGTTACTAGGCATCTCGGTTATCGCGTTGCGTGCATTTGATCTGAACCTTAGTCACTTCTAGATCCAAATGCAACTTACTGAGACCACGCAGTCTTATAAGTTAAATATCGAGAGTTTTATTTGTCTCTCCTACCTTCATTCTCTTCGCCCCTAGATCTCAATTCATTGTAATAGCAAAGCTTAGAAATTGTGATGTNTGAAGAATAANTCCTAGTGACTCGGCCTCGTGAGGTTAAAGTACTAATATAAATATTATCTCATACTTTTGTTTTTCAATATTGTTATTATCTTCGATGAATATGATTGAAGATACGTGGTTTTGTGTTGGCTAGTTGATAGATTTGCTTGCTAGTGTTATAGTTGATAGGATTTCAATGGTTGGATTACATAAGCTGATTATCTCGTATAAAAGCAACAAGATTTTTGAGATATTGGACGCCATATGTCAGCGCTCGCTTACTCGCTGGGACATGGCAAGCGTGAGCTCATATTCGATATATTCCATTATGCCATCGTGGAAGAAATCTGCCTCATTGTAGATATTCTTCTTCGCCACAGGCTTGTAACGATTGTGGACACCTGACATTGGACAGCAGTGTGAGTTGGCAGTGGGTGATTGCAGGTTATGCGATAGGTGATGATTGAGATGGTGGTTGTGGTTGCTTTGGTGGCTTGGGCTATGATTTAGGTGGTTGTGTTGCATAGACGATGATGACGATTTAACTCTTCGTTTGGTTGGCACAAGACGACGTGTCAGGCGGCTGTTGCTGTTGCTACTCTGGCTACTGCTGCTTGCGCTAGTCAGGTTGCTTTGCTCCGATGAGCTACAACTAGCTGAATCCTCCGGCCAAAAATCGGGACACTCCTCTAGCGAGGCCTCGAGTGCTCGCTTGAGGTCGTTTTCCTCTAAACGACTCGGGTTCCTTGTCTGCAAGTACCTAAAAACATGGGCATTCGTCGCCCTGCGTTTTGGTCGCGAGACTTGCTGTTGCTGCTGCGCGCTAGACTGCTGCCGGCCCATTTAAATAACTTTTTCCCTTTCCTCTAGTCAATCTATTGGCGCACTTGAATCATGCAAAATTACATCTATTCCAATCAATTGTGCCTGATGAACTGGATTCTCGTGGCTAGTGTTTTGGTTCCTGAAATGTTGAGCTAATTTGACTTTGTAATGCTGAATCCCTCATGCTATGATTTACTGAAGGCAGTGGGCCAGGCAGGCTGGTAGGCAGTGGGCATCAGATCGGCTGATTGCTATAGTGTTGGCTGGTTGCTTGGTTGGACCAGTTTCAAACTTCTGTCCGCTTGGCCCATTGGAGCGATTGCAGCGGTGGCAGCGCCAGTGGGATCGTAGCTTCCTTTGTTCGTTTACACTCGCCCTCCTCGCCTCACTTCGTCGCCGCCGCCGTCCCCGTCGTCGTCTCCATCAAATACGTTCCCTTCTCTTTCTTCAACAAACTTTGCGCAAATAGAGCGCCAAATGCGTGAGTAAACCCGCAAAACTTGCGCCCAAGTTCATGAAATCGGGATTAGGACGAGCAACCAAAACTCTCCATTCGCGTCAATGCGTTGCTGGCGCATGCGATACGCGCATCCAAAACCCAATGCTCTCGCTACCTTTGCTGCAACGCGGCTCGCCGCTGCTAGCGCTGGCCGCACACACTGTCGCTGCTGCTGCTACTGTCGATGTTGCAGCTGCTTCCCTTGCGAAGGAATATACACAAACAAGCGAACACAAACAGAGGAAAGAGCTGGACCATAACACCACCAAACCATCGGGCCCGAGCCGTCTGACTACCAACGGTTGTCAGCTAGCCAAACTCAGCATCCCTCCTAGTTTTTATTGTCTGCTGCCTCTATTATTGCCAGAACCCAATTCCCAGTTGACCAGATGCGGCTTCGAGGCTCGCCAATCAAGAGATTTGTCTAATCAAGCTTCACGGCGAGCAGTGTCTTGCTAGCATCGGGCCGCCAAGTGAGGGCTCATGGCGAGCGATACAGAATTGGTCGATCAGATTGAGGAGCAAAGTTGTCGCCTTAATGAGGAGGACAGCTGTCAATGTGGTTCGCCCCAATGCCGAGAGGTCATCCTCTCGCGCGAACTTGATGCCATCCTAAATCCGAAGGTCATATTCCATTCCCAGGCTCAGCTAGACCGAATTTGGCCCCTACTGACCAACAGGAGAATGGACGTCGCCAGCTACTTGGCACTTCTATCAGAGTATCGCATTGAGCAACATTGTGGATACGTTTGGCCGCCAAACAATGTTGCCTATCGTTGTAGAACTTGCAGCGAGGCGCTTGCCATGTCTCTATGCACCGATTGTTTCAGGAATGGAAATCACGAGGGCCACGATTACAACATGTTTAAGTCTCGTAGTGGCGGCGCATGTGATTGTGGATACAGTATTGTCAAAGAGAGCGGCCATTGCAAAAATCATGGCAAGAATGCCGTTGCCAAAAGATCAGGCGAAGAGATACCGAACGAAATCATCTGTATTGTTAAAAGAGCGATGCCACGCCTTGTACATAGGCTAGCAATCCAACACAGGCGGAGCCACGTGATTGTTACAAACGGTGAGACAGAAATGTATCTCGACTTTCTGATCCATATGGCCAGTTCTAGCGCAGTCCTGAGAGGCCTAATGATTGATGCCTTAATTAGTGAGGAAGTTTATTCTAGTCAAATTAATCTGCTTAGCAACCATCCTGACAAGGATGTTGCAAGAACCGTCAATGAGGGTCTCAAGAAACTCAAGAGGGAGGGCAAAACTTTAAATCCCCGAAAGTTAATTGAAGACTGGGATCCATCTCCAAAGGAAGTTGGAGCATTCTGTGATAGTAGATCACCAAAAAGGTTTGTCGACGAGCTAGTCTTCTGGGTTGTTGTGTTTGAGTTCCCACAAAAGCTGGTTTGCTTTCTATTGAGTTTCATGATGAACGAAACGTATAAGAGCGTGTTTGCCAGGGCATTCGTCGGCCACTATGCACGAATTATGACCATTTTAGCTGGTATTAAGGGGGAGCCTAGAAGACATTTGCGCGATTCCTATGAACAACTCTCTTTCAGAATACTCAGAGTAACTTCTCAACTTGTTAATGATGCAGATCTAACAAGGATGTTGTGCGAAGAAGAACAATTCCTTCACACGATAATATATTGTCTTAAGGTTGCCATCGAAGGAGCTCCCTCGGAAAGCCTAAGAGGCGTACTAAAAGTGAACCCCCTCTGCTCGAACAGCAATAACCCACCAAGGGTGGTTTGTTGTGACAATCTTATAATGAGAGATCGTCATCTCGGATCCTTCACCGATGATCTGAATTCTGTATTATATTATGAAAATGAAGCCAAGCGTCTTGTGAACGATAAAGACCTTCTGAATACATGGATTGAGATGCTAAGCTATTTTCAAACTATGAACCCCTACAAACGTGAACTTACCGAACATACACCTTATGAAACTGGTCCCCACAACTCAGTCTTCATGATTGATGCCGATTTTTGTCTTACGCCACTATGGTCGATATTGAGCCATCTCAGGAAAAAGTCGGATTTGCCCTTGAGTCGATCACTGCTTGAATCAATTCACGTTAATCTAGCCAAGTGGTTCCATCGAATGAGCATTGGTCCGAACAGTTTGTTGGATCCTTATCACATGAGTTTCCATATACCTCTCCACAGGATGTTTGCTGCTACCGTAAGACACATGTTATTTATACAAAATGATCCTGACTGTCTCGAATTCATCTCTCAAAATCAGTCCATATTTGGCGGCGAATATTGTTACAAATCAGCTTGTGGAGCTCAGATGGCTTTGAAAATTGACGACTTTCTTAAGATGCTCATGATGCATCCCTTGCAAGCTCTAACATTATATCATGAGATTAGAAGTAGTATGTGGACTAGGAATGGTCTTATGACAATCAACCAGGCTATCGCTTATGTCTGCTACTCTACAGTAGATCTGGACTTATTTTTGTTGAAATTCTGTGCCTCTCGATTGAATCCTAACTATTTCTTGCGGATACTCATGTCGAGATTCCATTCGTGGAAATGGCTTAGTTTCAAGAGTAACACTTTCATGATCAACGCTGCCGAAGATATTCGAAGATTGTACCATTTCAATATCCTACCAGAGCAAATGACGCAAATGGTTGAAAGTTCTTTATTAACATTGATTCAATTGTTGACACTGAACATACATTGCAATATAAGCGAGAGTGAACAGATCAAACAGGAAATGATTGCCATGATCGCAATCCAAGACCGATCTTATTCTTACCTTATCGAGATGATCTCGGAGAGGAGCGTCGCCGAGCATCACAATATCGATGAAAATTTTAAATCGTTGTTGGATGAGCTAACAATATATAAGCCAGCACAACATGGTATTGGGGGAAATTTGCAACAGGGTTGTTATACTCTAAAACCGGAAGTTTGGGATAAGGAGTTCAATCCTATATATGTTCAGTGTAGATTCTATCAGAAGAGAGACTATCAAATGGCTCTCGAAAGATTCTTTCATCAGTCTAGAACGAGCGGAGGACTGGAGAGACGTCCTCACCCGTCGACTCTCTGGCCTCCACTGAAGATCCCCAGAAATATAGCCAACTTTGGACAGATAGATCTGAGTCTCCTCTTACAATGTCCGACAATTGTTGGGCTTGTATTCTCAATCATATACAAGAACCTGTACATATTTGATGTCTCTGAGACAATAGTAGCTTATGCTATCCATCTTCTAGAGCTAGCACTGAGAAAATGGTTGGATCAGAGCGATTATACTGGAAATGTTCAGGGTGGAGACCAGAAAAGGCCAGAGATGAATGAATCGTTCACAGGTACATTCAGTTACCGAGAACTCTCATCCTGTCCAGCGTATTTTGGCTCCAAAGGTGAGGCACATATCAAAGGTAGCACCATATATGCCTCCTTCGATAAGCACGACAAGGAATCGTACGATCACAGCAATCTTAATCTGTTCCCTGTCGTCAGACATGCGCTTGACCTCGGATTCGATACTACTTGGTTCCCATTCAAATCTGTGATAGAAAATTGTTCAGTGCATGTAGAAAACGTGCATTCGTTGTCCTTGAAAGAGTTTGAAGTCCTATTGAAATGCCCAAGTCAGGGCGAAGAACCTTATAAGAGTGAAAGCAACCAGTCAGATGGCTGTGCAAACTGTGATTTAAATACAACTGACATGTGGTGCGTCCAAGGTGAGGTTGCATTTGACGACGGTGATATTGATGATGACGATGATGAAGGCACCGGAATAGATGACGAAGATGACAATGACGACGAAGAGGACGAAGATGATGAAGAGGAAGAGGACGAAGATGAAGAAAATGACGAAAGTGGCGGGAGGAGTGATGCCAGAGATCANGATCGTGATTTCAATACTCTGGCGCACACTGGGATCATGCCTCCTCTCGATCCTACATGGCCTGTGGACGGTATTATGAGAACTCGTCGCTCTCTAGGGACGACCTCACCAGCAACCGTGGACGAAGTTGGATGGCGAGCTGATCATCACACTCGAACGCATGATCGTTCCACTAACACCCAGAGCCACTGGGCTCTAGGAATTGAGCACCAACAAATAGCGGACTCACAAAATCTCTCTCCAACGACAAACGTCGGCACAATCATCCACTCTGGTCTAGCTTCCCAGGCAACACATAGTAGCGCGATGGCACTTGATCCGACTACGACCGAGCAGTCGCGCCAAAACCATGAAACTCCTTTCAACGTCATCAGTGCCGAGATACATCCGGAGTCTAATGAGGGCGAACCACAAGTTACAACCGACGAGCAGCAGGGTTTGTCCCATCTGAATACGCAACTGCTCATTCAGGATCAGAATCTGGCCGCAACTGAGCCTGTGACTGTAGAGCACTACATAGACGATGTTGAAATGATAACCGTAACTTATGAAAGGAACCCGAGCGACGACCAGCTCATTTCATCAGAGGGACAAGCTCCTGCTCAGCCTTCTGCCGGTGACAATTCCGACGACAGTCTGGACTTTGTTGGCGAGAGAAATCCGCTTCTCAGTGGGCCTACCACTACACCGTCAACCTCTAATCAAGCTAGCCTCATAAGAGCAGTCAACGATCATACTTATAGCGTCACTGAGACTTCAATGGAGGTGGAAATTATGCCAGAGACACAAAACTCAGCTCTAAGTCTTGTTCCCGTTAATCAGACTAGAGCTGGGAANACATCGCAACTCTACCCTGAAAACCTAGTGACTGAACGTCGCGCAATACTCGCATCTGATCCTCGCCCCATGATTGCTGGACCAGCTCAGCCGCTAGCTCTACAAACAGCATCCAACTTGAGTCTGGAGAACAACGTGGGTCGACACGAAAACTGCAGCCGCAGCGAGCGCTCGCTTTCCGAGGTGGATATTCAGGCTAGATTCATGGGCTTTTTCCAATCTAGGCTTGATCCCCAGCGACCTGGTCCCAGAGGTTTCCGGCAACGACAAATGGCTAGAAGAGGCGGCTATCGCGGCCCAGTTCATCAGTTTGCCGTGCACAACCCCAATAACACTCAGCAAGCCACCTCTGGCCCCGTCTACCCGTGGCTGATGCACGAGATTCTGCCTCGACAATCTGCAAGGCGGTCAAGTGCTTGCACTTTGTTGAACCGAGTACTTCTGAGTAGATCGCAACGAGCACGTCGCTGCAGACGACTGAGGAAGGATAGAATGTATCACGGTGAGAGTTTGCTGTCGTTATTGCTCAGGTTGCATGCGAAATATTCACAACAGGCTAGATCTTACGAGTATAATGAGGGGAGGGCTCGAGCAGAGCGAGGCAGGATCGGCGATGGGGTTCATTTTGTTACCATTGTACTGGACTTAATCTGCACCTTAGATCAAAGGATGAAGTTCAGGGTGGAGCGGTTGCAGGAGCTCATTTGGGGCGATAAAGACGACTTAGAAGTGCGACTAGAGCAGAAGCAGCAGCATGGAGCTGAGGCGAGCGATGTTGGACTGGATAAGGCATCGAATCCATCGCAATCCACCGGAATGAATCAGTTTCGGGCCGAAGATCAGGCCTCTGTCCCTTGCACTTCCTCTTCCGTTCAGCAACGAGCCGATTGGGAGCCTAGCGGCGGCAGCTCGGCAGCAGCATCAGTTGACTGCACCGGAGCCAAAGTGACGCCAACTGCCGCTATCCCCAAACCTCTAACCCCAACTGAGCGACGCCGCCGAGCCAAAGAGTTCCAATGCAAACTGATGGCTCAGTTTGCAAACAAGCAGCGGGCTTTCATAGAGAAATATGAGTCTTCTAGCCAGCAAACAGCACATTGCAAAGCAGGCAGCGATAAGGTTGGTGCCTCCAATCCCATAGATGAGGAGCCAATCAATTTATCGTCGAAATTGAGCCAAAAGAGTAAATCACAGATGAGCGACTGTGATAAGCAACAAGAACAACAATCGACACCCAAAGTTGATAAGAATTTCATTGAGAACCAAGAGCTTGGCGGTGGTGGCCACTGCTGCCGATCTGGCCTCGCAAGCGGGTTAGAGCGGGCACCCAGCGCTAGCGGACTGGATCCGGATAGAGACGGATCGGCTCGCTATGAATGCTGCATTTGCGGCGTCGAAGGCCCAAGCGATCTGACAAATCCTCTCGGCCAAGTTGTGCTCCTCCAGTCCACCTCCATCTATGGCCACTCGCACTTGAGGCCGAGCGAGGAGCGCCGGCTTCCCTGTGAGCAAGCAACCTATCAGAGTCTGAAGGAGGAAACTTATGCCAAGTACTTGGAGGCCCGAATAGACCTCCTCTGCGAGCATTTTTCTGAATCGAGCTGGCTGGACTCAATCAACATCGGCGCCGAGGGTGGCGTTCATGTCCAATCATGCGGCCACTATCTCCACATTGAATGCTATCAATCTTATATCAAATCCTTGGATCAGGAGGATAGACTTCGGAGCAGAGCAGATAGCGACGAGTTCCTATGTCCCGTCTGCCGCCAGCTTGCAAACTCTGTCCTCCCCATACTAAGCGATCTCGGCCGACCTGGCCAGCTTAGTCTGGCCTTAGTGTCAAGCGGCCAACTAGATGATCAAATCGGGCTAATCGGCTCCCTCCTACAAAGACGCCTTGCGCCAAATCAGAGGGAACTTCAATCATCTGCCTCATTCTGTTCCCATCTAACCAAGGCCACTGGACCACAATATCGGCTTGTTAGATCTAACGCCAGCATGCACAGCCTCTTCCTCTTTCTAACCTCAATTGCGCGCACCAATCTTGAAACGGAAGTTATAGTTCGCTCGAGCAGAGCCAAAGCGAGCGCCTCCAAGCGAAGCTGCTTCAAGCTCCTATTCCAAGTGCTTGCCTTAAATGCGCAAACTTTAATCAACGACCAGTGGTTCACTTACGATCAGATTTGGTCGCATCTAACTCATCGTGTTGATGAGAGACACCGACTTAGTGTCAAGCCGCTGAATAGTGAAGTGCCACTCCTCCTTCGTGATTCAACGGCCATGCTATTACAATTCCTATTCGCTATCTCAAACTCGCTCTGTTACCGCGAAAACTTCACCTGTTTAGTGCAAATCCTCTTCAACTTGACTGTGATCCAATCAATCGCCTTAGTTTTGTCTTACGTAAAGCCGACATTTTTATCAGATTGTAGGAGAGCCGAGCGAGGGGAGCAACTTACTTCTGCTCCCAAAGCGGGCCGGGAGGAAACGAGCAAACTTGATCAAGATTTACCTGCCACGCAAGCACCAATTGGAGCGCCAACGAACGACTTTCTCGCTCTCGTGAGCTCGGTTGGCCAAAATTTGGGCCAAATGTTGGCGCCAAATATTGAGGAGCCGCTTGTAAGTTCGGTTGTGCGTAGCTCTTGGTCGAGATTTGAGCCTCGCCCATCTAAGGAGCGAGAGCAACAGCGACAACAACTCGGAGTTGGCGAGCAGCTTGCCCTAATTGAGAACCGTGTTAAGCTCGCCTGCCTGCCCTACCTGCGAGCGGCCGCTCTGCTCCGGCACCATCTGTACGAGCAGCAACCCTATCCAGATCTGAGCATCACGGACGACGAGCGCCTAAGCGAGGCCCAATACATTGAGGCGGACTTTGCCGCACTGGCCGCATACTTACAACTTGGCACGAGGATTTCCAACGCAACTTCCGGCGCCACTCAACTAACCGAAACGCTAAATTGGCCGCGAGCAAGCGAGCGGGTGGACATGAAACTGATAGCAAGTTGGAGTTGCGAGTTGCTCAGATTTGGGGCCGAGTTTTCTATTGCAGCGCGCTCACTTCTGCTCTGCCGCTCGCTTGCCTGGTATCGGCCGTCGCTAATGCAGTTGCCGCGCTCCTTTGACGACATTTTCATGTTTTACTACCGCAAGAAATGCAGCTTGTGCCAGCAAATTCCAAAGGACGTTGCAATCTGTCTCGTCTGCGGAGCCCCAATCTGTTTCCGCGTGAGCTGCTGCAAGGACAGGTCGCGCAGTAGGCAGGTTCACTCGCAACATTGCGGCGCAAACACGGCCGTCTTCCTCGCAGTTCACACCTCCTCGGTGGTGGTGATTCGCGGGAATAGAGCCTGCGTTTGGGGCTCAGTCTACCTGGACGCGCACGACGAGGAGGACAACGGATTGCAACGCGGCAAGCCGCTCTATCTGGTTCCAGAGAGATTCGAGCTGTTGAAGGAGCAGTGGTTGACTCACAGCTTCGACCATACGTGCGGAAAACGTTGGATCTACCTGCAGGAGAACCAATAGGCGGCGGCGGTCGGAGCGGCAGCGGCAGTGGCAGTGGTGGCGTCGACAATACGCCCGTCGTGGGCGCCTTTTGCGGCTGGCAATTGCGGCATTGAACCGGCCTCGCTGCCAGAGGCTTGGCTTAAATAAAGCATTCATTGGCGTTGGACATTTCAATTTTCCTAAACACTCCCCCTTGGCCTCCGCTCCCGTTGCGAGGGGCGCGCGCACGGGGCGGCCGTTTGCGCGCAGCAGGACCAAAAGGGGGCTTAGCTGCGACACCTAACCGCTGGCTGGCTGCCTGCCTGGCTTGGCCCGTTTGTTTGCGCCCCCTTTTTGCGCCAAAACCGCCAAATCCCGGCAAGAAAATGGATCCCCGAACGACACGTTAGATTGAATTATGTCTAAACACGTCCGACGCTTCTCTGTCGTCAGCTGAGGCTAAATTATGATTATTGTTGAGGCGCGATTAACATTTACGGCTTTGGGAGGGCGCCTCTCTGGCGGCGAGTCGGAGGGGGAGGGGCTGGACCTGTTTGCGGCTTCGGGCGCCAGCTTGGGCCGGCTCGAGAGGGGGGGGGGCCAGCGGGCGCAACTTGTCGCCGGCCCGACCGTTTGTTTCCCAGCGAGCCGGCCGAGTGGGCCGCCGAGCGGTCTCGGCGGGCGCCTGCGCGGCCTGCACGCGTTTGCGCGCGCCAACGGGGCCAGATTGGCCCCAACTGGCCAGAGATTGAGTTGCGCGCCATTAGTTTCAATTTATGTCAGCCAGCGCGGCTAGGGGAGAGTTGCGAGCGAGAGAGGGAGCGAGTTTGAGAGGGAGAGAGAGAGAGAGAGCGAGCGGCCCGCAGCTGGCTGGATGGGTAGATGGGCAGGATAGATAGGCCGGCTCGGATCCACTTTTTGGCACTTTTTGGCGCCTCCTTTGGGCCGGCAGTTGGTTGGCCGGGCACTCGTAACGAGGCCGCCATTCTAGGCAGCATTCAAGCCCCAGAGTCGACGGCGCCCGCCCGCCTGTCTGCCCGCCCGCCCGCCCGCTCGCTCCTCCGCACCACACCTGAGGAACCAAAATAGAACTGGCCCACCGCCGGCTGATCGGGGCCGAGCAGAGGGGAGAGCAGCAGAGCAGAATGGCCGCCGACCGCGAGGGCGAGAGCGGCGGCAGCGGCGAACAGGTGGCAGGGGAACAGAGCAGCTTGTGTGAGATAATTGCGCAACAACGCGAGTTTCAGTTCCGCCAAACAAGCCGCTACTCAAACTCGGCAAGTTGCAAGCGAAACCGGCGAGAGCAAGAGAGCGCAAACTGGCACCAGCAGAGCCTCATGGAGCAGCAGCCCAAATCTAGAGGCCAGAGGCGCAAGTTCAGTCTGTCCTACGCGATGAGCAGTCTGGCTCCGTTCAGCTCGCCAGCCAACAAGCAGCAGCAGCAGCAGCATCAAGTGGGCAACTCGAAGCGCGACCTGAGGCATCGGTCGTCGCTGGTGTCGGGCGAGCTTGGCGGCGGCGGCGGCGGCGGCGGCGGCGGCGGCGCAACCAGCATCGAGGAGCAGTCAGCGGCTGTCCCGCAGCGAGAGGCGGGCGAGAAGAAGAAGGGTTTCGTGCAGAAGGCCATTCGGCGCGGCTCGAGGATCTTCGACTCGATGCTCCTGAGTTCGGCCCAGCAGCAGCAGCGCCAGTCGCAGGACTCGGAGGCGGCGGCGGCGGCGGCCGAGCTGGTGGGCGCGGCGGGCGGGCAGCCGGCGGGCGGCGAGCAGAGGCCGGGCTCGGCGGGCGACGAGTTGGCCAAGGGGCAGGGGGCGGAGGAGGAGGACGAGGGCGACGAGTTGGCCCAGATGGAGGCGCAACGGAGGGACGAGCTCGCGTACAAGACGCGCCGCCGAAAGCTCAGGCTCGGCTCCTTCCCGCACGACCTGCGCCGCGCCCTCTCGCTGAGCAACGCCGCCCACCACAAGCCGCCCGGCCGCCCGGACGAACCCCCTCCCGCAACGAGGAGGCCGGCCGCTGNTGAGGGCGGCCCAGCAGCAAGCGATAGCGCCAACCAGCCGAACAGAGTTGGCCAGCAGCGCGACCAAAGCCGCTTAAAGCGCAAAAACTCCCTCTTCTCGCCNCTGACTGCCGCCGGCTCGGCCCTCTACCGCGCGCACCAGCGCGAGCGGCCCAACGAGCAGCAGGCCTGCCTGCCGAACAACCAAAGTGCCTCGTTCAGCCTCTGCCAAGACCATAGCCGCACCTACAAGCTTATCATATTTGGCTCCTCCGCTGTTGGCAAGACCTCGCTCATTCAGCGCTTCCTCTATGGCCACTTTCCAGGTGAGTAGCTCAAAGTTTAATCCGCCCACCGGCCGGAGAGGGGCGCCGACTGGAACTGCCCGGGGCTCTTTCGGCGTTGTTGGCCCCACGCGCGCTTCCGGCCGAGAGTCGGCCCAGCGAGCTTATCTGCCGCTGCTGCTGCTGCTGCTGCCAGCAACGGGGCCAGTGGAGCTCCTATCCTATCGCCGCCCCTCCTGCTGGCCGCCCGCCGCCTGGCTCGCCGCTCCCACAGCGACAAATTGGATTCCTCCTCGCGCGGCCCACTTCCGGCGGCAAATTATTTCCGCCTTTGGGCGCGACCGAGGGGCCAGAACATCGATCGATTGATGGTTGTTTGGCCAAGGTCGCTTGCGCCTCGCCGGCTCGAGCCGAGACTGCCGTCCATCCATCCGTCCGCCCGTCCGCCTATCTGCTCCTCGGCCGCCGATCATCGCTCGCCCGGCCGAGCCTGCGCCAGAAGTTGGCCCACCATTGTGCTCCAATGGGCGGCAAACGTGGGCGCCGGCCGCAGGTTTGCACACTGAGCCAAACAGGCCCATTCCCTTCCGTCCCATTCCATTCCATCCCATTCCATTCAGGGCGCCGCGCCAGTCATCAGAGTAAACTGGCCCCTGCTTAGTCAGCTCGGCTCAACTCAACTGAACTGAGCCGAGCTGAACTGAACTCAGCTCAGCTCAGCTCAACCAGAATGGAAGTGGCGAAAACGAGATACAATTTGCATCACACGACCAAGTCCGGGGCCCCCTTTTGGCGGAAATTCAATTCTTTGGGCATCCGGTTGGCGCAGACTTGCCGGCTGGCTGGCCGCATTCAAATTGGAGGCGGCGCAAAGTTTGGAGGCGCAAAGAGAGGGGAGCCAAGCCAAACAATTGCTAATCACCGGCCGGGCATCTTTGGGCGAGCGGGCGGGCGGCTTGCGTTGTGTATTGTGCGCGAGTTTGCTCGCCGGCGCCTTGATTGCTCGCGCGGCGCGCCGTTCATTTGCATTGGGAACGAAGTGGGAGGCGGCGGCGGCGGCGCTCCGAGTGGGCGGGCCGGCGGGCAACCCAAGCGGCGGCCGGCCTCCCCCCGGGGCAGCTGGCCCGCTTGGCCCCAAAAGGAGCGGGCAAAAGTCACAAACAATTGCGCCCAACGCGGAGAATGGAAACGGATGCACCTGTCAGGCTGCGCGTCCGGCCTGCGCGCCCGAGCGAGAGGCGACGTGAGCCATCAATCAGGTGGAAGGAAGCGCTCGTTCCAGATTCCTATTAGCGCTGCCAGTGGATGGCGGGCGCATTTGCCAGCTAATTACGGGGCCGCCGGCTGCCAAGCATGGCGCTCGCCATGCTTTGCGCGATCGATTGATTTTGCTCACGCGCCACCCGCCCGCCGGAAGTGGAGGTGGATGCCCCCTAATAGCGCAAAGGTGAGCCTTCCACTGGCCAGGCAATAAACTTAAAATTTGGATGGAAATTGAGCTCGCTCGCTGGTTTGTGGGGGCGCTCGCTCGGCCGAGTTGGCGGCGGCGGCGGCGGCGGCGGCGGCGGCCCACCGGCGACGCTTCATCAATCATTGTCGCCTCTCGCGGGCGCAACCCCCCCCCCCGCGTGCGCCTCCCATTCGCAGCCTGCGGTCGGCGGCTCCACCACGGCGAGCGGGCGAGCGAGCAAATGAGAGCGCCCAAACAACCCCGACTCGCCCTTCATTAGTCTTCCCACTTTGGGTGCTCCGCCATCGCTTCCGGTGGCCGCGCGCGAGACTCGGGCGGCGCCTGACTAATGAATAGGCAAGCTGATGATTGTGTTCCTGCCAGCTTGCCGTCAGTGGGCCGCCCAGTTGTTGTGGCCGCCGCCGCCTGCGTGGAGTGTGCGCGGAGGGGCGAGCCGCGCAGAGGGACTCACTCGCTCTCGCTCTCCTCTGCGCGCCTAGCTGAGGCCGGGAGTGGACAATTTTATTCCCTCGCTCGGCGCCAATTTCAAATTTAAATTGAAGCTCGCGGAGGCGGAAATCAATTTAGCCGGCGGAGTTGGCAAGCTCGCCTTGGCCTCCACGGTTTGGAGGCGCCGCCCGGGCGCGCGCCAAAGTGCCCCGAGCCAGGCAGCCCAGCGAGGGCCCATTTCCGCGGGGACTCGCCGGCCCCAGAGTGGAGTTTCAACTGGCGCCCCCTTGGCTGGCGCGGCGCCGGAAGGGCGCTCGTTGTTTTGCGCGCGGCCTCCGCTCGATGGGCGGCTCGGTCACCAAATTGGATTAGCGTTTGAGCGGCGGCGGCGGCGGCGGCGCACAGAGCTTGGGAGCCGGTTGGCGGCTCTCGGCCAACAATGGACACTTGTTTGCTTGGCGAAGCGGCCACTTCCGTCGCGCGCAACCCTCGCCGCGCTTGATTAATGCGCCGCCCGTCGTCGCTCCAAGCGTCCAATGGCGAGCCGGCTCGAGAGTTGGCCCCTCAACTGGCAAGAGCTCATCTATTAATCAGTGGCCGGCTCACCTCGCCACTGGCCGCCAGTTAAAACAAACACTCGAGGTGCCCGCTGATAGGGCGCCCAAAATAATGATCCCCCCAGACAGCCGGGGCCTCCTATTACAATGAAACGACCATTAGCCCTTGCAAGCGGGCGCGCAAACTGGCTCGCTCGCGCGCGCGAGAAGTGGGCGGCCGGAAGTGGCGCTCCGACAACTTGCACTTGTTCCAGTTAATGGATTGCGTCTCTGTTTTGGTGCGTGCAAGCGAGCTATGGGGCCCCTCTTTGAATGGTGCGCCAAATTTGCCAGCCAAATCAGGCGGGAACAAGCGCCACTTCGGGCGAGGCGGCGGCGGCGGCCCACTTTGGAGCTCGTTTGTGATCCTGCCAGCTAAACGGCCGGCCGCCTCACCCGCGCGGAGCCCTGAATCGAGCGACTTGCCGGCTGCTTGGGGCCAAAATCATTAACTTGCTCAGCTGGCGCCCGCAAGCCGGCTGCTGGGCCAATCGAGACGGAAACGCCTTCCGCAAAGATGCTCCCCGTCATTAGTGCACCAAGACCGGCGGCCAAACTCAATTAAGGGCCACCGGCTAACCCTTCTAACTTCCTCCACTTCCTAACCCTCCAC
>Ga0058699_1000014_pt1 | contig 31697 bp, 14 predicted proteins | sample AgamicAtPe_FD_55078 | JGI IMG/M metagenome (GOLD analysis project Ga0058699, IMG submission 55078) | Agave microbial communities from Guanajuato, Mexico - At.P.e | ecosystem: Host-associated > Plants > Phyllosphere > Phylloplane/Leaf | place: Guanajuato, Mexico | collected 2012-10-15 | reverse complement strand
CCGATACGGGGGCCATTGCGCAGCATTTGGTCAGATTTCCTGGCCCAGAAGCAGCGGTTTGCGTCGAGCTGTGTTTTTGTTTCGATAGGCCTTGCAGGGCCAAAGAAATGGTGGACCCATAAACATAGTATAGCAAGCTTTCCTAGAGTCTGCTTTCAGGCTGCTGGTGAGTTTATGTTTTAGCTGCTGCGTTTCCTTTGTCTGCCGAGCATACGAGCTTGTGTGCGCTTGTGCGCATTTGCCGCTCGCCACACTAGTTGGCCTGCGGTGCGAGCGTTCGAAGAGAGAGAGGGCCAAGGGAATGGGCTTTAGTCGACGTCAAAAACGAGCGAGGGAGGGCGAGTGAGCGAGCGCTTCCAGTTGCGAGCGGGCCAAACGCAAAAGCGCAAATGCACAAATGCGCTGGCATTCGCTCACACTCGCAGCGAGCCAATNGAACTTGAGAGCGAAAGCAAGGCAACAAAATGGAAGCGAGCGAGAGGGAGATTTTTGGAATTGGAGAAAAACGAAAAGCCTTACTCATCCTCCAACAGTTTCTCTCGTTTCTTCTCTCTAAATATAAATCCACTTCTCTCTAACTCTGGAAATATTATCATCATCACCTTTCTCCGCCAAGATAGCTCCTTATATTTGTTATTGATAGCTAGAGCAGGCCAAGCCAATATTAGACCAGACCCCTCTATTTAAGTATCCATATATTATGTCCTATTCTTTGCGATTCGTAGCCACACCCTTGCCAGCAAGCGATGAAACCCTATTCGAGAGGATCAAAGAAGCTGCCTCCAGATCGACCAGACTCTCAGCTGACGCTGGCTGTCCAACGACAACATCAACCCAAACCACAATATCAGCAGCGACAGCAACACCAAACCAGGGCAACAACATCCCCTCCGTCGTCACGCCAAACCAAAACCAAAGCGGCAATCACCAGCAACAACAACCACAAGCAACCCAACAGACAACAACCTTCAATGCAATCAAGTCTGTTCCAGTCAGCCAAATAAGCGTTGGCCCCAGGCATGTTGCCATGCTGCTCGAGGACGGGCGCATCTGCCGCGCCTCCTATCAAGTTCTTGCAGACAGGTTAGAATTTCCAGCCGCTCCAAACGCAACCGCTCAACCGTCATCCTTAAACGCAACTAGCAACAGCAATAGCTCAAATGTTGCCGGCAACCATCAGCCGCTCATCCAAACGCAACACTCACACACTGCTATCANTTCGCAAGTGAGCGCCATAATAAAGTCGCCCCTAAATAGCGGCATGCTCGCAAACCAAGCAGCCATTGGGAGCGTTATAACATCTAGCGGCCTTGCTGGAAGTTTGGAAGGCAGGAACAATGCACCAGTTGGCTCGAGCGGCCCGAACGGCAATGCTACTGCCAACACTGGTGGCGCTGGCGGCGGGGCTCCATCATCCTCGGTGCCAGGCTCAAACGTGCCCCCCTTCACTGGACGGGTAAATATTTCGCCCCAAGTGGGCGGATTATCTGTCCAGCATAGACAGGCTGCAAGACGCGGCCGGATGCTCCGACAGACTTCTAGCCGAGGAAGGGGAGCGACTAGTGTTATAATGGGCTCTAGAGCAGTCATACCAGCACAATTTGTCCCTGAAGATCTAATTAATCAGGCACAAGTTGTGTTGCAAGGCAAACCTAGGAGTGCCATTGTAAGAGAGCTACAGAGAACTAATTTAGATGTCAACTCAGCGGTAAATAATCTCTTGAGCAGTGATAACGAAGATCCAGAAGATATGGATGAGAGTCAAGATTACCTACCGAACGAGGATCTNATGTCGTTGTTAGATTCAAGTGTAAGTTTACCCAGCGGACCCACCTCGGTTTTGATTGATGCTGAGACAGTTTTTCCTGAGGATGTGTTCAATTCTTATTCAGCATCTAGAATTAGACCCACAAGTGTTAGACACTCAGTTGGCTCGGGAAGGAGTAACTNAGACCGGGAAAGTTCTCTTGCATCTGAGCTTGAAATCAGAAGAATGACGAATCGGGATCCAGCACAGAACAGACGCTGGCTTGAGCACGCCCTCCGCGATGCACCTGGCTCGGACAACTCAAACAGCAGAATAAGCTCTGCCACCCCGACAGATTTCACTTTGCATAATAAGAACGATCAGAACCAATCTTCCAGTAATAAGAAAAATACAACCAGCTCATCAGAGGCGAATCCAATCCAAATCTCAGATACGATAGAGCTATGGCCTGGTGATAAAAAATTCGTTCAAATAGCATGCATGCACTCTGAGCTTATCGCTATATCGAGCACTGGTCAGGTTCACCAATGGAAGTGGTCTGATCCAGCACCATACGAAGGCTTGCGTTATGGAGATATCACGAATTATCACCCAAAAGCGGCACAACTTAATTTAACCCACGAAAAGATTCAGTTCCTTTCGGCCTCTTGCATCAGAGCCACGGTAGTCACAGAAAGCTCCAAGGTTGCGACTTGGATCGATGATACGATCAGTATCGTCGCAAGCAAACTTGAGCATTGCGCACAAAACTATCCAGAGTTTCAGAGAGCGGATAAAATTGCCCAGTTGCAGACCTGCTCACTGTACACTTGTGTAAGGTTGGAGTCGGGTTCGATATATTGGTGGGGAATCGCTCCCTTCAGCCAAAGGAAGAAAAATTGGAAAAAGATTCAGTCTAAAGCATGCAAACACAATGCGACCAGTGCCGCCTCAAACGAGATTGGTGTTGGTTCTATTGTTTGTCTAAGAAACGGTCCGTCTTTCGGTGATGGGGCTATCGGGTTCACAACCAAAGATGGTGTGCCAAGAGTTGGTAGACTAGTCATGTCAGCATGGAATATTACGGACACATGTACATTTAAAATCATGCAACCAAATGATAGGAAAACTCAAGTTGCACAGCAAAACTCTCAGGTTNCCGATGCAAAGAGTACCAACACAAGGATACGAAAAATGTTAGGACAGCCTCTCGACTTCAGTGGCAATATTTTAGATGATCAGGCACCAACGAGTCCTGGAATTTCGAAAAACCCAACTTCAGAGAGACTTGAAATGCCCCCTCCACCCTCGCCTGCCTCATCTACCTGTAGCGAACCGGGTTGTAGCCCATCTCACAAACGCAAGCACAAACATATGATCATGATGAAAGACGATGATAGATGCAGGGATGAGGAACAGTGGAATCTCAAAGATGTGATTTTTCTTGAAGAGGTTAAAAAGCCACCAGCTGCTAAAGTAATTAAGCTAGATGGTAACACAGCTTTAGTGAGATTTAACCAACGAGATCCATTCGGACACCAATCTGACTCAGATGTGAATGCCTACTTACAAGATTGTCGAATGATTCGTAAGGACGAACTGCAATTGGCGAAAGAGACAACTTCCTCATCCAAGATAATCGACTGCCAGCGATCACCGAAAAAACTCAACATACCTGATAGCTGCAACTTTTTGACCTTCACGGTGAGCAACAACGGTATCCACGCTCTGGTGAAGAACGGAAATAAGATTGAGTATAAGATGTACCAACTCGCCTCGGGCAAGGTGTCAAAGTCCCTGTTCTTTCCCACTGACACAAATGCGTTCTTGGGTAGAGACCCCTCTCTGATCACTCTCTATGCCAGCGGAGAAAGCGATGTTGCTGTAACTTTACGTGACGGAAACGGATCTCTTTATCCTTTGGCAAAGGACTTTCTCGACTCCTTGCGGGAGCCTCAGCCGCTTGACATGGCACCAATCCAAGCTCTGAGCATGACAGTCCACCCACTTCGTGATCCCAACAACCCAAGCAAAATCAGCCCTACTCTTGTGATGGCAATAGCACTTGAAAGTCAGATACTTATACCAGCCGTTCTCAGGAGCGACCCGGAGTTCGTTAGATTGACACTTGCGTCGTTGGACAGGGAGCCAGTATCACAGCAAATAGTTGCTAGCGAGAAAATAGACCTCAACAGGAACATTCTCCATGCAGCTGTCTATACATGTGCCCCTAGCCCAACAAGGAACAACTCTGAAAGGAACAAACTCACCGAAGATTCATTTGAGTCGTACCCCTCGGGAATATCACGGTTGTCCGGCGTCCTGAACGAGTCTATGAAACGATCCCGGGTTAAACAAAGCATCAATATTCCACCAATCAGCTCAACCTCCTCCACTCTCGACTTGACGTCTGAAGGCGACGGCCGATCCATGCAAACTTACCCAGACACAACCCCTCAAAATTCCGATCTACCCTCAGACTGGTCTAACTCAATCTTCAGCAAGTTCGATATAGATCCAACGGAGCAAAAGCAATCGGCACACATGGTGTTGCTCATATTGATCGAATGTCCAATTCTAAAACCATATTTGAAAGATCTCATGATACAAAAAGACGCCCATGGGATGACACCATTTATGTCAGCAGTATCCTGTCGTGCTTATACTGCCGCTATAATGCTCCTCGATCTGGCACAGTGGATAATCAATCAAGAGGAGAGTGCTGATGTAGAGCAAAAACAGCGATTGTTTACCTCCATGATATTCCCAAGTGGTACTAATTTAGATAACAACCCTCTTTACATGTTGTGTGCGAACGATACATGCAGCTTCACCTGGACAGGAGCTCAGCATATAAACCAAGACATTTTCGAATGCAAAACTTGTGGACTGACCAGAACTCTATGTTGCTGCACTGAATGTGCCCGAACTTGTCACAAGGGCCACGATTGCCGTCTGAAGAAAACTTCACCAACGGCATATTGTGATTGCTGGGAGAAGTGCAAATGCAAGTCATTAGTTGCCGGCTCCCATTTCACACGGTTCAGACTTCTGGAGAGGTTGCTCAATGATACCGATCTCGTGTCTTACCCCGACTCAAAAGGTGAAAGCATACTACTGTTCTTAGTTCAAACAGTTGGAAGACAAATGATAGAACAGCGACAGTATGGGCCCGAACGATCATCGCGCCAAAATAAGAGGGACGATCCTACTGACATGCCAGATCACGACCTTTCACCACCCAGATTTGCCAGAAAAGCTCTGCATAAAATGTTAGGCGAATGGTTAGCGCTCAAATCAGTTATTATGGCTGGCACTAGTACGACACAGAATTTTTCAAATACAACTAAAGCCAACATTCTACTAAANACCGAGGATCAGATTTTCTTATCAGGCCAGCAAGGCACTGCGCTCCTGGACCAATTCACTCACTCACTACTCATTAAGATCGGACCTGAGATGCTCGATGTTTTGCTGACCACGATAATCCGAGAATTTTCCAGCCCACATCCCAGCAGGGTCTATGAGGCTCGCCTGGTCGCGAAACGATTCGTACGATCTGTCGCAAGGAACGGAGTTGTCTTGAGCGTTGAACTGTCACCGATTAACTATTCGCAACCTATGAACATGCTTGATCTGCCAAATATGTTCACCCAAGTCGGTTCGAGTCCTTACGGGAGCAATTCGTGGAAGCCGTCGCAGCAACCAGCCTCCATATTACAAAAATGTCGTAAAGTATTTCAAGCGCTCCTCCCCATAGCGGCTGAAGAACTCGCAGAAATTGCAGATGCCTTGATATCTCCAGTGAGACTTGGTGTTCCACGACCAACAGCTCCCTTTTCTCTCGTGAATTCAATGGCAGAAGCGACACAGGGAAGCGAAGAAATATTCGTGGTGGAACCTGTAGTTTTACCGAGCAGTTCAAACGCTGAGCCAATATCAAATCGATCAACTATAACAAACGTCCCATCTAATCCTGCACCCACTTCTGAACCTCCAGTTTTGAANGAAAATCCTCCTGCTTTGGCCGAACGGACGCGCGACATAAACGAGGTCATTCTCGAAATGCTCGAGTCTGATTCCGATGCAGAGGCNAGCAATAACACCTTCAGGCCTTCGAATCAAGGGGAGAGTGATTCCGACAATGACTCTAATCCTGATGACGCGTCTTTCCAAAGTAACATTGATCCTAGTGTTGCAAGAAGCACAACCACAGGTGCCACTGCCGGTAGTGAGGTGGGTGCAAGCACTGTCAACTACTTCTCAGAGGCTGAGTCTGGTGATTCTTCTAACGCCGAAGAGGAGGACGAAGAAAGTGAGGCCAATGATACTGAACATGACAACGACGACTTATCATTTTCTCATGAGGAAAATTTCTCTTTCCCGAGACGAAGCGCGCCTAGCCATTCCTCTGCGAATCACGGAGAACCGTCAAGTTTGCAGCACCAGCAACCATTCAGATCTACCAACTTGGGCCAACAGCTCCATTGGGCTTTGAGACACAGAGATCACTCATTCTATCCTCCACAGCCAAATTCTTCTCTTCCTTCCACTGCCGCTCGTTTAGCATCCATCGGATTGGCTAATGCTTATAGCTATTTGGATGGTGCTCCGGCTCGAAGATCCGTCATCACTAACTCGTCACAATCTAGCAATCTCACTGCTAACAATAGTGAGTTGTCAATGTCAACAACTGCGGTCGGATTGTCGAGGGCATTCTCCATTATAATTAGGTCCATCTCGGATCTAATCCCCACTCTGAGGGAGTCGGAGCGTTCCGATTCTGCTCTGACGATCAATCAGCTCAAAGTGTCGCCTACAGAGGCTGCAACGATTATATGTGGCCTAGAGAAAAAACTGAATCCTGTCTGGGAATGGTTATTCAAGGTCATGGATTCAACTGAAGGACAACTTAGATTCGGCTGTGCATTGACCAACGGAATACAAGCCGCAAGCCAGTCTGGACATTCTATGCATAGCCATCACTATCGAAGCTCAGGCATACAGGCTGCGCTGAATAACTCAACATCACTTGGAACAGGTTCATATTTCCCTCAAACTGGCCCAAACCTCTTACCGGTTCACCCTGCGATGCTGGCAAGAGTGAATGCGAATATCTCAGCCCATAGCCTGAATCGAAGAGTGCAGAATTTATTTGAAGAGACGGCAACCAGGATTCATGGATCGTCAGCAGTTGCCACCTCCACTGCGGGGGCACCAAATGACTCAGCAAACGTTCGCTTACACAATCCTGTAGGACAGAGTTCTGGAGTCAGCCGCCCCCAATCTCTTACAACTCGTAGCAACCTTGCCGGCTCCAATTATGTGACCAGAATGCCGTTAAATGAAACGACAGAAGCCGTTGATGGCACAGCAGCACGGCGAGACTTCCTATCATACATGATATCCCTGATTCGTGGTCATGGTAATGAGCATCATGACTCTTTGCCTATTCTTGATGTTTCGTCTCTGAGGCACGTTGCGTATGTATTTGATGCGTACATTTACTACTTGCAAGCGCTAAATCGCAACAAAGTTTCGAAGCNACCAGACGATTGGAGCGATGACGACTTATTACCCTCCATGAGCCACTCGAAGGGTCTAAAGCATCAATTCTTCCGAAGATCGGAATCAACTTTATTCTTGCATGGGGCAGTCCCTGATCCCTTTAGTTTGTCCCTCTCCGAGGCACTCCCCTTAGCTGAGCAACCTCATCTCTTGCAACCCAATTCTCGCAGGGAAGACTTATTTGGTATCCCAAAAACCAATATCCGTGACATCAATATAGAATCTCTACCTACACAGTTGAGTCTGAGCTCGACCTCCAGCAATACATGTTCAAGATGCATAGCCAAGCAACAAGCCTCTCAAGCCACCGCAATCTTGAACCCCGAGATCCATATGGAGACATCAAGCAAAGACAAAACACTATGTGCTGTTCATAGGCGAGATGCTGAATTCAAGAGCGACATGCAACACACTGCCTTGTTGAACAGGTGGCGTCTGACTGTCGAACTTTTTGGGCGAGAATTCCTAGATGATGTCGGTGCTGAGCCCGGGTCAATATTGACCGACTTGGTTGGCTTCCCACTCAAGGAAAACCGTTTTAGAAAAGAGATGGAAAGACTCCGAGGAGAAAGTGCACCGAGAGAAATAAGCCTAACAAACGTTGATCGAGATAGGAACACCCTCATTCGTCAGACGATCAAAGAATTGAACAGCACCTATCATCTTTCCGAGAGGAATCAGAGTCGTAGAAACCAAGAACTACCTTTGCTCGCCTGTTCCAAGGTCAAGGTTTCATTCAAGGATGAGAAAGGCGAGGGCAATGGCGTCGCACGGAGTTTCTACACAGCATTCTGCGAAGCAGTCCTGTCAAATGAAAAATTAGCAAACCTCGACGTGCCATTATTCTACCAACCAGGTTTACGGAACTTTTATTCGCCTCGCCAAGGAGATTCATCGCCAGATAGGTTGAACGCATTCAGAAATGTTGGTAGGGTGATAGGTATCTGCCTATCACAAAGCGAGATTTGTCCTATTCAGTTGAACCGGCACGCAATCAAGTACATACTCCGGAAACAGATTTCGTGGCACGACCTGGCATTTTTCGATCCTGTGCTCTATGAGTCTCTGAGACAGTTGATTGTTGATGCAGAAACAAATCCAGACTCAGCATCAGCTCTCCATTCCCTAGATCTTAGATTTTGTGTCGACCTGTGTGCAGAGGAGGGAGGCGGCCAGGTGGAATTGGCACCGGGTGGAAGAAATATCGAGGTGACATCATCAAACGTTTACGAGTATGTTCGTCGGTACGCACTGAAGCGTATGATCAATTCTCAAGAAAAGGCCCTTCAAGCAATCAGGCAAGGAGTAATGGATGTGCTTCCCTCATGCGCCTTAGATAACTTAACAGCTGAAGATTTCCGTCTTCTCCTCAACGGCGTGGGTGAGATAAATGTCCAGACATTGATTAGCTATACCAGCTTCATTGATGACCGAGGTACTAGTGCGGGTAAAAGAAACTCCGTCCAAGTAGATGAGCAACTGGGTTATTTCAAGAAGTGGTTTTGGTCGATCGTGGAAAAAATGACAACCAAAGAAAGACAGGACCTTGTCTACTTTTGGACCGGATCCCCATCGCTACCGGCTAGTGAGGAAGGGTTCCAGCCTATGCCGACGGTATCCATTCGACCGGCCGAAGATTTGCATCTCCCGACTTCGAACGTCTGCATCTTCAGACTTTATATACCATTGTACTCATCCAAAGCAATTCTTAGGTCAAAACTCTTGATAGCAATTAAGGAAAAGAACTTCGGATTTATCTGATTGGTAGGTAAAGCTCGATTGTCATTAGATACAGTTTGGGTGATAAAAAGGCTCAAATTAAACCCCACCCCAGATATAGTCGAATTTCGTGTGAGCAAAAAAATTTTTCTCTATTATCTTGCTCGTTTGATACAAGTTAATTTTTGATTTCGGACATACAAAATGGACTCATAACTTGGAAAAAGATTCGCGCAGAACAGGATTCGAACCTGTGCGGGGAGACCCCAATGGATTGCTAGTTATAATTTCTAGTCCATCGCCTTAACCGCTCGGCCATCTGCGCCTACAGATGGCATTGAGAAATTTTTTAAATAAGTCTCTATTGGATTGTTGTCTCGTATTCTTTGTTTTGTTTGTGCAAGATCACAGAAAGATTTGCAGGGAAGTCGCACAATTTATGACCATAAGCAGCAGATCATCCATCCCAATCGCAAACGACCGGNCAATATTCGCCGAGATGACGAGCTCAAGATGACTACAGACAGACGTCAGGTCTTTGACTTCTATCTGACTTCAGCAGAGTGATTTGACTCCCCCCAGGAACTGAGATATTCTACAAGATGGAACTGGACACCCCCGAAACAACCATGTCAANCAATGCAGACACCAACACCAACAATGTCTCGGAGAGAAATCCTGGTTCCAATGGTGTGATATCACCATCAGGACTGAAATCAAATTACGATACAGATGTTGTCCGGCTTATCGGGCAGCACCTAATCAGTTTGGGCCTGAAGCAAACCGTCGAGTCGTTGCTAGTAGAATCAGGTTTGAGCGGCCTCGATCATCCTGTCGCATCAAAACTTCAACAGTCCGTGCTAGCTGGCGATTGGGACAGGGCTAGCTCGCTCGTGGAGGAGCTTGCAAATCACTGTGAAGGAGACAAGGATACAAATATAAATGAAATGCGGCTCATGATAGCCGAGCAAAAGTTTTTAGAACTGATCGAAGATGATCAGCACATTAAGGCGCTCAAGTGCCTTAGATTAGAAATAACTCCACTAACTGACGATATAAAGCGAGTTCAACACTTAGCGACCCTGCTCATGTGTAAGTCCATTGAGGAAGTTAGATTGAGGGCCAACTGGAAAGGAAAGGGAGCCCAATCACGACAAGACCTAGTGGAAAAATTTCAACACTTTATTCCTCCATTGATCATGCTACCGCCCAAACGCCTGAGCACATTACTCTCTCAAGCCGTTCAACTTCAACGCGAACAATGTACCTTACATCTATTGAAACAACCAGAAACAAACNACGTCGACCTCAAAAAGGACCACACTTGCTCCGCGGACAAATTTCCGCTGCATTCAAGACAAGAATTAGATAACCACAAAACTGAGGTATGGTTTTGTAAGTTCTCAAACGACGGAACTAAATTAGCCACTGGAGGCTTAGGCGGCAAAGTTAAGATTTGGGATGTCGACCCAGTCCAACACAAGCTGACCGAGAGATGTACATTAGACTGTAACAGCTATTCGATAACATGTCTCGCTTGGAGCCCAAATGACGTTTACTTACTCTCCTGTGGTTCAGAGGATAGGCCAGATTTGTGGATATGGAATGTCATGAAGGAGTCAGTGCACAACATGATCAATCACTCCGAAGATGAGAGTACCACAACATGCTCGTGGCATATGAGCGGCGAGAAGTTTGCTGCAGCTAGCATCAAGGGCAATTTCAATATTTATGATCTTGATGGCAATAGGAGAGGTAGTCGCGAGGGTGTTCGAGTTCAATGCTTATCGTTTTTACACAAGGACCCAGATGTCATTCTAGCCGCGGACAATCTCAATAGAATCAAATCTTACGCGATCAGGGACATGTCTCTCGAGACAGACGAAGAGGATGTGTAAGTAAATCTTGTCGACAAAGGCTCCGAGCCTTCCGATAAACCGCAAATACAGGTCGTGCTAACATCAGTTATCACTCTCATAGGTTGGAGGAAAGGCACTCAATCATGTCTTTCACTATCGATAGAGAAGATCGTTACATCGCAGTCAATCTTATGGAACAAGGCGTTCACCTGTGGGACTTCAAATTGAAAACTTTGCTCAGAATGTTTCCTGGTGTCTATCAGAGGCACTTCACCATCTATTCCAGTTTCTCTAGTCCGGACTCGACGTTTCTAGCCAGCGGCAGCGAAGGTGAGTATGATTGCGAGAAACGATTTGAACTATCAGACTGATCTGATCGCTAACGATTCATTTCAATCTCGAAGATGGAAAGGTTTATGTCTATCATGTTCAGAAGGATCAGCCAGTTGCCATACTTCACGGACACTCTCGGTGCGTCAACTGCGTTTCTTGGAACCCAAAATACCCCGAGCTCTTAGTTAGCGTCTCAGACGATAGGATAGTTCGACTTTGGGCACCAACTTACTGGGATTCGAATAAGACCAACGAAAAAGTTGAGCAGTCGACTCTAAAAACTAGATGATTCTACATAACGGACAGAGATATTTAGAGAACTCGTGCCCAAGAACAGATACAATACGACTGCGACCAAGTCTTGATCACAATTAAATCTCTTCATCACATTTTTTGATTATTCCTGTGGACTATCTGAGCTCAACCAGCGGGATTGTCTTGTCCTCGAGCTTTTGCAGCAGCATCGCTCTAACACCTTCCTTCCGCTTGTGAAGACATTTTACACTAAGCCTAGTATAAATATTGTCTATTTAAACCTCTTGACAGCAAGTAGATCATTCAAAAATCACCAGTTACTGTTTCAAAAGTGGTTTGGAGGTGTGCTATGATCGATTTCGCGAGTCTGATTCCTTCCGGTTTTAAGGGCGCACTACGTTAGCTCTATTTTATTCATTCCCAAGGCTGTACAGTCGCCGACCTCTCCAAATCTTGCACTCCATGTGAATGCAAGTAAACGTTCGTCACGCATAACGAATGTTACGATGCATGTGTTTGTGAACGAAGGGTGTAAAAAAAGAATTTGGTTTCGGAGGAAAATGAATAATACGGTTTATGTATTACCCCTGAATTGAACCACCAAGAGAGGCCAAGNACGAGTATAGTCTCCTCTCCGACAACCGTTAGAATTCATCTCTATTATCAGTTGAGGCCTCATAGGGCCGGAGGCAGACAATACCGTACTCAGAGAGGAATTGAGTAAAATGTGCTGCTTGGAACTGATTAGAGACAGTTCACAGTCATCACTAACTGGATAGAGACAGTTCAGTCAGCATGTCAGATGTCATACTCATGGACGAGAATAAGGAGAAACTAAGACTGGAGACGAACAGTCTAGTTCTCCTCAAAGAAATGTCCCAGAAATGTTGCGCCCACACTGTTTTAATTAAAACGATCCTATCAGAATTTGATGATCGACTTGCGAAATTGGAGAGAAACATTCAGCCAGTTTACAAAGAGACAGGAAACTTACAATTGAAACAGGCCAATCTAGTCAAAACGTTGGAAAAGTTGGATTATGTCATTCAGTATTATTCCGTGANCAGTGAGGTCGACGAAACCATCAGAGCTGGCCCTTCAAATCAATTGGAGCTGTACATGCATTGTCTGAGAAAACTGAAATTGGCAATTCAATATTTCTCGCAAAACAATCCAGGTAGCCCCGAATATATGAACGTCAGTACTCTATTCAAGCATGGGTGTGAAGCGGTAGAAAGGGAGTTTAAGGTGACATTACAGAGATATAGTTCACCTATGGCACCCATCGCCTTGTTGGATATAATCAATGATGACATTGCCGAGCAGCAACTAGATTCGACAAACAGCGGTAACACTACCACAACCAGTACGAGTAGCTCATCGCGTCGTCATCAGCCAGATTTGCCTCAAGACAAAATTGACGATCTCCGAGTCATGTGCGAATGGTTATGCTATAATTGTAATGAAGATCTTATCACTATTTACGCCGACCTGCGCTCCGATTACATAAGCAAATCCTTGAAATCGTTGCAGGATTACCAAAAATCTAGAAGCGTCACTATCAGCGCTATGAGTTCGTCGAGTGGCGGCCCATCCGGAGCATCACGAACTAGCGTAGACTCTCCCGAGTTGAACAAGAAACGGATAGGAGTAACTGGTTCGACTGGCCGAGATCAGTCATATCGACGCACACCTAAATCTATCCAGCTAGCCTTCAAGAGAAAACTACATAATGTAATACCAGGTGACGTCCTTGCTTCACACAAATCCGGCTCAGGGTCCATGGACGACATATCAATAAGCGAGAGAGAGATTATTAGTTATTTAACTTGCATCACTGCCTTCCATAAGCTTGCGGTTAACGAACTTAACCTCATGTCANACATCATACCGGCCGATTTGAAAACGTCCATCTACAACTTGTTGATTCAGGACTCACTCAAATTGATAGCAGCTGAGGCAAACAATCTAACAATGCGAGTAAAGAAATCGATTGCCAGACATGATTTTAAATCTGCGCTTAATCTCTTTCCAATCCTCCGCCATCAAACTCTGCGCCGCCATAACTTTGATCTCCTATTCGACGGATGCCAGTCGGAAGCCTTAGCAAGATTTCAGGGTCTAACAATAACCTTTCAGGCCACAATAAGCAAATCTCTGGAAGAGTTTGCGAGTTTTGTTCACCTAGACAGTGACATGAAAGTGCCACGGGACGGAACTGTGCATGAGATGACTAATAATGTGATGATCTTCATCGAGCAACTGCAAGATTATTTGGACATAATGTCGAGTGTTATTCCTGTTAAAGATATGCAAGCGATGGAGAATACGACCGATAAGAATCGACTTGGGTTTGCACAATACATTACTCGGTTGCTTGGGTCTTTGGGCGAAACAATTCTCAGAAAAGCAGAGGGATATACTAACTTGCATCTTGTTTACCTCTTCAAGCTGAATAACTATCACTACATATTGAAAAGACTTCGTGAATCTGGTTTGCTGGATATAGTCCATTCTTACAATCAAAACGTTCGCGAATTCTATGAACACCTCATTTTCGATTCACGTAATGAATACGTTAAAAGTCTATACCCGGTTTTAAATTATCTGAAAGACCTCCAGGAAACTCGAACAAAATCAATCAAAGATAGGTTCACCGGTTTTAACAAGGAGTTCCAAGAACTTTACAGGCTTAACCGGACTTATGCCGTCCCGGATCTCGAGCTCAGAACACAACTTCGCGATGCTTGCAAAAGGGAATTCTTGCCTCACTACCAACAGTTTTACCGTTATTACATCAATCAAGATTTTTCAAAAAACAAAGAAAAGTACGTCAAATATACACCTGAACTGTTAGCAGCGATGATTGACCAATTCTTCGAGTCGAACTGATAACACCTTACATAAAATAAAGATCTATATATGGATCAATGCNACATCATAGTCCATGTAATAGGTTAGAAGCAAGCTGGCCATTTCAAAGGTGATCAAGGGCTGATCTTATCAACGTGTTTGACAATTTTTCTCTCGTTCAAGATGTCGCAAACGAATCATAAGGTTGCTCTTTTTATCCTCATTCTAACGCCAATAGTATAGCATTAGGAAGCCTTAGATGGGATACAATAATAAATTACAATTACAATTTGAACCGGGTAGCCGCCTTTCCTGTTGATGCCGTACGTGCTGGTGGGGTTGTTGGTAAGGAACGTTTTGATTGCAATGTGTCTGGCCTTCCAGCTCGTTTGTCGTTCTCTGATCGCCGATCGTTTTCTGAGCTTGTCTCATGCTTCTATCATCCTCGATCTGGAAAGTGGGGTGTCCATCAAAGTTGTGTTCAAGGTTATAATAGTTATCGCTTTCACTATCGTCATCATCGTCATGTTCCTCATCATTCAAGTGTTCGTGATTTGTCAGGTCATCTGGTAAATCTTGTCTCTGACTAAAATGAGTACCAGTAATCCCGCAGCGTGGCTGGATTCTTCTAATGCAGGCTTTCTCAGTAACTCGCAAACCTTCTTTCGTTTCCTCATTCTCGTTATAGACTATATTTGCTGATTGTTGCCTTGAAAGATCAAGACCGCCTTCGATTACTGGACGGTGGACATAGGACTGAGACTGTTGTTGGTGATGATGGTATTGGCTCGGAATTGGTTGGTTCTCAATGAAAAGATGGTGTTCGTTGTCCATTTGGCTATGCTGAACGCTGACATTATCTACATGGTTCTCCACTATCCCACCTCTCAGGCGGCTGATCCCAGGTACTGTCGGTCGATGAGGTGTCTTTTTTGCCTCTTGCTGGCTCACGATATTTCCAGATACGAATTTTTCGTGTTGACTAGTTTGTTTCAATACGCTCGATGCTGTACCGAACGGCAACTTTCCTCGCGACGCTGGATTATAGTGACCACCTGGACACTGGTTAGGGCCAGNCGTATCTCTGAACAACCACGAGCTTGAGCAGCTTGCACAATGACAGCAAACTTTGTTAATGGGCATCTTCTGTCCTTGTAACCTCCGGGGGCCCCAATCAGACTGGGCTTGTTTGACAACTGCCGTGTACTTTGGCGCCTTATCCAAAAGTCTTGTCTGCAAGTTGTGAGACGATTGGTTTGAGGCAATCGGTTGCTCGCTATGCATGTTTTTGTGCTGCATCGTGTTCTGTCCAACCGGAAGGTCCATCTTGGAAGCCGCCGATCGACCATGTGCAATGTTCAACAGGTCACTCATAGTTAGCCGCTCTTGATTGTGGCTGTCCGTCGGCTGTCTCTCCATATGATTTGTAGAATTAGAAATGCGCTGTTGGTGGGCCAGAGCGGCTGCTACCTGGTGTTGTTCATTAGCATAATCCAGAGCGAAATATGGTAGAAGACGGGGTAGATGCATGCGGAGTAAACGACTAGTTATGGTTCCACTGATTCTCTGTCGAAGAGTCGCCCCCCTATTCGTTTCCTGCTGATTCTCAGGGATTAAATTAGAAGCTAGATCCTGCGTCTTCTTCGAGGGGACTGTGCGTTGATTTTCGTCAATGAGCTCCTGATTGCGAGGTAGCTTCTCGTGTCCATTATTGGTCCTCTTGCCATTCATCTCGCTCGATGGTTTTCTCGTTTCACTGGCCGAATTACAGGACGTCTTCTTGCTGATAACTCTTCGTTTCTGGTCAGTGCTTATGAAGTTCAACCCTTCGCTGGAGGTTGAGACACAAATCGAGGTTGTGGATTCGGCTGATGAGCAAAATTGACCATCAGTGGATAACTCGCTTGCCAGCAAGAGATTTCCTCTACTAGTTGACGATTTGGCCTTGGTTTTAGCAGTCGCTCCAGTGCCGTTCGACTTGCTTCTGACTCGCCTCTCAGCGAGCGTTCTTCTTTTGTCGCGTCCCTTTCGTTGAGCCGCCCTTGCAAGTCTCGAGCTGGACCCGAATGCACTGCGACATTTGATAGAGATTGCAACAATCAGAAGGCACAGTGTTAGGAGAGTGCATCCAACCCCTATTGTGACTATAGCGGCACGTTGAAATGAGCTCAAATTTGATGACTCTTGTAATAACGTTACATTCGGAACTTCCGTGAATGTGTCAACAGTAGTTGTAGAGGATGCTGATGGTGATTGGCGCTGGTTTCTGGGCTGAGTTCCTGCTGGTCTAGTTCCAAACGGCCGGCTAATCGTGCCTAAGTCAAGGCTTGGCGGATGGTTGAGTGGTGAATTGTTGAGGGTGGAGTTGATGCTATCGAAGGCAACTGAGACACTGCTGGCCTCTCTCCTGCTACCAGCTTCATCTAGGAGCCCATGATTTTGTTTAGAATTAGGCGACTCACCACCTAGCCGGTGCTGATTCGGATCCAAAGGATAGGATTGATCGTTGTTTGAATGTTCAGTGCTAACTTCGTCAAAGATAACTTTGGTCGGCTCGAGTTGGGTTCGGCTATTCGTTCTAGAGTTTTTCTGAGATCTTTTGTTACTTTGTTGCTGTTGTTGGTTGTAGTGGTGCTGCCGCTGCTGTTGGACTGCAACATAGTTGTTACTCGAGTCATGACCGTCAGAAGTCTGCACCGGATTGCTAGTAGTCACCAGCTGATTGATGTCGTCTCTGACTTGTTGAACTCCAGTGGATAACACGAGCATTATTGGCTGAATTTGTGATCCAAACGTCTGTTGGCTTGTATCGGATTGACTTGTCATGGTTCTCTGGGTTTCTGGAGTGTAAACTTGCACAACTGGACCTTTAGTCGTTTGTTCCGGAAGCTTCGAGCTAATATAAGTGGTACTCGAGCTCGGTCCGATCGATTGCAGAGTGGCTGTGCTAATTGTGGTGGCAGAAGTGGTTGTTGTAGTTTGTGGCGGGTTTGTTGTGGTTGTGGTTGTGGTAGTCGTCATGGTTGATTGTGGCGGCGATGGAGGTGTAGTTGAGGTAGACGTGGTCGTTGTTGATGGAGTCGACGTTGAACTCGTTGGTGTTGGAGTTGGTGTGGGTGTGGATGTAGATGTTGATATTGGCGCTTGGGTGGTGACCGGCGCTATACTGCTTGACTGGATAGGAGGGCCAGTGCTAGTTGAAGCTTGCGCGGGAATTGGCTGCTCGCGACGTCTAGCCTTCTCTAACGGTATCGGCCTCAGTTGGGCCTCACCCTGCAGACGCCATCTGGAAAAGTTTGCTCGATTTTGGGGCTGGATTGGAGTTGCAGAGGTAGTGCTGCTACTGCTGGACAAGTATATAGCATTGTCGCTTGTGGGAGCAGTGGGCCTTTCAGTCGTTTTCACCTCTACCATCACCCTGGTAGTGCTTGGCGCGTTTTCGTTNAGATTGGAACTCAAAATGGAGCTGGCAAGCTTATCATTCAGAAGCAAGCTAGTTGGCTTATCCAAGGGCTGTCTGCGGTTCGACTTATCGATTTTGACCAATCTGATTTGTTCGCTCGTCTTCCTCAGTGGTCTTGCTTGCCCATTTGTNTGCGGGCTTGCGCCACCTCCGCTAGGAACTCCGAGGTTGATCATAGTTTTTAGCAACGATTTTGTTCTAAAATCATCAACGAGCGGACTCAGAGAGGAAACCCCCTGCTGATGGCTTGCATTAACAGCCATGGCGTCAGGCTTTTCCTCTTTAGTGGTGCCAGATTCTGTCTGAGCCTCTGCTGAATCGTCCTCCAGCTTCATCAGCTCCCGTCTCATTTTGAGCTGACTCTCCTCAACAAACTTCGCCCCATGATCTTCACCATCGTGACCACCAGCATAAGTCTGATTCAAATCAACCATCGAGGAGTTCACCGGCGGAAGTCTCGCAAACAAGTTACCCAACGAAATTCCACGATTGCCGACAGACTGTTCATCCTTGTTGCCGTCGTCCTTTGCTGAACCCATATTTAGATCTATTGTTTCATTGTGAGCCTGATCAAGCTTCACCAGGGTGACAGGTCGTTCGAGATTTGCTAGATCAATCGGTGGCAATATCGGCGGATCTCGACGACGCTTCCTCTGTTCGTTGCCCGACTTTTGGCGTTTATGAGGTAGTTGTGTGGTCGGGACAGATTTATCGGCACTCAGTTGGCCTTCAAACGCACCCTGCTCTACTTGTTCAATTGGTTTTATGTAAACGTTAAAGACTTCTGAGGTTGGATAGTTTTTGTTACCGTGTTGCTGCTTCTCCAACTTCTGCTCACCAATACCGCCGCCTACTGACCCGCTTTCATCACTATCGTCGTCTTTTCTCCACACTTGTGACCCATTTAAATGGTTTTGAGTTGAGCCCTTGAGACGCGACGATGCTCTTTGTCGCGAAACTTGTTGCTCCGTTTCAAACCGCCCAGTAGCGAGCTCTCTGTTCTCAGATGGAGATTTGTTTTCGTTTGCAATCGAATTATTCAATCGATTCTGCTCCTCTTCACCTCCAAATCCACCAGTTCCATGCTTTGGAGGCCACTGGTGTTGCTGGTGTCGCTTGAGTTGACTCTCTCCCTGTTGATAGGCTCCGCTGGGCCCATTGTCATCGGTGGTGGCGGCGGCGGTGGCGCCACTTTTGTCTGGTCCATCCGAACGAGGCTTGTCATCCTGGATCTGAGCTTCATGCGACGAGAGAGCTCTCGGTGGAACTTCCACTCCAATCGCTAGCTCCGGTGGCATAGTTGTCAGTTCCAAGACTGACAATACCCTCGAAACCTGTGCAATCTTCCCAGGTGACATCGACCNGTCGTCGAGTGCTAGATTCGGTTGCGCAACAGGCCTATTCGANGGATTGTCCGGCTCGCTATTATTGACAAATTGAATCTTGTGCGAGGTTGATTTGTTCCTCTGGCCTCGCGTAAGCCCATCTGCATTGTTCAACTCTCGCTCAGCCGTCGCCGGTGCAACCTTTTCCTGATTTCCATTGTTGCTAACATCGAGCTGGACACTTGAGCTACCACTGTTTTCATCGTAAAAAGATCCATAGAAGCCGGAGTTCNTCTCAGCCTCTACTTTATGCGCCGGAGATTTCTTTGATTTACCTTTACTACTTAGCTGGAGTAATCTGAGCACCATTTGTGTTGAAGTAAGATCAGCCGAGGAATCGCCATCCTCTAATGCAAGCGGATATTTGCTTACATTGGCAAGAGTTGGATCTCTTGTTTGATATTCGAACGGGTAAGCAAGTGTNGATTTGGATTCGTTTTCAGATGATGGATTTGCAGCGTCACTCGTCGGNGGGTCAACGAGCCGATTAGGTGTTGAAGTGGTCCTGTTAGCGGGCTTATACTTGAACAGGGCTGAAAGTTTGTTTTGGGCTAGAATTGAAGATAGATGGTCGTGGGCGGACGAAATTGGCGACGAGGGTGGTGCGGCTGTGGTTGTTCCATCGGCCACATCCAGTACGAAGGGCTGGGTTGTTGCGTCGAGCGAGGCCTTCCGGAATTGGCCTCGAACCGGCGACTCTGGATCCCTATAATGGAGCTCCCTTATTATGGAGGCGGGCGAGGAATCATCGACAGTCTTCTCCACCCTGGAAGCATCTCCTGATTCAAGCGGCATTCTACGGGATTCCGTATCGCCGGATGGCAACCTTGTCAATTCGCTGTCAGTAGAATTCAATCCAGCGTAAGTTAGATAGGTGTCGGTTTCACTCTGAGCATGGAGCGCCGGTTTGCTGGTTGTGGGTGGAGGGGCTCGCGCAGGTATCGGTTGGATCGATTGCTGAAATCTGAGTGATTGGCCGGTCGGCTCGCTGTCGCTAAAATGGTGCGAGCTATTCAATTGGCTAGCGGATGGATTGTAGTTCGAGCGTGCATTCTCGAAACTGAAGTTGCCCGCCTGATTGGTGGCGCTAAGTGATTCCTCATTAGATCCTCGCCCACCTTCAGCCGGCAGAATGGAAGGGAAAGGTTCAAGAGTGGGCGGCGGCTGAGCCGCTGCCCGCTTGGCGCTGCCAAATGTGGCTGCAGATGCTACCTGCGTGGCGAGAGCACTGGCCACCTGATTAGATTGATTGGATTGACCACCACTTGTTTCAAGGTAACGTTGGCCTCCAATTGAAAGTTGATCCACTAAACGTTTCCCAAACTGGCTGTCGGTTTTAGAATTGGCCAAACTAGAAGTGCGACTTCCATTGTAGTTCTCATCTCCATATTTGACCGCCCATTGATCGATGGGGCTAAACTTTGGCGCTTGCTTGGTTGAATTCTCGACAGTTTCAAAGGCGCCCACCAGATGCTCTGATTCAAGCCCAGATGTTTGCTCGGAGACAACCTGATTCTTGGCCGCTTGTTGCTGGCGCTGTTTGTTCCTCTGTCGTCCCGTCGGCTTTCGTTGTTTTCTCTGCCGATTTTGATTGTTGGCCATGACTGCTCTTCTCGCGTTCATGGCGGTGGCCAGCAAACCTTGGGGCGTGGTGCTCATTCCGGGCGTTGTGGGTTGCAGGTCTTGGGCCGCCGAGTCGGCCGAGTCTTGCACGGGCACGCTTGTTGTGGGCAGTATCGTTTGTGGTTGCGAGTAGTCGGTGGTCTCCTCGTTTATCGGCGAGCTAGTGGAGGTGGTGACGGTGGAGCGACGGATAGATTGTTCCAACTTTTTCTCCCCGCTCGGCTCGAACGAGTTCAGAGTTAGCCGGTTCAAATCCAAGAGCACATTCTCGTTCTCTCTGAACGCTTCCCTGTCCAAGTTGAAGTTTATCTGCTCGTCCAATTTAGCGCTCGTCAAATTCAAGCGCGGAAGTTCAATCATTGGCGTGAGAGCCTCGCCACCAGTTGGTTGGACAAACTTTGGTGCTGGAGTATGAGCATGAAGTGGTAGTTCAACAGCATGCCACTTGCTATGCGACCCCTCGAAGCCAGATCCAGAATCTTGTCCCCCTGATAGANTATCAGGTGTTGGAGGTAGAAAATCTCCTCCCATTGGGATGGTCTCCTGATACTCGACGAAGGGCGCCCTTGTTGCAACCATTGTGACTGCATGGGCGGGCACTCTCAGCCGGAGTCCCGTCGAAATCTTTCCATAGTTCTGAGTGGATGGCATCCGATCAGATACGCTGCTCATTCCCAAAAGTAAATGCGCCAGGTTTAGGCTCTTTGCAGAACGGGCCGCCGGTTCGACGGTCGTCACTTCTGGCCCGCCAGTAGTCTCTCTCGGTTCGATGACGCTTCCACCAGTCGGCGCTGCCATGGTCATGGTTGAGCTGGTTGATGGCTCGACCGTTGTGCTGGTTCGGGGGGCCAAATTGGACTTCTTATTCCCTCTTTTGGTCGATTTTCCAGATCTCCGCGTCTTGCCTTTCCGGTTGGTTGTGGTTCTATTGGTTGGCTTCACAGTCGTTTGAATCTTCCTTTTTGTGGTGGACGTCTCGTAGATCTCGATGCTGTAGGATTGATTTCCTAAATTTTCGGTGGCCAACTCTGTCGCTGGCGCCTCGCTAGTTGAAGTTGGCTTGAAGGTGTCCGCAAACACCTTGACCTCTACATAAGACTCAGTTGTTAGAGGCGACCTGGATGTCTCGCTCTGCTCAGCTGTCTGGCTGGCCTCTTGCGCGACCGTTGCTCTAGTTCGAGCAGAGGTCCATTGGGGCATTGAATTGACGAAATCAACCCTGTGGACTCCAGTTTCATTCTTTTTGCTCACTCGAAGTTTTCCATCTTCGTCCTGCAGATTGTTTATCAATGGGCCCACGAACTTGGTTGCCGGACGAACTCTAGTCGGTTCGTGACGGCTGCTCACTGAGAGGAAGTTTTCCTGGCCTGGAATTGTCTCGCCTTCAACAACGAGCGACCTTGTTGTGGGCTTGTTGCTGGTGGAGGACTCACTCGAGCCAACGAGCGAGTCCGAGTTCGAGTCAGAGGACGGTGTTGTTTCCTCAACATTAGGGCCTCCAATCAGCTCAGCTTGAGAGGGCCCAATTTGACCACTCTGCCTTGGAGACTCAGACACCTCCTCTGTTGTAAGATTCTTCGTCGTCGTTGTTGATTTGATTGGCATGCTTGCGGACTTTTTGGGTTTCTTGGAAAGGACGACAAGTTCGTGATTGATCAAGTGCGAATAGTTTGCAATCAGCTTGTTCGAAGAGTTCGCGGCTCGAATCATCAGGCTTGAGATTGACTCATTGTTGTTGAGTCCATCCTCATCGCTCGTGTTCCGGTTGGGAAGGGCAACAAGTTTCTGGTCCCCTTGAACGAGCGGCTGAGAGCTCAGCTTGGGAGGGTTCATGAGGTTTTCAATCTGTTTGCTAGTCCGAAGCAAGCTGGCCGCACGCTCAGCGCTCAGGGGTAAGTTGGTCGCTCGTTCAGCTGATCCGGCGACACTAGCCGACTGGTCGTCGTCATAGTGGACTTTGTAACTCTCGCCATCAGCTCCCTTCGCGCTTGCCTCGATTATTTCGTCCAACAGACCCTTGTGCTTGCTCCNTTTCTCAACTTGAGATGCGCTAAGTAGTGTCATTTCCGCTGTATCGGCAAGTGGCTGCGGCAAGTACACCTTGACAGGCACTGCTGTGTCGCTCTTATCTTCTGTTGGCAAACTCGTTTGCATTAGGGAGGCCTTCACCTGCGTATAGTCTGCACCCAAAGCTTGTTGTGCGTCCACGTTTCCGTTGATCAAGCTCTCGAGTAACTGGCTAGCCTCCAACACGGAACCAGTGGATTGGAGAAGCTCGAGGAGTAAATCTTGCTCGCTACTAACGAAATCGTTACCTTGCGCAAACGCGTCCTCATCGGCCGGCATACCTGACGGCTCAACTGGACCTGATGGTGCGGACGATCTGCGCTGGAATCGTAGCCTCTCAAATTGATTTTGAAAGGCTGCTAAATTGAGCTCTGGGGCAGATTTTNTTGTGGCCGATTGAGGCGCTGTCGTAACTGCTTGCTGGCAAACAGCTGCCAGCACTATCGCCAGCACTACCAGCGAGGATGTTCTAAACATTCTTATTGCAGATGGCCACGAGCTTGATCCAGTTAGTTTCATTTGGTATCTTGTACCTGATTTGAGTTGTCTTGCGATCAAACTGTTACAGTTATTTTGTGAACCATTTTGGTGGCCAAACTTTGAGGATCTCACTGTTGCATTTCTGTTGCACAAATCACTCCTGCAAAGGGCTTCTATGGGCTGAGGTCTCATATCTGTGCTGCATCCATCACTTGGCTTGCGTTGGTGCTGGCAACTTTCAAACGATGATAAATTATTGGCTTCAATCTTGAGCTTCAAATGATGGAGGCGAGAACAATAATTTAGCTCAATCTCTCCTGTCCCACTTGGCGACGTCTCGTCCTCATCAACTAACTGCCTCTTCCTCCATCCAAATCTCCTTCTCGTGCTCTCAATTCTCGACTTGCAGGTGGTCGAAGATCGATGATCCAACGGCCTCCCCGATTGGGCACGACAAATGTTGTGCTGGCCACTGTCGAGCGGCTTTGGAGCCCCACTGCTGGCCACCTCCATTGCCATCTGCTTCCGCTTTCCGTGCCCCTTGAGCTTACAAGGTAACATCCCTTCCAGCTTCTCCTCTATCTCCACACTCTCTATCAAGGGGCAGTGATTGAATTCAATTGATTTGGCCATGATTTGAATGCTCAATTAGCTTCATATCCGTTAGTCTTTGCTCGGAGAGAGAGCAATTAAAAACTTGCCCAAATTTCACCCGCCAACAAGCGAGCTTGGATCGCAACTGATTCTCTTGGAGAGGAAGCTCAACGATTTTCGATCATAAACTCACGTATCGTTCCACCTTTTTCGACATTTTCCTCCCCTCACACCTGGTCAGCTGAATATTTGTCTGGCTGGTGCATCTCGCAGTTAGATTTATCAATCTGGACCTTAAAGTTGGCCAGTAACAACAAGCCGCACATGCTGGGATGCTCAAATTATGTTTAAGGATTCAAAACTGCACTCTCAAGTTGCTCCGGAAAACTTCCCCAGCTGNTGTGAGGTTAGGCAGATTCTTGCGAAGGTGGAGGAGGAGGAAGCAGGTGATCTTGTTTGAGCGTGGACGTTCGCGTCCGTGTTTGTGTTTGCGAGTGTGTGGGAATCAAGTTGAAAGTGAGAGGGGCAAAGATGGCTTGCACTNCCTTTGTAAAACTCGAAAATTTCAGCTTGATTGGCTTGCTGGGCCGAGCTGCGACACTTTGTTTGTTCCGTCGTCGTCGGCTTTAGCTTGATGGTTTTAATTCCTCCCTCGGACGGGCAGAACGTGAACCATTCTGCCCCTTCCAAATGTGGAATCTCGTTCCGTCGCCCAAGCTAATGGTCGCTGGCTTTCTNTCTCCCTGCAAGTGTCTCTCTCCTCCTCATCCTCCTCTAGTTGCGGCACACTAATCAACGGATTTCCTCAAACTAACTCTTCCTCGCCAATCTCTCAACTGACAAGACTTGTCCTCCTTCTACCAGACGGATGGTGGCGCCGGGCAAACAAGGCGATCGAGCAAGTTTGGCTTGGACAGTTAGTTTGTGAGCGAGCTCGGCTCACTTTCTAACGGTTGCGATCTGTTTGGCTGATTAGCTTGGCGTNTCGCGCAACTGGTCAGCCGGGCTGGCCAGTCGAATGTTTGTCCACCTGTGCAGACATTCAGCCTTAGCCAAGCTTTCGGTCCTCTAAGGTGGCTGCTTCTTGCTAGTGGGTGTGTGCTTAGGAGTAGTTCAAGAGCTCCTTCAACAAAAGCAAAGGCTAACCCTATTGGCCAGCGCTTCGCTCGATGCTGACCATCGAGATGCTGGAGGGCTGATCTGGTGGCTGCTTGTCGGGCACAGCCGGCGCTGGCCACAGATGCGCTGGCCGGCGCGCATCCCGAGACAGGTTGGGGCGGGAAATGTTGTTGTCGCCATGGCTTCTCTTATTCTTTACGATTCTTCTACTTTGAACGAAATTAAATATTCCTTCTTCCTCCTGCTATTTTCAGTCGTCACCGGATTTTGTTTATCTGGCTTAATGTATTTTGATTGGTCAGACGAGATGGTGATATGATCAGGAGCGTAGCGTTTGCGACAAGTCATCGTCCGCTCAGTTTTATTATGAGGTTCCAGATTCTAAGGCGTCAAAGTGGCTGGACGAAAACGAGGGCTGGAGAGATTTTTTAAAGGTGGCGCCCTGAGAATGAGATTTGTCAAGGAAGGGGCCCAACTCGCAAACTCGAGCTTTTTCGCTTGCTTACAGGTGGTCTGGTTTCTGCCTAAATCAAAGCGCATGCTTGTGAAGGATGCTTCTCGACCCAAATGGCCCTTAGATCCTATCGATTGGGCCCCCATCATTCATCAGCATCACTGGGCGGATCAACAGGAGAGGTCTCAAACCATTGAAAAGGATAGTATTCGAGCGCTACTTTTAATTCTTTAATTTAAGCCTAAAACCCGGAATAAGTTTCTCACTGAAATCAAATGATTGTCCTACTCTTCGCCCAGAGCCCACCTCTCATGAGTCTGATCTAAGCGGTAGCTTTGATTAAATAACCTCGATCTCACCGCGTACTCTGGGTTATAATCCTGCGGTTGGACAGAGGAATCCGTGTTGGTCACTCTCACTGGAATTGATTGTGCTGAAAGCGGACTATGCGAATGAGACAAAACTAGTCCGAGCTTCGGATGGTTAATTCTAACGGCTTAGCTGGCTGCCGGAATTTGTGCGTCCCCTTGGATGCCCTGAAACAGATCACTTGGTGTAATCCAGGTAACAATTCGTCGCTACCTAGCTCGTCCTTTCTCATCCTAACTCGCCGCTAATTAGTCCCGGCGGCGGCCATCCATTCGCTTGGTTTCTCAGAGCTTATTGCAAGCTAAAGTTCAGGCGAGTCCGTTTCAATTCATATCGGATTGTCTACTTATTTGCACTAGTTAAAACTAATGATGCCGGCTGCTTCCATTGAAGCGGATTGGAGGAGAGCTTATAAAACTGTTCCTTCCCTATTTGGAGCTATTCTGCTAAGTCTAGCGTCTCGATGGCCATAATCGATAAATTGGCTCCTCTCTCCGCTGAACTAAAACTGGCTCTCCATCTCTACGCATGGAGATCTTGCTTTGCAACGGGATTCCAAATATGAATATATGAAACAAGAGCGCGGCCATTTCTGCCTCGGATTCGGCGTTTTAAATCTGGATAGCCCACTCTCAATACCGCTAAGAGGGTCTCGCAAGAACTTGCATGATAGCTGATGCAAGCAGCTCACTCAAACAATCAAACAAATCGACGGTCAGCTGAACTCACAGTCGACCGGATCATACCAAAATGGCAGAAAGTCTGCGCGATCGTGTCGAGCGCGAAAGANGATAATTAGAGCTCAGGTATTGATAGGCTCTGGTGACCTACCGCCATTTTAACTGTTAGTGGCCAAAAGAATAACGTCCGATTCTGATAACCATCTATGAGAGTCCTGCTTGAACTAAACACACTCTCTANCTAACTTTCGCATGTTGCTCGCATCCAACTCTCACCTGTTTNCCTGCTGGTTTAGGATTGCAAATCGATTAAATCGTTAACAAGCATTCATTAATAACAAGCTCCCAATTCACTAATTGAATCATCGTGTTGGAACCATTAATGCTCAGATAGAATGTCCCGAGTGTGTCTTGTCAGAGCTGTCACTTTCGCAGGCAATCAGGTAAGTTTGAATCGCAACTCTCGCTTGAAAACAATCGATCTTNAAACTTTGCTTGCTGTCGGAGCTAATTATATCACTTTTGGTGCACCTTCCACCTGCTAGTTCAAGATAACTTGAACAAACACTAAAATTGAACCCAGGACATGTACCTGTTCTTTGCCTCTCGCACTGGGGTTCATCTACCATTCATAGCTTCGTTCACTGGTTCCAAACAGNCAATGGATTGGCTTGCTGCCATAGCAGCGAGCAAGATCAACCGATACGCTCGGATGGTCGATTTTGTTGATGTCTAACTGTTTTCTCACACAAAGAGCAAACCTTACGACAAGAACTGACCAGACTCACCTGACTGGAGTCGGCGTAGCGAAACTGGCCAGTCTCTATATCCCTACGCTACGCTAGTTCTGGGATGCTAGATTGGCGTAAAACGATAAGACCAAGTCTAAACAAGCATATTTCCGACAACAATTTCATCTAGAGTGTTCGTTTGTGCCATCCTGAAAGGTTCTAAGGTGAGTTAATTGTTTCCAAGTTGGGATTCGAGTGCTCTCAGTTGACTTGTAAGGAAGCAAGTGAGTGGATGGAGGTGGGACGAGATGAGAGTGGGAGCTTAGTGGCCAGTTGGGTTGGCGAAGTGTGAGAAAGGTTTCTACTTTCAAACAAACAGGACCATCCCAAAAAACACCAGACACTTGTTGGTGTCACGATTTTCCTCGACAACTTTACTTTCTGCTCCAGGAGGAAGCGCCAACAACNGCGCNAACATGAACAATCTTCCAAATTTATGCTAATTTTTATTGCAACTTTGCCAGACCCGTTCACAGTTTCAGCCAACCTAACTTTCTCGTGATCCTTAACAGCTTTCATCAGCGGCTAACTAATTGGATTGGGCTTGAGAATTGCAGAATGATAACTATGAGAAAAGCGGTCGTTGCATCACCAAAAATAGGCAACAAGTTAAGCTTGAACCCAGCGATATCAGTCATCAACAAACTACGCTCCATCCACAATCTCGCCCCAATCAATTCTATCCATATCGAACTGGTTTTTCTCTAACTGCTTCATCTGAGTTCAATTTTTCCATACTACACCTGCCGTATCTNGAGGTTAGTTGGCGCACCTGTCGCCCATTTTATTGCNCAGTTAAGTTGGCGATGACAAAAGGATGTCGAATCTATCGCCGGTTCCACAATTTGAATGCAGGTTGAACTGCGATAACATCTACAGCTGATTTTATCACATTNGTGACTTGGGTTCCAAATCTTCAATCGATAAACAGAACGCCTTGGACGTAGTCAGCGAATTTACTCCCATGTTCATACCCTAAGGTTACAAGATTAGTCTTACCCAGCAGCAAACAAGTTACGCTGCACCGTCGGATTGTATGCGAACGCTGACAAATAGGCAAACCAATAGCCTGGTTGGTGCTATCACTTTTTATCCGCAAGAAACTTGTAAATAACTGAAAAATCTTTGTCCTTGTAATCGCCAGTGTTCATCAGCAACCGATACATCTGGTAGGTGAGCGTTCCCAATGGGGTTGGCGAGCAGACTTCCTTTGAGACTTGCGAAGCTAAGCCTAAGTCTTTGTAGAGTAAATTAGTCTTGAAGCCTCCATTGTAATCGTTTGCGGATGGTGCAGTCGGAATGATTCCGGGCGCTGGATTGTATATTTCAGAACTCCAGCATCTACCTGAACCCTTGTTAATGATTGCACTAACCAACTTGGGATCTAAGCCAAAATTTTTACCCAAAAGCAGAGCCTCTGTCAGGCCAAGCATGGATATCGCTAACATCATATTGTTGCAAATTTTCGCAACACATCCAGAGCCTATGGGCCCGCAAGGGTAGACGCTAGTTCCCATGCAAAGCAAATATGGTTCGAGATGCTCTTTGATCTCCTTCTCATCACCACCGACCATGAACACGAGGGTTCCAGCTTTTGCTGCCGGCACTGCTCCTGCAACTGGAGCATCGAAAAACTTGATCCCCTTGGCGTGAGCAGCCTTGTGAACATTCTGGGCAGTTCCAGGGTCAATTGTAGACGAGTCGATGAGGATTGTTGATTTGGAGGCGCTAGATAGGAGGCCGTTTGGGCCTACATAGGTGTCAGTTACAATCTCGGGCGTGGGTAGCATTGTGAAAACGCGCTTGCATTTCTCTCCCAGCTCGGCCAGGCTAGAGGCCGACTTTGCACCTTTACCAACGAGATCCTTGACGGCCTGCTTGTTGAGATCATAAACTGTCACATTATGTCCCTTATCTATGAGATGTCCAGCCATCAACGATCCCATATTGCCAACACCAACGAAGCCAATATCTGTTGGAGGTGCAGAGGATGCGAGCCTGACTACTCGATGAGCGGGGAGATCACAGAAGGTTAGTATCAAATAGGGTCTGCCACTTAAGTAGTTCTCTGGGCACTTACTTGACTGGCATGGCAATTTGCTGCAGCTAGAGGCAAGTTTCATTAGGGTCGAGGTATGCTTAATCATCCTGATAGGATAAATATAAAAAATTCTTTCTCCCAAATACAATGAGATTATCACGATGCAGCCTCCCTTCTCAATCTGCTTGCCTCCCGAGATTGGTCCAAGTCTAGAGTAATGTAATTATTTGAATGAGCAACAAACTGGCTGGTTGACAGTGAAATCTCCTGTTGTTGTGGCAACAATTGTTGTAATTCTTCCTTGGCTCAATTAGCTGAGAGTAAACTCTTGGTCCACTTGCACTTAGGTTCGTGACGCCCGTGGCCTTGCGGCAACGCCGGTTCATCCCTGCGCCTGTTCAATTTAGCCCGCGATCGCGGGCATTTATTTAGCTAACTCTGAAGCCAAAAATGGTTCAACCCTTTGATGGACCCCATGTGTTCATGTCACCTTCCCATGAGGCTCGTTTGGCAGCGACAGAGTCCGTGAGGTTGGCAACTAATTTTAAAAACATGTGCAAAAAGCTCTACTGTTAATCTTAATTTTTCAACTAAGCTTTTGAGATTGAGTTTAGGGGGGGGGATGCTTTAGCTAAATACAATGGCAGCAATTTTGGGGTTGGCGCCCGAATTGGCCACAACTGATGTGAATGCTATCAAAATTTGAATAACACGTAAGTCCGTGCGTAAGCAACCACTCGAAAGACTAGTGGATTGTTGGAGCGAGAGGTTGACCTTCCTCTTGGGCTCTCAGAATCTAGACAGTTTGTTGTAATTGGCTCCAAGGGGCACCATGCCGATCTAGCTAAATTCAGGAAGCAAGCCGAGTGAACAGGATTGCAGGATGGAGCAAAATTTGAGGCCGCGTCTTGCTGAGCTAACGCTCTACGTAATTTGGTTTCTAGTTTTAGTGAAAGTGGCTCAACTAAGCCGTGGAAGTCCATTCGTGTTCGGTGGAGTTGCTGCTGAGGGAGAGCGACAGTTCAAATACGATTCATCAGAGGGGAGAGGTGCCGGTTCAAGTGTTTCAGCGTTCCGAGAAGGAGCTCCCATTTCAGTGCCGTCGGTTGGCGATAAAGATGTTGGAAAGGAGGAGAGTTCGCGATCAAAGTGGTCAGGTAAGTTGAGTTCGTGGCAAGTTCCAGCCGAAATGTTGAATTGAAAGACAAACGGATGATCCACAAAGGGAGATTTGTGTCTACTTGGCTCGACGCCAGCCAGGCCCATGAGCCCAAGAGAGGGGACAAACTTGGAGGGCGACCCAGGGCGAGGAGAGGAGGAGGGCGAGGAGGAGGAGGAGGAGCACCTGGCCGCCGATGGGCGCCGAGGGAGGCCGAGCGCTGGCGCTGGCGCTGGCGCTGGCGGCGGCGGCGGCGGCGGCCTTGGCGCGGGCAAGGTTTCGCCGGCAAGCCCGAAGGTTGGCGAGAAGGAGGCGGCCAACTTGGACGAGGCTCGAATTTTGAAGGGCTGGGGATTTGGAGGCGGCGGCTGGAAGTTGGGCTGAGCCGGCAAAGGGCGACAAGTCGGGCGGGCGCATCGGGCGGGCGCATCGGGCGGGCGCATCGGGCGGCCGTTGCTTGCGCAAGGCTCGCCATTGGTCGGTCGCAAGCCAGCAAACGAGCCTCTTATCGTCCATTGTTTTGCTGGCGCGCTCGTGGGCGCCGGCCAAGTTCAGCTTAGCTGAACTTCAGCTGGCCGGCCGGGCGGCCTTTGTTGGCCTAACGAGAGTTTGCCGCATCACAGTAATAATGCTAATAAACTGGCTTGCGCTCGTTGAATTTGGCGCTCAAGGTGGCGGCAGTTTGGTGGCGCAACTCTGACGACAGTTTGCTCGCTTGGGTGTCAGCGCGCGCGAATGCAAGTGCAAGTGCAAGTGCAAGCGCAAGAGATGTGGCATTTAGGAGGCTGAATCTGGTTTGCGCAAACTAGATCACGAGAGCACCAGTTGAGTTGAGTTGAGTTGAGTGGCGGCTGAGTTTTGTTTGCATTCGTGTTTCAGTTTTGGCCGCGACTGGTGTGTCGCCCCTCTCGCTCGGGCTTCAGCGGGCGGCCGAGGGGCGGCGAGCGTCCTCCGGCGACTCGCTCGAGTCCTCGCTCAGGTGCCAGCTGGGGGCTGGCGAGCTGGGCTCGTCGGCCGGCCGAGCGGAGGCGAGCGGCGGCGGCGGCGGCGGCGGCGGCGGCGGCGGCGGCGGCGGGAGTGCGCGCAACTGGCTGCCGCCGCCGCCGCCGGCCACAACCAAGGCGGCTCCTCCGCAAAC
>Ga0058699_1000011_pt1 | contig 34858 bp, 26 predicted proteins | sample AgamicAtPe_FD_55078 | JGI IMG/M metagenome (GOLD analysis project Ga0058699, IMG submission 55078) | Agave microbial communities from Guanajuato, Mexico - At.P.e | ecosystem: Host-associated > Plants > Phyllosphere > Phylloplane/Leaf | place: Guanajuato, Mexico | collected 2012-10-15 | reverse complement strand
GAAATGGATAATGTACATAGAGCAGCAGATAAGTGATTTGGATGGAAAATTAATGATTTATAAGGAGAATTTGCTCAGGTTAAACAGATATTTCGAGATCGTGGATCAAGTCCACAGGTCACCGGGTTTATATCTGGAGTCAGTCGTCGAGGCACTTCGAAGGAAACGCTTCTCGCGACGGTATTTACACTGGACTACTAGCATCGCTAAAGTCTCTCGTGAGTTGTATGAAACTGAGATGAAAACTAGAAGAGAATTCGATGCGAAACTTGGCTCNCATTTCCTAACAAATCTGTTTCCAGGGCTTTCAAGATCGTATCCGCCTCCTTTCGCCACTATTCAGCCGGACCCTTTTGATACCAAACTACCTCGAGTTACAACCGCGGATGTTCAGTACCTTCAAACTAACTTGAGCAGCGAGTTGGCTGAGAAATTGCAAATCCCCAAAGATATCATATTGCCTCACATAACGAATACGCCCAACGTTTTTGATGAGAACTCGCAGGAGGATGAATTGGATTTAGACGGAAGACACAGTTCAAATCCAACTCCTCCCTCCTCTCCGACTAGATTGACTCAGTGCGACGATTGACAAAGGTTTGCATTGCTGACTCACTGTAAGAACCTAATGCTGAGCACCAATCTGCTCAAGTCCAGTCGAACTTTGTTCTAATTTAACGCAATCCATTGGGAAGCATCTCAACAAATCCATCTCAAAGATTCTGTAATGCTATCCGTATGTAATAAGCGTGTCTATCATCACAATAATAAGAGTCGCTCGAATTTTTATTAAAGTTACGTTGCCCATGGATACAAGAACTAGAGCTCTGCTGTTAAATAGTTCTACTTTCTCAGTTTCGTGCCATACATGCAACACCAGTATGAAACCGATTCTTCCACGCCATGGAGGAGGTATACTCGTCAAAAGTTTTTCTCTTGTGGTCAGACAGACCCCAGATATATTCAATATTATCTTCTATCCTAGCTCAAGATGGCTGGCAAGTTATATCTCTAAGTAGTAGTGAGAGCCTTTGCAAGCACAACAGGAGAGGTCAGTCTAGCGTCTGCTTAGCAATTTTAGAACTTGCTAATTATTCGATCTCAGAGATAGACTTAAAAAGGATCAATGAATTCAAGTCTTCAGGTCACTCAGTTTTTATAGCCTTTGGTGATGACGAACGAGATAGCAACCGAATTCGTTTGAACAGCCTTATCTCAAATCTCGGTTCAGTTTTCAACAGAGATCGCGTGATCAGACCCAACCCGTTTAAAAACTACCACCCAAGAGATGCNATGTTGGAAGACTTTATCGTCAATAGAGGCTTGAGCGATGCAGTTAAAAAGTACGTTGAGAATCAGTCAGATCCCGTTATTGAATCGAGTGAGCTAGAAGTAGGAACAGGTTCTCGTATAATATACGCTGGAGGTTGTACACTGAAGGTTGACAAGCCATCAACCATCATGATGACTTCCTCGAAATGGACTATACCAAGAGAGCAGGCCATATGTTCATTTCACATAGACACCAACAACTCCCACACTGTAACAATTGGATCATGTTTGATGATGAGCGACACTTATATAATCAAAGAAGATAACAAATCTCTGGTGAAGGCGATAGTTGATTTTTTAACCGACAGAGAGTTCTGTATCAATGCTAGCGACGCCAGAACAACAGAGGTGCCGGAGTTCGTTTGCACACCCGAGGTTAATACGCTTATAGAAACACCTATCTCATGTCTCCAAACTACCGAACCATTACCTGAGGATATATCAGCCCTCCAAAACAGAAATATGTTCACNCTGGATAATTCAATGCTCCCAAGCATCATCAGAGCTTATCGAGAGCTTGAGGTTTCTCAGGAGCCTCTGAGTCTTATCAAACCTAACTTCCGGAGGAAGCACCCGGATCTTGAACCCGCGACGCATCGTTTCCTATTGAAAAGAGACAATTTTGAATAATCATTTACAGTATTATTTAGTTTTTGATCGTTCAACAAAGGCGANGCTATAGTCGCTTCGATGGAGATACTGGTCTAGGCATTCGTATAGGGGTTGCAATCGTTCGAATAGTAATCCTGGATTTCCTGTGATAAGTAACCGCCCATCGTCGGATATGGAGTATGGGCAGGAGATTGAAAGGGGCTCGCGCAAGAGTCGAAAGTTGCATTGCTCATCGATGTCAGGTAAACGATATTGTTATTGCTAGCAGAGCCGATATTAGCATTAAAATGTGTCGAGCTCGGNAGGGCATCACTCGCGCAATTCGCATCACCATTGAGAGGTGTATTGGAGCTTGATGAAGCCGTATTTCTAACTGTACCATCTAGCATACTTTCACTGCCCTGCTGAATTTGCTTAATTCTATCATTAGGGTGATACAAGAAGCCCTCAGCTGCTGGAGGCGGATCTCGGCTTGAAACTGAAGAGGCAGCCCTTGCAACAGGGAGCTTAGCTGCAAATGTATCCTGGTAGTTATGACGATAATCGTCGTCATCTGGGCTACCTGGTTGCTGNACGAGGCTGACACCGTTGTGCCGAGAGTTTNTTGGCTGATTATTTGATTGGTCGATCGGAAGCTGGTTTGAGAAAATCATATCACTTGATGTAGAAACATTTAGTTGCAACTGAGCTGAATCACCATTTAGCCCAATGTCACCACTNATCAAAGTTGAGGGACGCTGGACGGACCTACAAGTGTCTTGTGGAAGTATGCTCCTCTTTTCGGGAGGCTGACCGTTAAAATTAGCCTGAGAATCATTCGGAAGGTAATGGTTTCCATGTTCAATCTTCAAATTCATCACTATGGATAAATTTAGTTTGTGGTTATTAAAGATCGTTTCANCAAAATAACTGAGTCAAAATTGAACCAAACTTACCTGTGTAACCAGCAAAATTTTGACGATTGTTAAGCGGACACTCGTCGGGATTGTCACGGCAGTCCTTGATGATTTGATTGTATGCCTGCGAGCAATCGTTGTCGAGACAAAAAGTAGGCTCAATCAAGTCTGGCAAACTGGGAGGTTGTAGNTTGTACTTCTTCCTGAGGCCGCTGTAACAGTAGCGTGAGTTACCCCTCTGGCCAAGTCGTCGCGGTTTGATACAAGGGAAGGCGTGTTTCATTGCTTTACCAAAGTCCGCAACGCACAAGGGCTCGATCCGGTTTGTATGGCAGAATGACCTATATTCATCGTAGACTTCCTGTTTTGGTAGTGACACATTGGAGTCTACCTCAAGATGGCTTAATATCCAAGTATAAGTCTGAGTAGTAACTTGATCTGGTTTCTTTGAGAACAGTTCATTNGGGGATTTTGAGTTATTGAGCTTGGATTTAGCTGGGAGGAGTTGTTGGGTTCAGTTGGTTGGTTGGTGGGTTGGTTTAGTTAGTAGGGATTCATCTATTTCGCAAATTGAACAACTCTCCAAGAAACTCACCCTCTCTAGCCTCCACTCTGCCACACGGCAACTGTAGATAGAGGAACAATTTTTCTACGTCGCTAAGTTTCTCAATCTCAGCTATTAGGTATGAAATCCTGTTTGATTGCTCCTCAGTAAAGTAGCTCATGCTAGATTCGGCTTGACCAAAGATTGTTCGACCTCCAATCGAAAGTTAGGGGCCTAGAAGGTTAATAAATAAGAGGGCAAGTTATCCACCTGATGAAATAGTTTTTTGGGCGTTTAATCTTATGAATAATTGTCAACCTTCAGATTGCTCGTTTTCATGGACGGTGGCTGAACTTTTTCGTAGGCTCNATTTCGTTGTTGCGCTGGGTACGTATTGGTTCTGTTGGTACCTGGAGGAGCAACGTGATTTATTGTGGGTAATAATTTGGTCTTAATTCTGTTTGCTAGAGCAAACGCTCGATTATAATCATTCAGTTGGCGTCAACTTGGTCCGACTGTTTTGTAATGCGATTACAGTAGGCGTGATGATTCCAATCTGTATGACGAAATTCTACGATTTAGCAAAATCTATCAGGATACAATGTGGGAATAAACACGAGTTATTGTTGCTAGAAAAGACTTGAAAAATTTGCAATTCCCCTTGTCTCATTGAATACNGCCAAAAGTCAGAATTACTTGCCTAGCGAGAGCTCAGAAGCATCGATAGATTCTCGATTGATCTAGGACAACACCCATATGTGCTCCCTATTAGGACCATCAAGCCTGAGTGGATATTTATCTCTGTGCCGTCAAGCAATTTTGAACATGCCACTCTCTCTCTCCCTATCGTCGTTGGACACTAAACTTGTATTGGATTCTCTTGCTTAAACAAGTGCGACAAGAGCATCAGTCAGATCAGACAGACTGATTTAATCGGAGAGATAATCTAATCGNGTGGACTCTGCACTCGCCCGATTGTATTAGGGCTACAACCATGGAAAGATTCAATCAACAACCTTGCGATACGTCTTGGCCAATCTGGTGTCTGGCCCTAATGCACTTTGATTGGGGTAAGATCACCTTGTCTATGCGGCTAGTGAACGCAAATTAGCGGATCTGAGGCAACAAGACGGCGCTCTCGCAAACTACGAACGATGAGCTTGGGGTGGTGAGAGTGAAAACGGCGCGCGAACCTCAAGTGTTTGAGATAAAGACAAGAGCAACCCTCATATCGCTAGCGATTTAGAATAACACATACCATGCACCATTAGTTCGAACTCGATATCCGCTACTCAAAACAGATTGCGAGGGATGGCCGCTGATTGGTAAAGCGTATGCGCCCTCAGACTGGTCGGTGGACCAGTTTCTGCTTTTTTGAATTAGTTTTAGGCAATAAATGATGATGAGCAGTCTTATCAGGATCAGACCGGAGTCAATGATTCGCTATCCTCAGAGCTATCCTTCAAAGGGAGTATACCTTCAAAGGGATGCCCCAACATCGCACAGTTGAGTAAGTGCTGTAAAAGTATACAAAATTCAAAACCAAATTAGATATTAGGATTATTTGCCGGAAGACGCACGAAATGAGTGAGCATTCGTTATCGTTTTGTATGGGGGGTCAAAGATGTCAGATCCGGAAGTTTAGTGATGAAAATGGGAATTTCGAGCGAGTCAGTTGTGAACTGAACGATACCCAATCTGATTACTTTACCCTTAGTAAAAGACTAGGTCGAATTTATTCGGATTGAGTTCAATTCTGTATAACTTGTAAGACTCTAAGCCAGTCTTGAGCCAGAACGTCGAGTCAAGTTTATGAATTGACGCACTGGTTAGACTCGCTCATCCACAGCTCTCTCTCCCTCTTCCTCTTTTCAGGACGTGCTCTGCTTTTAGGAGAATCCGCAAATCGGAAGTTGAAACATTTAGAGAGCCTTCCTACCAAAAATTCAAATGTTTCGTTGTAAAGGTGCGAATGGAATGTATTTGTTTTTNGCCTCTCGAGCTGCGATTCAAATGATCCACTTTTGAGCCGAGGAGGTGAACAACTCTCGTTTATGATTAGTCCACANTGGATAAGACTGTTGAGGATTGCAAAAAGGAGAAAGTCAATTATGTTACCCATACGTTTGAGGGTCGACGATGTCGCTAAGCACGAACATTTTGGAATTGCATGTTCAGAAAGCCAGTCGGCAAGGTTACATGAGGAGGCGCTGATAAACTCTCTGGTAAGCTAAGAAGGCAACTGAGAATCGAACCCGGTCCAAGAACGGATACATAAAACTCTGATTCTCTTTGTTAGCGTTCTCCACGAAGCCAGGAGAAACAGGAGAGGGAGGGATAGGGGGAAAGCAGAGTNAGGAACTCGTATACTACGTGCGCCACAATCCGATCAGCTGTTTTGTCTACCCCCTCTCACTCTCCCACCTCACGTTCTGGGTGCACATAAAGACTGCAATATCATANACTCTTTGTCCTGTTTCGAGACAGACAGAGCTCTTGCCTGACGATTCTTGAGGCCAGTAAATGAAGTGGATCAGTTGTTTACATAGTTAGTGTCTATTTATGTTTCGAATCTGCGCTGCCTTTTGTATCGGTCGCCCTATTCGCGCGGACTCATATCCATTAGAATAGCCGAGAAAGTTACAGTGAGAGAAGTGTAGGATCCCATTGGAAGCCTAACTCTTCGCGAATCAGCAAAGTCTCACAACTTCCAACCTAGAAACCANACCAAGTGACATCGACTGAAGACTTATCCCTGGACCTAAAACAAATACCTTCGAACCAACCTCTCATNGAGCGCCTTGGCCAAAGGAGGTTTTACTTTCTTCACCTTAGAGGCTAGTGCTTATTAGTCACATTTGAACATTACTCTTGTTGTTAAATGAACCTATCGGAACAGATCTGCCCAGATATTCTCGGAGAGTTAGTTCTGCCCGTGCATGTTGCCGTCATTTCCATTCAGATCGAAAGTTTACTTACAAAAAATCTGATTGTAGGTATCGAACTGGGACGATCTAATCTCGTCCCCAAATTTCGTTAGCAAATCCGTGCGGTGGCTATGATGACGCTCGCTCGAGATTTCAGCTGACATCTAGAGCAGGGTCAATGAGAAAAACGTCTTGAAGTTAAATATTCACCATTGATTTAACGCCAATCTGAGGACGTTTGCGCCCTTGTGTTGTCATTGACACCTAGGAAACTGAATCAAGCTCAAATCTCATTGTTGGCTAACGCCCACGTATATTAACTACAGAAGCCTAACGAATCGATATGAAACAACTCAAACATTGCCACACACTTGTAATCAAGTCTCGGATCTCACCACTTGTATAGATCATCTCGTTATCGTAATAGCAAAGCTTCCAGTCTCTGCGAGTCGCATAATAGCCAAACTGGCGAGTACCAAGAGATAATTAGCGATCTAAAAAGACAACGGTGACGAGAATCAAGCTGAATTGTGGAACAAGCCATCACTACTGCTGCTGTAACCGCTGCTCAAATATAGCCCATCATCATCTCGGTTGTTGTTTTGATGGTGATCGGGTGTCTATTGATGTTATCAAGTATATATATTACTCATTATGATTGATGAAATGAACCTCCGACGATTTTATGGCGAATTCAACTGTAGAATCATGTTGAGACCTGGAAACTGAGACTCCACTTGGCGCACTTTTTGGGATAGTGCTTAAATTGCTCATATATCTGATTGTCNTGCGAATCAATAGAGCTTTATACTCTCCGAGCGGAGCACATCATAGAGATACGCTGTCGGGGTAATATCGCTAGGTCAAACTACTCTCTCAAAGTACAGTGGTCAACACAGTGCCGAGCTGTTCTTGTGGCACTTCATCACTGTTGTCCGACTGGGAAGATTCTAGCCATCTTACAAATTTATCATATTGATTCAGTATGGCTGATGGAGATGGCTCCTCACGCAATTTCCGCTCTGCTTACTACGAAAAGCTCGTTATTTGCGGAAGTGAAGAGAAGAATATTCTAGATTTGCTTATGACATCAAGCCAGTTTGATTTTGACAAACCAAACGAATTGTGTGATAGATTCGATTTAGATAAACGCTGTATCGATGCCTGGAAAGTGTTATTAGGTTAGTATGAGTCGAGAAAAGTTTTGCTGGGCTGCGTCGGNTCCCCTNTCTAACTTCGCATGTCCTTTCCGTATCACATCAGGTATCGAATGTGCGAGAAAGAATCCATTCGATGAATTTGCAAACGTACGACGGGTAAGGGCTGAACACTTTCAGTCGCTCAAGCATCATCTCGAGGCTTTACTGAAACACAGCGTAGTCATAAAACATAGATTGGAAAAAAGCTCAAAACAAGAAACCAACAATGAACCATCACAAGAAAATTGTAGCTCTGCGCTAGAAGATGAGAACTCGAGCTCGCCCTCTGCCAAGGACATTGCAAAGCAGATAACTCTGATGTATCTGCTTGAGGCTGGACAGCTCGAGTCATCCGATATAGATGCGCAATTGAACACCAATTACTGTCGCAAATTATCTGCTTTGGCATCGTTCTTTGTGAAAGTTTCTAGCGACGTCCAGGAGGCTTTTTTTCTATTTAGAAATTTCAATCGGAAGTTGGACCAGAACGAGGCTTTAGCAATGTCGAGAGACGATGCCAATAAATCTAACAAGTAGCATCTTTTACTATCGATTCTTCTCTTGCTTACACTAAATTTGTTTCAAATTCTCGGAATATAGTCTCATCTTAGATTTGACGCTCATATCTATGTAGTGCTCGCCATTGAAATCTACAATCAAGCCGCCCATGATGGTTGGATCTGTCTTATGGTTGAAGAGAAGTTTTTTGCTTGTGAAAGCTTTGAGCGATTCCTCGACCTCTTTCCTCTTGGCCTCGCTTAGGGGTCTAGCCGAGATAACAGTACAATGTAGTTCGTTCCTCAAAGCGGTCATAATTTGATCGAAAGCATGACCAACCATTGGCAGATGCTTGAGACGTCTATTCTCTGACATCGCGCTCAAAAGATTGACGGTCAAATCATTGAGCTTAAGCTTGTTTTTCAACTCGTTTTCGAGAATGTGGTTCTTCTGTGTCGGGCTTATTATTGGATTGATCATGAATTCTCTGAACCGAGCATCCGTGGTGTAAAGACCCGATAACCTCTTGAGGTCACCTTCAACCGCATCCAATTTGTTGGATTTGGAGGCAGCCGAAAACAACGCGTTTACATATTTACCCTCAACACCGAATAAACTGATGGGAGGTTTAACGAGTTTACTGATAATCTTGCTTGCCATCTCGGAAGAATCTAACTAGGCGGTATTTGGTAAAATTAGGTGAAAGGTTTTTGCATGAAATTCGGGCTAGAGGAATGGGATTATTGCTCGTAACTCAGTGATCTATGCTTAATACTGTGCTAGGAACTATAATTATTCTCAAGTCCGTACAGTCGTTACATTTGTATGTTACATATGTAAGCACTCAACACATGTTGGCTTAACAAAAGTGAAACCTCATGAGAGGCAATGAAAGCTGGCTAGTTATCAGACTCATGAGGCAACAGCGAGGTAATCTCTGGAGGAGCCTTTCACATATCACAATATAATGTATTAGTAATATATCGAAATATTGACAATAGAGACTATTGCAGTCTTGAACTGAAATTCTATGGCCATTGACATCGACTCAAAACCGCTAACCCTCGAGGACAAATGGCAACTGTTGCCGGCTTATCTCATGATCAGAGGGCTAGTTCGTCAACATCTCGATTCTTTCAACCACCTGATCCAAGTTGAGCTCAAAGAAATCTTAAAAGCTAACGAATACATATACTGCGATGCCGATCCCAATTGGTTCGTCAGGTACATCGACATACGAGTTGGTTTGCCTGATATTGAGGAGAGTTTTGGAACGTCAAGAAAGACTACCCCACACGAATGTCGACTTCGTGACATAACTTATTCCGCGCCAATTCTAGTTGACATAGAATATGCGAGAGGTAATCTACGTATTTTAAAGCAAAATTTAACAATAGGTAGAATGCCCATCATGCTAAGGAGCCAAAATTGCTCATTGTATGGTAAAAAATTTGCCGAATTGGTGAAACTTCAAGAGTGCCCCATCGATTCTGGTGGTTATTTCGTCGTCAATGGCAGCGAAAAGGTGATATTGATTCATGAGCAGCTAGCCAAGAATCGCATGCTTATCGAGGAGGGGCCAGTCTGCCAGGTCACTTCTGCATCATTGGAACGGAAGTCGAGAACTAATATTGTGATAAATAAAAAGGGTCAAATCTCAATGAAGCACAACGCATTTACAGATGAAATACCGATATTTATACTGCTTCGAGCGATGGGCCTGACCAGCGATGTCGAAATTGTAGATCTGATATGCAACGACTGTACTAGATCTATCGATGACAACATACTCTTACCTTCCCTCGAAGTGGCCCATGGCTCAAACGTGTGGACTACAGAGCAAGCCCTGCGCTATCTAGTTGGCAAACTCAAAATGTCTTTAAATTTTGTTCCTACAAAGTTATCTAATCAATATGATCATAGGCGTAAATCTCAATTGGACAATGTACGTGAACTTTTGAATACAACTGTTGTTGCCCACATACCTGTAGCAAGCGGGAACTATAGAGCGAAAGCAATTTATATCTGTCAGATGGTTAGGAGGTTAATCAAAGCAATCGATAACCCCGAGCACATAGACGATCGTGATTACTATGGGAACAAGCGTCTAGAACTAGCCGGTTCTCTAATATCCCTCTTATTTGAAGACTTACTTAAGAGATTCAATAACGAACTCAGAATAATCGCTGACAAGAACATTCCCAAGAATAAAACTGCACAATTCGATATTGTGAAGCACATGCGCCAAGACATCATAACGAATGGGTTAGTTAGCGCAATTGCGACCGGGAATTGGACGGTTAAGCGTTTCAGGATGGAGCGAGTGGGTGTCAGTCAAGTTTTAAGCAGACTCAGCTTCATATCTGCCCTTGGCATGATGACAAGGATCAATTCCGCATTCGAGAAAACCCGCAAGACATCGGGACCCAGGTCTTTACAATGTAGTCAGTGGGGTCTCGTATGCCCTTGTGACACGCCTGAGGGTGAGGCTTGTGGTCTGATAAAGAATTTAGCTCTGATGACTCACATAACGACCAACGTTTGCCCCGAAGACAAACAAAAGCTGATTAACTTCTGTTATGACATCGCCGGAGTGGAGAGCATACATTACGTCTCATCTGGAGTGCATATGAATTCAAACTATCTAGTCTATATCGACGGCCTTATAATTGGTCTAACTTGCAGCCCAGAGAGGGTTGTCGATTCTATAAGAGTTCTTCGGAGAACTAGGGTTGTTTCAGAATTCATCTCGGTTAGTTATAGTCAAACACATATGTGCGTCCACATTTCTACTGATGGTGGCCGTCTATGCCGTCCTTACATCATATTGAGCCAGACCGGTAAATCGCTTCTAACTGATCAACACTTGGAAAAGCTAGCCAGGGGTTTCATAGATTTCCAGGATCTGATCAACCTTGGCCTCATAGAGTATCTGGATGTCAACGAGGCAAGTATATCTCACTTCGCTTTAACCGAGAAGGAAATAACTCAAAGAAGCACACATTTGGAGATCGAACCCTTCACCCTACTCGGCGTTTGCGCAGGACTCATACCATTCCCTCACAACAACCAGTCACCAAGAAATACTTACCAATGTGCCATGGGAAAACAAGCCATGGGCACAATAAGTCTCAATCAAAGAGTGAGGATCGATACTTTGCTGTATTGCCTCTCATATCCGCAGCGACCAGTGGTCAGCAGTAAAACGATCGAGTTGATACATTTCGATGAAATACCGGCGGGAATCAACTCTATCGTTGCAGTTATGTCCTATTCTGGCTTTGATATAGAAGACGCAATCGTAATGAACAAATCTAGCATAGATCGGGCGTTTGGACGGTGTTTTGTTTATAAAAGTCAGAAATGCTTACTGAAGAAATCGGCGAGCACCGGTAGAGACGAAATCCAGCCTCCTCCTTTGAAACACGACAATCCCAACATTGCAGCGAGAGTGGAATGTTTGGATCTCGATGGTGTTGTGGCTCCTGGAGAACGTGTTAGAGATCGACAAATTTTAGTCAATCGTTACACTCCAACCACTAATCCTATTTATGCAAATGATGCTAAGGGAGCGACGGTGATTGGCTCGACGAACTATCGCGAGAATGCTGTAATTTATCGAGGGATTGAACCCGTCGTTGTCGAGCGTGTGATCATAACGTCCAACTTGGAAGAATCATTTCTTATAAAGATGAACTTGCGCCAACACCGTAGACCTGAAGTTGGCGACAAATTTAGTTCGAGGCATGGACAGAAAGGAGTGATCGGCTTGATCGCTAACCAAGAAGACCTACCATTCAATGCAGCTGGCATTTGCCCAGATCTTATCATGAATCCCCATGGTTTCCCATCACGCATGACAGTTGGAAAGCTCAAAGAACTTATGGCTGGTAAATCTGCGGTGATCAAGGGCACTATACACGACTCAACAGTTTTCGGGGGTACAAGTCTCGAGGAGATGGAGTCTATCCTCGTAAATGCAGGATTCCACTATAAATCTAAAGAAATCATGACTAGCGGGATCACGGGCGAGCATTTGAAAGCCTACATATACTTCGGTCCTATCTACTATCAGAAACTTAAACATATGGTTCTAGATAAGATTCACGGAAGACCTAGGGGGCCTAGGGCCGTTTTGACCCGGCAGCCAACTGAGGGTCGGGCGAGGGAGGGTGGATTGCGCCTTGGAGAGATGGAGAGAGACTGTTTGATTGGCCATGGAGTAAGCATGCTACTCATCGAGCGTTTGATGTTGTCAAGCGATGCATATACCGCAGATGTCTGCGCGAATTGCGGTCTATTTGGCTACCTCAACTGGTGCTCTAGCTGCCGATCCAGCCAGAATGTTGCATCTATCCAAATACCGTATGCCTACAAGCTACTAATCCAAGAACTACAGTCGATGAGCATTGACGCCCGTCTGAAACTCAACAAAATACGTGATTAAAATTATAGGTTGTCAAGCGGTGTTTTGAACACCATAACTGGTCTAGGTCAACTTGTTTTAGTAGAGAAAGCACAGTAATTTGATTATATTCTGTCCTGCTACCCTACTCTTATGAACAGGAGCCTTCTTGCTGAGATATCACCCATTCTATTGCTTGCCTACCCTTATTTGCATTGACACTCATATGTCTGGTAAGAAAATCTTCTAAGTAAGAGCTTAATGGCACTCCGGAAACACTAATAACGGCCTCCTGCTTGAGGAGAGTTGTATCCGGTTGATCGGGATGGGGAGTGTACGTCAATTTTTCTTCAAAGGACAATTTGTTACACATTGTTAAATTTTTAGTGGTCATAGTCATAGTTCTACGTAAAGGATCTACCTCGCTTGTCTCTGTTGCGAAGCAAGACGGTCCACAAACGAGCCGCCTTGCCCAGTTCGGTAAACTCCATTCGGACAAAATGAGCCTTTTAGATTTGAGTATTCCACTTGAGACTCTCCTCTCAAGGACATCTATACCAACTACGGCTGTTGTAATGGGATTGGGGTATTTTTTTAGGCTGGCGCTAACAACGGTCTCCCAATTATGATTGAATTGATACTCGGACTGCCATATACGCATCGTGATTTTAGGGGCTCATCTGGAGGACAAATGTCTCGATNGTAAACAATATATTGATATATTTAAGCTACTACTTTCTCGAATATTAATTGATTCTCTATTTTTATTTCGTGGAAAATTTTGAGACTAGAAGCTGAATGGCATCAGTGGTCTGTCCGACTCGCACAGTGAGCTACCAGTGTGTTGCGTAGATAACGACTAAAATGAATATTCGTTTCAGACATTGAATCTTAGTGCAAGTATGTATGTACGACAGAACGAACGATGATACCATACTGATACATTTGAAAGGTGTTATGCTGCAACTGTATCTCGGTACTTATGGTCAGATTTTGATAAGATTTCTACGGCTAGAATGGTCACCAGGGGACTTCCTTATCTCAAAGACATTCAATGATATAAAGAATTAATCGAGAGGGAGACGAATTGAAGAACTTGAATGCACCTTGGCTTTCTTAACCGAGACCGGTATCTGTTTCAATCAAGTTTGACGATTAGGGCATAGTTGACAGACTCTGATACTTTTGACTATGTTTCATCAAGTTTCACGTTAGGCAAAAGGTCGTCAAATATATGTCTGTTCTGCTCCCAAAAGTTATCTTTCTTTATTAAGTCTACATAATAGTGCTGGATCGCTTCATGGTCAGGATTGCCTCCATCAAAGTCCCTCTGAGTGTCTACGATGACTGTTCCCTTCTTGAATTGCTCGAGCTCGTTGTTGTAATTAATCTTGTAATCAAGGAACATAATGTCGTGCTTGTCTGAGCTGATCGTACCAGATAGCTTATCAGTAGCGTCTCTCGAGGTAAAGAACTTGGACGTGTCACTTATCCACTCACTGATTGGTGTTCTCTTTATCCTGGTGCGGTCCAACTTTAACTCACTAGGGGAACTATTTTGTTCGCTACTATTTTGATCGCCACCGGATTGGGCAAAGTTTGGTTCAAGCTCGTGCCTGATGTAATGTCCAGTCATTGCGTGAAGAGTCGTATTGTACAAATTGTTTATGTGGCAGTCGATTTGTCTCCATTTGAAGTATTCAATGACAGACCTATAATTTGGGTATTCTTTTGGTCGAGCATCAAACCAAGCATCGTATTTTCGTGTAGTTATCTCCCCTCTAGTTTGATCTCCGAAGAATGTGTACCAGTTGCTATTGTAGGATGTGGCGAATACCACTGGAAGCATTGAAGTTATCTTGAACAATCTCCTGGACAGAATGTTGGATGAACATTTGATGAGGAAACTGAATTCATCGCTGTGTCCATAGGCTAGTGGAATGTGACCCTTATAAGTTCTCATGAGTTGCTTGGCTGACTCTACCATAAGGTCAAGGGCTCTCTTGTCATTTGGTTTATGGAACGAATGCTGTGCACTGAAATTGTGAAATTTGTCGCCGTCTATTCGCACTATAATGTAAGTTCCTCTGTTAAACCTGAGATCAGTGTACCTCTCTTCTTGCTTGTGGTAGTCGTATCGAGAATTGGCCATGATTTTTGATCCCCGTCGCTGTGACAAAGGTCGGAGTTTCGATCTGATTTGAAGATTGACCAAATATCAACTCGGTTCGCTCGTCCACGTGCTCGCCAATTCATCAACTCCGTTGTGCGCGAGCTGCGCAGATTTGGTAGTTCCAAGCAGAGAAAGTCCGAACAGAGATCCGACATTTGTTTTGATCCTCGAGCTCCTCAGCCTGAAGGGTATTATTCACTTTTTCAGTGCTTAAGGACTTGAAAGAAACATTAAATTTTCAAACGCCGAATATTTAGACAGATCTGATGTCTTATCGATTTCTCGGACACTGCAAGCATGGGCGATTATACTCCGAACATGTTGGTTCACTACGAACGCTCACATCAGAGCCTATGGGATCCAAATCCTCCACACCTGACAGCACCAAATGTCAGAATCCATCACAGAGAAGACGACCTCAGTTGAGCGAGAGATCACGCGAAAAAAGAGTGCCTTCATCCGTCTTGGAAAGACTTGGGTCATATGGCGGTTTAGTTGCTAGTGTGGGCTTGGGAACGGTGGCTGAGTTAGCAAAAAGGAATATCGGTTTGTCGGACAAAAACGCATCAACATCTAGTCTCGTTTTCAATGAAGCCAATGCCAATAGAATTGTCGAGACCTTGTGCAAGGTAAGGGGCGCTGTCCTTAAACTTGGCCAGATGTTATCTATACAGGACTCATCGCTGATTGACCCAAGGTTAGCAGCCATCTTTGAGAGGGTGAGGCAATCGGCAGATTTTATGCCAGAGTGGCAGGTGGAGAAAGTGTTACGTAACGAACTCTCGGAAGAATGGCGCTCAAAATTCAAGGAATTCTCCATACGGCCATTCGCTGCTGCTTCGATAGGCCAAGTCCATGAAGCAAAATTGCATGACGATCGACTCGTTGCGGTTAAGATCCAGTACCCTGGCGTCGACACTAGTATAGATAGCGACATCAAAGCCCTAACATCCCTGCTCAGGGTATGGGATTTCTTGCCAAAGGGCTTATACATTGAGAATCTCATTCAGTCAGCACGGCATGATCTCGCATTAGAGGTCGATTACCTTAATGAAGCCCGTCAATCTAAGAAATTTCGTCAACTCATCGGCGATGATGCCGGTTACGTAGTGCCCGAAGTAATTGAAGAGTTAACAACGAAACGGGTCTTGGTCAACGAGCTAATGAATGGTGTTGCAGTTGATAAGTTGGATGAAATCGATGGCATAACTCCAGTTACAAAAAATGAAGTTGCAAAACGACTGCTCAAGCTCACACTGAGAGAAGTGTTTGAATTCAGATTCATGCAAACAGATCCAAATTGGTCTAACTTTTTGTATGATCCCGATGAAGATAGAATTGTCCTTCTAGATTTTGGAGCGGCAAGATCATATAGCAAAGAGTTCGTGGACGACTATATACAAATTATTCGAGCAGCAGCAGATAGAGATGCGGGAAAGGTCTTTGAATTTTCGAAGAAGCTTGGCTTCCTGACAGGTTATGAAACCAAAGCTATGAAACAAGCCCATGTTGAATCTGTAATGATTTTGGGAGAAGCTTTTGAAAGTGACAGAGAGTTCGACTTCGGTGCGCAAGACATGACCTTCAGGATACAACGAATGATTCCCACAATGGTTGAGGAGCGGTTATCGCCACCACCTGAGGAGACGTACTCGTTACACCGAAAGATGTCGGGAGTTTTTCTTTTGTGCGCTAGATTGAAGGCAAAATTCAACTGCAAGTCTATGTTTGAGGAGATATACGCCGCCTATAAAACTAGCTAGTCGGCTTTCAGCCTGTTGCTCCAAGAATATCTCTATGACCCCTCTATGCAATATGACGACTCGTTAAAGTTTGACGGTTGCATGATTGATTGTGATTTTATTCTTAATCCACTTGATGCCGATTCATTCTCAATAATATTAATAATAATAATCTTTATTGTGTATTTTATATTGTTTGCATGTATATTTTCATCTTATTTTTGCTTCTTAATTGATTAGTTTTTTCGATGGTCAGAAATTGTTCGTTATCAAATAATCACCCAATCGTTCTACGACGGTGTTGAGGACGCCGGGTGGGAAACCATCGGTGGTAACAACTACCAACAAACACGATGCTGTCGCAACAATGCATAGTGCTGAGCTACCCTTCCTACCTCTGATCAAATTTGGTTCGGCCGATAGACAGAAATACTTTTCACCTGCCAGATGAACTCCGTGTTCCTGAAAGGATTGTGGATTGGTTCTCATGGTGTCAGCTATCACCTTAAGTTCCTGTTGAGTCACGGACTGGTCTGATTTCTCTTGTTTAGCCCAAATGGCTCCATCCTGTAGGCTAGCTATGATGGCCAGCTTACAAGAGACATAATTACAGATCTGATTGTCCACATAGGCTTGCCAAGACATGGTGCTTTTGTGTGGCTTTGAGTGTTGATCTAGTTGCGGGTGGTTTGATGGTACTGTTGCTGTTGTCTATACTCGCTTGGCGTTTTCAAAAGGGATTTAATACAGTGAGAGACGGGAAAGTAATTCAATCGAATCCAATAAGTAGTAGGTTAAATGAAGTGCACCTTCAGTTTTCGACGGTGAAGCTACAACTGATTTTGTTGTTGCACGACGGCGTTTTTCTCTGAGACATTATTGCGCGCGAAAATACAAAATCGCACTCTAGCTAACACCGTCCGATGATGAACTTTTAATGGTACGCTCGTTCATCAAGCGAGAGGACGAGCGAGAGTGAGTGTGAAGACGAGCGCAAGTTCAGCTCTGTGAATTCAATTCTGTCCGCTTTCGCTCGCTGGCCCAGTTGGTTCGCGAGTATCACATGCACGAATCCTCCAATGACGCAACTCTGGCTGAAAATCGACAAACTCCCGTAAATCGCCTTGCCGCAACTCCAAGTTCTACCAAACGAAGGTGACGATGAAGACAAGGAACTGGCCAAAGTAGGACAAGGCAAGGATGCGAAACACTATCATGATCCGAGGGTTTTGTCTCTAACTCTGGTGCCAAAGACTAGCTNTGGGAGTGGGACGAAGAGTTGGTTAGAGATGGATGTGATGGAGGAAGGGGAGGACGGGAGGCTTCTTGCCCTCCTAGCTGGTTCTCTTGAAGTTTTGTCTTAAAAAAGGTAGCGAGATGTCTGGCAAGACAAGCGAAGTTAGACAAGTTGGCACTGGGCCAGCCGTTTGGAAGCCCTGGAGAAGCGCTAGCTGTTACCAAGATAGTGAGAGAAAGAGAGATAGCGCTACTTTCAACTCTCGTTCTCCCTCTAATTTCAAAACCAAGCGAAACATTTTAACGGGGGCTTGGATGAAGACAAAAACGTCATCAGGAGAGACTGTAGAATAACAACAAAAATCGACAGCAAACTAGATCACCTCTCCGCAGGATGGGGNTGGGAACCAGAGGCTACATATTGGAAGTTATAATCCAAAAATCTAGCCTACCCCTCTGTCCATCTATCTATCCATATCCATTGATGCCTCTATCCTGAGCCGATCCTCCAGTGCACAGCCATCCAAGCTTAGATCAAGGGACTCACCCCAACCCTCCTGCTCGCTCTCTCTCTCTCTCTCACTCCTCCCTTCTTGTCGTTCCTAATAAACCCTAGCTGAACAAACAGCCTCTAGCCTTGGCTGCCAGCTCAGTATAGCTAGAATCACCTCAACTCGACCCAACCCTAGCCATCTAACTCCATCCCTTAACGTCCTATCTCGTCACGCAGTTCAGATGGATGCCCCTCCGAAATTGATCTAAGTCTCTCACCCATCGACCAAGCCCTCGCCTACAGGAGGAGTAATCAATGAAATTGATTGAATTTAGTCCGNAGCTGACTAGCTCCAGGGTAAGCTAGTCATTTGAACTTTGCCTTACATGAGCTCATTAACGACTTTGAATATGTTTGGAGATCTCCTGATTCAGTTTGCATGGCTCAGAATGCAAAAGGTCGCAGAGGCCTCATTTCCTTGTCATCGGACAGGCCGCTAAAAAATCTACATAAACTAGCAATACACTGNAAAGGCTTCGATCCTGGCTAGAAGTTCGTTAGTTGTTAGAATAACTTAATTGTTCGGGGCCATAACAACGACGACCATCTATTACCTTGCGTTAGAGGCACGCAAACCACCTTCGGTTTGTNGCTAACATTAGTCCTCGATCCAGACGGAACTGCAGTCCGTTCTTAGTTTTTCTAACTGGATGCCGTCAGATTGATATTATCCACGGCGATTCTCGGCTAAAACAATCTCTCATCTTAACTCAAGATGGTCCAATTTTAAGCGCCCATCGACCATCAACTCATGACAGTTCACTCGAACCAAATAGTATGGAACCTCTCTGGAACATATTTGGGCCCTTTGTGATAATTATATCGCGCATCAACTTTCTTGTTGATCTCATACCCAGCGATTCCTATTTGAAATACAAAGTCGCAGCTGAGAGAGAGATTCGCAGAGGGTTCCCTGATGAAGACGGGCGATTAGATGGCTCTAAATTGGAGAGGGTGCTCCCCCTGGTTGAGGACATGNGCGCGAGAGCGTCAAGAGCAGACTGTCGTGAATGCAAGATTTGCTTACAGAATCGCTGCACCTGCGACAAATCTTTCAATGGGAAAGAAAGCCACGATGTGGCCCCCATATCGACCGACANCATCGAAAAATCAGAGAAATATAACGTGCTGGTCAGGCGAAGTGGGATTGTGGTTCGATCAGAGAGCGTCATACCAGTGATTTTGTTCATTCTACATGTGCTGCTCTCTCTCTACTTGACCACAATCTTGTTTGTATGCTCACTCAACAGGACCACCTCTAGAGGGTTTTCCGGAACAAGTAGTAGCGGTAAACTGGCGAAGACCAATTCAGAGCAAAGTGAATGGCTCCTGATCAGACTCCTGATGCAGGATATGTTTTCCGGATTTGAGAGTAGTCGCTCACTCAATCGGATTCATCTGGCTCTCATGCTGCCAGCCGTTGTGATTCGACTTAAAACTTTGCTAGCCATGATTGCGGATCGGAAGATGAAACCGGCCGATAATGCTCCTGAAAAGATACTAAACATCAACGTCGTTCAACTATATATATCGTACATAGCAACCCTTAAAGCTGATGGCCTAAATTGGCTCAGGATCGTCAAGGATGGATGGTACCATAGACGTTCTACAAGGTGCTCGCAAACATCTCGTACAGTCAGAAATGGTCTCTTCGATTGCTCATACTCGGAAATGAGTCTCAAGAGCAAACTGTATTTTTACAATTTGATCGATTTCAACAGATGTTGCTCGGGCCATTTCTTCAGAAATTCGATCGACCAGAATGTGAAAGAACCAGAGGAGAGCGATGAGGATTGCAATGTGGAAATTGAGAGCAACGGCCTGGGCGATCAGAATCCTACATCACGTTCTGCGGCGGAAATCTTTCCAAAATTATATTTGGACCAGCAAGCAAGGCCGAGTCGTCTAGCTCGTGAAACTGGGAGCAAAATTGAGGCCAATGAACCTCCACTATCACATCGCATTGACCTCAGAGATATGGGCTGGTTAGTGGTTATTGTGATTGTTTTATACGTTTGCAGCATTGGCTCGGTGGTTGGGCCTACCTACTTTTCTATCCTAAGAGAACTCGAAATCGTCTCACTTGACGAACCTCGACGAATCGAAACCCAAAACGAATTGGCCAGGTCTCAGAAACGCGTTGATCTAGTTAGAGTGGCACTGATTGCAGCTGTGGAAACCTTAATCAATCTATCTATAAGCGACCTTTTTTGCTTCTATGTGTGTATCATATTTTGTTTCTCGAGGGCCGGCTACATGAGAGGCTATCTGAAGAGAGTGGAAGAACTTTGCGAGCTAGTGAAACGTCTAACAAGTCATAACGAGCGCACACTGCGACCAACTGGTCTCAGTAACCTCGACCTCGGAAAGGATTCCGACTTTCCCAAAACACAAACTGTCTTTAGCTATAGCACGAGAACAACAATTAGGGATGAAGAGAAGGATCTTAAGAGTCACCAAGGCTACACTCGAAACATAAATAATCGAGTTGAGTATTCCATTGAGATCGTGTTGCTCCTTCAGCGAGAACTACTTGACATGAAGAGATACTTTAACTTATATCTGAACCTGCAATTCGTTGCCAGAGTTGTGGGCGCCTCGTTTGCACTGGCCACACTGCTCGACAGCAAGGGCACAAATGAGCTTGCTCTGGCTGCAATCAATCTCATTGATTGCTTTGTGCCTTTTGTATTTATATTCTCGGGGGCTGCGCTAGTCGAGAGCGAATTCAGAGCCATTTGTGGGTCAATGGATCGACTACTAATCTGTGGCCGACGAATAATAGCTCTCAAGAACGTAAAACGTATAATGCGAGTCTCAAGCTGTCTAGCGATTCCATCCAACCGAGGCTTTGTGGCTCTCGGGAACTTTCATCTTGCTTCAGGTAGCCTGGCGCCCTTAATTGGATGGATTGCAACTGGTGCTGTTCTATTTATGAGATGAATGGTGCACCGACGGTTCATTTTGGCGATATAATCTGCCCCTCCATCTCCCCAACATATATAAAGGCTAGTAGCCAACAAGATGATTGAACCATGGACAAAAATTCAATTGTTTCATGATCTAACAAAAGCCTTTGGACGCAAGTTCGAATCGAACGCAGCTTGAAGGGACATTTTGCGGTAACGGAAGTCGCGTATGGTGTACGCTTGGAACGAAAAGCGGAGGGGGGGGGGAGATCTTGCAAGGATTGAGTTCAATCCGAGGTATCCGCTTGGAAAATCTCACCAATCGAGTTTAGGTTCATCATCAGGCAGTGTAAAATGTTGTCAAGTAGACAGTCGAGTTACATCAATGGTCAGCTAAAACGCTCTTATGCACTTCGCATCAAGTCTAGAAGTGCTGATTCTCCGGCTCATNCGCTAAAACAATCTGTCATTGCCTTTCAAGCAAGCAAATCGAATGTGTCATCGCAACCGAATGATAGCTCAATCGGTAAAGATGTAACAGTGACTCTTTTGGACCAGATCAAACAAGGTGTTAGATTGCATCCCGTTAACTTCAAGCCTTCGCCCGAGTCGAAGGAAGCTAGTGATCAGCCCACGACTCTAGCCGAATTGCTGGCACAAGTCCTAAAGCGGAGAAATATGGTTATGCAGCAAAGCGATGACGAGTCTGAATTGAGCAGTATAGAGTCGCAGCCAGAGGCCTATGAGTCGATCGAGTACGAAAGAGGTGGCTTGCTGGAGGCGGCTGCACGAGGTATTGAGCAGGTGCAAGAGTTGTCAGGTGACTATCAGTACGAGCAAGATGGAATAATCGACCTAATTGTTCGCTTATAATCAAGTTTCTTCTTCATTGCGTCGTATGTAAGAGTGCGTTTAACAATAAAACAAGGAAACGAGGACAAACTTCGAATCTTCTCTCTGAGCCTCCTCTCTAAAACAGTAGAGTTTTATTACAAAGAACTTTAACTTAATTTTGGATCGCGAGAGCGTGGCCGTCGTTATCCTTTCAGCTACTTGAATTCATCGTAGACTGAATCCATAATTTAAATCTAGATATTCGCGTACAAACTCCGGGTAAATTTTGTTCTGCGCAACCGATACCCCATGATATGATTCCAGCTAGGAACCATTTTCCATCATCGCCCTTAACTTGCAAGGGGCCACCTGAGTCGCCCTGACAGGAATCTCGTCCTCCCTCCTCGTATCCGGCGCAGAGGAAAATATCCGGTATATACTCTGGCCTACCGGCGCTAAGGAACATGTCTTTACACTTGTCATTGCTAACTATGGGCACTCTTACTTCCTGTAAGACAGTTGGCAGAGTTCCGCCCTCATTGAGCCGCCCCCAGCCAGTAACTGTGGCATTTCTACCCAGGAGATCAATGTTGTCTGGTGGCAGGCAAATTGGTGCCACATGGGGCGGAAACTGGATGGGTTGATCCAGTTGCACCAATGCAAGGTCGTTCTCGTATGTATAAAAGTTGTATTTTGGGTGCACAACCTTCCGGCGAGCTGCTCGCTCAATGTAAGGAAATGGCTCAGACATTGAGGAAAAATCGTATTCGCCCACCCTTATCCTAATGGACTGCAAGGCTAGATCCTCCACACAATGGCCAGCAGTTGCAATCCACTCACTACTTATCACAGCGCCGCCACAGCGATGAGTTGATGAGAAACCAAAGAAAGAGACCTTCCTCACTGATACCTGCCATGGCCAAGCACCGAATGCTGCATTTTTGCCTCCCACGACCTTTGTTTGCGGATATAGCGCCGTCACGCCGCATGTTGCCTCCTTACTGGTACCTTTCTTGGCCCCGTTATTTGCGTTCAGGTTTAAATTGGGAATCTTGGGCGNCAAGGTCGATGTGGGCGGTGACAGATTCGTAACGTCCTGAACTGCTGTCGACGTCGTTGCACTGAGCGCGGTGGTTGGATTTAGATCGCCAATCGTCGTTGTGATTGNGGATAGGCTCTGTGTTCCTTCGCTTGAGGATGGTTTCTGGCNCTGTTGGCTGATGTCTGGCGAGNTGCTCTCGCCGAACTGACCCCCATAACCCATGGTNGCCCCAGTCGTNGTGGTTAACTGGCTTTGTTGGTTCTGGTTGTAATATTCGATATGCGATGATGCTGTTGTCGACATTGTAGAGTTTCCCCTCGGTGGAGGACTGAATTGATCAACGGACAAACCGTGTATCTCATCGATTGGGTTCAGGGTTGAGAAATGGCTATTCTCGGGCACATGCTGCTCGTGAGCAGAGCCGGAGGTGAAGGCTTGTATAAGAGTGTAGCTAGGATAGTTGACGCTCCCGTTGTGCTGCTGTTCTACCATAACAACTGGCTTAGGTTGCTCANAGTTTGAATAAATAGGAGTCGCAATTCCTACATCGTATCCACTATGACTGTTGTAGTTCGTGTTGGCGTGCTCGGTGACCACAGGTGAGATGTTTGCCTGTGAATTTGATAAGTTCGACTGCAAGGTCACCGAGGTCTGATCGATGGGTTCGAGGGCGATCGGAGCCGAGCTGTTGAAATGCGTATGAGTTGCATAGTTGGCCTCATTCTGGCTATATGATACATTTGAGCTCATTTGATTTGCTACAGAGGATGAATTACTCACAATTTCATAATGATGCTGCTTTTGATTCAACTCTAAACNATCGTTAAAATGGTTGAAGTGATTCTTGTCTATTGGACGACGTCTATCAGTCATGGAGGGCGAACTTGGATTTACAATATGGTGGTCATTATTATCCTGTAAAACAGATGAATTTGATATGACTGTGGAGGATGATACATTGTACAAATTGGAAAAGCTATTCTCACTTGAGCTGGTCACTATTTCGCCGCCGTTGTTCACCAACTGAGGACCGCCACCGAGCAACGGTGGAGGCTTCTGTTGCATCACGATGGGTCTCTGGGGGGATGGCCTGTAGCTATTAACTTGCGGCCGATGAGTTGGTCTCTGGCGGTTTTGATTCAAATAGGGGAACGGTTTGAATGAGTGAAAGAAGGCATTTGCGATAAGGCTCGCTGGTCGGCTCAACCATGANCCACTCGCGGGTTTTTGCGATACTTGATTGGTATGAGGTGTGGGATCTATTTGTTGTGTAACAGTGACAGGATTTGTTGTGGGCCTCGAGCTTGGAGAATGTAAGGCTACAATCGAGTTGGTTTGTTCTGACATGTATTGCACCTGTTGCGCATAGGGTCTCGAGAAGAGGCCTAAATCTTGGGAATAAGTTACATTCTGGGTGGCTACGGTTGTTGTTGCCGGCGCTTGCGTCGGCAAGTGTTCAATCACATGCGTGCTTAGGTTCACCTTGTTCTCCTCGTTGGCCCAATTCGGGGTTCTATTGGGTATCTCGTCGGTGGCATTGTAGTTGTTGTTAACATTATTGCTATTAGCGCTTAACGGGTTTTGACCTAGCCAGCTTTGGTTTTGGTTATCTGCCTGAAAACTGGTAGCACTGGCCGAGATTTGCTGTTTATGACTAGCTAGTGAGTTCAGATGATCGGAGAGGCTTGATGCGCTTTGAAGAAAGGTTGTCGTCGGCGCGAATGTTGTGGGTGATGTTGTAGGGATGACTGTTGGTTGGAGCCTGGTATCAATGTTGCTTTCCGATGTGTTATTGTGNCGCTGGATGTCAATATCGTTGAATGTCGAATTGTGATAGCAACAACTTCCGAATAAGAACCTATCCGAGCAAGTTCCCAAGTGTTGGCCTTCGGATTTAATGCAGTCCCACATGAACATGCACGTGCCAACCTGGCCCAGGGCATTCTGGCATGGTTTTGCACTTATAACCGTGAAAGAACCTTCATTCGTTTAGATTAGAATACTGAGACTGCGANTGAACACCTATAGTCTGCAGTCTGTTTGAAATAAGCAGCATCTTCAACTTACCATATCTGTTTTTCAAACAATCAACAACAAAAATTTTACTCACTGACGGAAGAAAGCTAATGATGAAAATATTTACTGAAAGATATAGTTTGATGAGGTTGAGCTCGCGTTGGCCCAAAATATGCAGTCGAAAGGATCTATATGTTGGTGGTGGATTCACACTATCACATCGTCTTTGTGCGCTTTTTGACCTGTCCATAGTTTACAATTATCAATCCTCTTCTAGGTAACTTTTTGATTTAGAAATAACAACCAACAGATTATGAACGTCTCTCGATGTCATGGATGGCTTAGTTTGATTCGAACACGGGTTTCTAATTCAATGATCTGGTCACCTTGAGTTTGTTTGAGACTTGTAGAAGTTTGCTCTCGCGTCGTTCTCTCTCCCTCTGAATGGCGCCGAGTCTTACCTGAGCGTCGACTCTTTCGCGGTCATTTTGTTCAGCGTTTTAACGCTCATCTTGAGGTCATCGTGTTAATTCAATTAATTCGTATTCGTTTAGAGTTGTCCCCTCGTTAAATTAACCTAGAGACACTGTATCAAGGACTGAGATCTCATGTGTTTGCTCTGGAGATTTAGCCGAGGTTCGTTGTCGATACTACTTTTGCTGGACGCTCACGCAGTCAAGTCAGAGGCATCTAATAAGAAATCGGAAAACCTGATCGGAGAATAACTCTCGCCCATTCTAAGTCTTATTCCACCTGACCAATAAACTGGCGCCAGCTAATGCCTCTCTATCTCTTTCTCTCGCTCTCTTTATCTGATATTGATGATCCGGCGTCGATGCTTGGTTGTGTCTAGTGCGCTTGATCGATACCTTTCATCGACTCGGCGAGTAAACTTCGAGTTTGACGCAGCTTCTTTTCGTCGTTTATTCAACCTATTCTAGCTTTTACTGGTCGTCGTCCGACTTTCAAGTTTAAGTTGCCTTATGATGGCTCGTGAGGTTGGTAAAGGTAGCGCCAACAGAACGGGTAACCTGCAGACAGAGGGAGTAAGCAAGGGAGAAGGAGAGAGGCGGAGAGGTTTCGCNGAGGAATCTGAACTCTCGCTTACTGCAATCAAAAGTTGCTGAACTGGGAGTCGTTGTTTGGGACCGTTATTGTTGGAGCTGTTGTTTTGAGAAAGTCATGACTGAACGTAATCGTAAACTTGAGCTCCAAATGATACTGGAAGCAGTGTGTGCACTGGCGGCAGCAACTACAGCGGAGGTAGCAGCGGAATATCATTGAAATTCCTGGCCAGCTAGCTGGATTTATTATTAACAAAGGCACAATCACGAGACTTTCATGGCAACCGTACACAAGTTGAATGAGCGAGCCTGCAAACCTCCATTGGCCTCGGAGTGCAACAGATAGGAGGTTGTTTGGTGGGACGAACAACGAGAGAAAGAAAAGTGGCTATCGTCGGTGCAACGGCTAAACCAGCAAGTGTTNGATGGGCGGCCGCCAGGTAACAGTATCGACACAGGCGGTCATAACAAAAGGGGGAAGGGTTAGACTTGAGTTGTTTGCCACAGTTGCGCCGACCGCTGTGACAATGATGGCTAGGTTGGGTGAAACGGATTTCATAAATGTAGTGGGCTGGCCGCCGCCAGACGAAACTGAGGACATGACTAAAAGGCAAACTCAGTTGTCCAGTCGAAATGTCTCTGATGAGACCTCCTCTCCAACATTCAAAGGTTACACCGAAGTAGGCCAAAGCGGCACAACAATGCCAGAGTTGCTACTGGATATTGCCTAGCTCGCTTGCAGTTTCCACCTAACTCGATCTTTAGCAGCCATCTATTCAATGGCGAGGTGGAGCCGCCGCCACGGTGGTCAACTCGATTGTTATCGGGCTGCCGACTTTCTACTGCCCGCTCTGAAAGTCAACCACTGTATCCCTCTTCTAAATCACACAGAGGGCCTTGGATGGGCTTGTCCTCCCGTCGAAAGGGGCCACCACTTCGACCCCCTCGAGAAACCTATCCTCATAAACTATAGGGTGCTATCGAGAACGTGTTTATTATCATGCTTCTCGAGATGCAAGCTCCATTTGAGCTTGCAATTTGTCGACATATCTTGCTGCCTTGGCATAGACTTTACTTATATCAACTCTTTTCTCGTGTAACAAACCCTTATCGAAACTTGTCATATAATTTTTGTTCACGATAGAACGGGCTTCCTCATTAGTTAACCACTTCAACTTATCACTATTTTTCTCGTCATCTACTGCCTCGATTACTGACGGATTTGGATGATCTAGTTGAGCCTTGAGAAAAAAAACTTTCGCTCCGCGATATCCTGTTAGTCCGACTATCTTTTTAGGATATCTGAATGAGTAAACAGAGGATGGTATTTTACTAACAATTCTGTACCCATTGACAATGTTCAGCTGTTCGCGAAGAGCTCGTCGGGCAGTGTCGAGGAGATTCTGGTCTTGTTGCACATCATAACTTGCTTGAGGTAGGAGCCACTGATCTTTGATATCGGAGGAGAACTTTTGTTTTAGAAACAGGTACTGTACATATGAGAGCCTTTCATTGTGTTCACCAAACTGGAACTCAGATTTCTCCTTGCACCACTTATCTTCCCTATCCTGGGCGGTTTCCTTAGTGACATGATCCAAGTCGGGTCTCTCAAGCTGCCTCAAATCCTCTAGATGCTGCTGCTCATGATCAGACAATTTGCTTTTTGACAGCTCCCAAGCGTTGAAAATTTGTTGTACCCTCAATTCGACCGGGTTCATGCGAGGCATTATCTCGGGCAGTTTTCGTAGCGCAATAGCGCTGAAGATTTGCCAACCCGGCATTGTATGTTATCGTAAAATTTGTCCAAGGGGTTTAGATGATAACTAAGATTTCACGGGTCGGTGAAGGATTCATTGGTGCTGACAAGCTGGTGTCAAATAAACATGCTGATGTACTATTTATTCGAAGAAGAGTTGCTTGCTAGAATTGGCTTTAAGGAGATGGTATTCATTACGGTTCGGTATTGATGTTTGTTTCACCAGTCATGAACGAACCCTCGTATGACCGAAGTGTTGTAGAGACCCGGCACGCCTTGTCGAGAAAACCCGGCCTCAACGCTCGGTTGCAGCAATATCGAAGACACGCCTACTCGTGAGCTGCTCAACACCATTCCGAGAGAAGTATCGGAATCCTCACACAAGCAAGCTCTGTCCGTTTAGTGAGGGGACAGTTGACTTTGTATTGTATATATATGATAATAATAACATAGTAGNGAGATGTAAGACCTCACCCATTTCAGACAAGCGATGTTAATTAATGAATTTTCTGCCAGATAGACATTGTACTTTAATTTTGTCCATACTCTTCGAAGTTAGCGAACTATAGCTATGCTCTAACGTGAACTTGGAGCGCTGTATTCAGCAAGCGATCAGTAGATTTGACGCGAACATCCACAATCGTCCCATTCTTACATTAATTTGTGATCTGGGGACTATCAACGATTGGCAGCTACCAATTTATCAGGATGTCAAGTAAGTGTTGATGTCCAGACAAAATTTCGCATCGCAGGCTTGAAATGCTGATAGCGGGTGTAAAATTCTATCATGAGTTCAGAACGAAGAGCCGAGAGCTTCGCAATATAATTTCTAATAGAGTGAGAGAGATCTGCAAAGTGATATCATAGAGTGTTAAAAATTTTATTCTAAAGTACATCAGACAATTCGAACAAAGGCAAGCAAAGAACATAGTTTTGTCTGCTATTGTTTATTCCAACTACACTTCCATAGCTATACAGATTTGAGCATTTAACGCTCGACTGAGAAAGAAACTAAAGCTTGATCACTATGACTAGACAACCAGGATCTGGGATCAGTGCTAGCCATATTAATCGCGATGTTCACAAAATAGATTGGAGACAGTCCATAATGCGCCAACTTCAGAATAGGAAGTCCATCGAACAGGCGCCCTTCGAAGATATTTGCTCGTTTGCGTGTAATATGTTCGACAAGGTTGATATCTACAAAAGTGAGAATATACAATTGAATCTGCAAAGAGAACAATTACAGCAACAATTATTGGGTATACAACAAACAATCCTTGCTGGTGGTAGTGTTGCTGCAAAGACTATTTTGTCCAAGTTATCAGGACCTAACGCTGGCGATGAAGCCTCAGAATCGACGGCGGGAGCTAAAAGTTTAGGTTTGCANCACGCTTCCCTTCTTGCCGAAAAATGTCAACTAGAGAAAAAGATCCTCGACCTTCAGGAACAGCTTGCTGAAGTGCACAAGTCTAAGGCTGATATAGTCCAGAAGGTTGTAGATCTTAAAACTGAAATNGATGAGAAAGATCGCGTAAATCGACAACTAGCCTCAACTTTAGACGATAGAGACAAAGAAATCGCAAAACTTAAAGACAGTCTGGATAGACTCGACAGCAAACACAGAACTCTAACTGACGAGTATCTAGCTCTCACNCTCAGTTACAAGAGTCTTGAAAAACGGCACCACGCTCTGAAACTCGAGTGCGATACCTTAAGCACGCAAATTCTTGCAGTGAAGAGGGAGGATGCCGAGAGGCTGAACGCCGAAAATGATAGAATCATGCTCATCCAGCAAGAACGCCACAGGAAAGAACTAGAGCTGAATGTTGCCGACCTGACACAAGTACAGTTGACTAAACAAGCGGCAGGCGATCCTGCTGCTCTAGCTCTTGCTGCTATGGCCGCAGATAACTTCGATACTCTTGACGATGAGGATGACCTAGGTAACCTTAGTGCCCCTTCCAGAATCCCTGCAGTTGTTGAATTTTCATTCGATGCCCACGANGGCGAAGCTTGCGCGGTCAATTGGTATAGCTGTAGCGGGCCTAAAGACGATTATCTCGCCACTGGTGGTAGCGATAGAAAGCTCAAACTGTGGAAGATTTCCGATGCCACAAACAGCCTTTTGGCAACTCTACTCGGTAGCAATGCCAGCATAACTTCGATTGATGTCGAGGCCGATGCCATACTCGCCTCTTCTAATGATTACGCCACGAGAATCTGGTCTGTGAATGACTATAAGCTGAGGAGAACGTTGACAGGTCACTCTGCCAAAGTTCTTTCGGCTAAATTTCTGGGAGTTCCGTATAAAGTGGCGTCGGGGTCACAGGACAGAACTATCAAGATCTGGGACATTAATCAAGGGGCCTGCTCGCGCACTTACTTTGCCGGGAGCTCTTGCTATGACTTAGTCTACAACAACTACCAGGTGATAACTGGACACTTTGATGCAAAGGTTCGCTGTTGGGATCTGAAAAGGCCCAACGATAATGAGTCGATTGCTCAGATAGTCTTGCAGTCTAAGATAACCTCACTAGATATTAATAGGGATGGAACTAAACTGGCTTGCTCCCTCCGCGATAATACCATAAAATGCCTCGATCTACGCAGAATGGAAGTCTTACAGACATATTCAGACGAAAAATTCAGGATTGGNAATGATTCTTGTCGGACGAAATTTAGTCCAGATGGGCAATTTATCGCATGTGGGTCAAACGACGGATCCCTTTATATCTGGGATACGNATACAGCAAAAGTAGAGAAGATCTTAACTGGGCACGGTGCGACTGTGTTGGCGTGCTGCTGGTCTCCTGATGGAAAACGAATGGTTTCTATCGAGCGAGGGAGGAGAGTTTCGATTTGGATTTAAAAGCACGAGAGTTTGGGAGTCATTAGGAGCTGACCTGTCAAATGTTCTGATANATATAGCTAGTTGCATCGAAGAAAATTTGAGAAGTTTGTTGTGCTTGCAATTAACTAAAAAATTTAACTATCTTTCGATGATAATCTAGGTGAGACAGTCAAAGTACCCGATCATCCTGCACTCGACACATCAGCAGGGTCGGGCCGGAAGTCAGTAACAACCATCAGAGAATCAGAGCCGCCAGCGCATTATCGACCAAACGGATCTGCTAGAGGCTCTCCAAAAAGAGCACAGGTTCCACAATCTAATCACCACTCAAATCGATCGAATCCAACCTCCCAAGTCCAAACTAGTGTGAAAACTGCTGCTAAGTCNTCCGACGATTGTCACAAGAAATTATCATTTTTCGCAGATGACGACGACGAAGATGATGAAAAATCTGATAGAAGCCCTTGTAAATCACCAAACTCAATCAAGAAGTTGAGGTCATGCGATAAAGAACTCAGTTCTACTATCGACAATGCGGAGGAAGGAATCGGGAAATGTTCCTCCAGAGTTACCGGGTCGAAAACTGCTCAACACATTAGCACGGACGACGATGATGCAAGCTCGACCGGTAGTTGCTCATGCGAGGATCACAGTAGCGTAGCAGGCCAGTCGGATGATCTGCACGAGGACTTGGACTATGATGAGGATAGTGTAACAGCTAGTCCGCCAAGNGAATCGAGGAATGACAGATTGCTCACAGAGCGTATAGATCAAACGACATCTTCGTCCAGTGATAGGAGACATCCTGGCTCTAATATACTAAATCCTGGTCCAGAAGCAAACGAATCGTCTACTGATCCATCCAACACGTCCCCGCCGAAGCACGAATCTCATGCTGACGATAGAGATAGTAGTAGTCCTATGCAAGAAAGTTGCAGAATTAAGAGTGTCATCAATTTCAATCACCGTTTTGAGCAACGAATCCATTCGCGATCCAGCGAGTCTGCCGAAAGAGGACGAGCAAATATCGGATCTGAATCTCATGAGAGTTACGAATCGCTGTTGAAGTATTTTTTCAGGGATGCCCGCTATTTCCAGATCAAAAGNATCAATTACGAGAATGTAGAGCTGTCTAAAAACATGGGAGTGTGGTCTACTCAGGTCTTGAACGAGGTCAGGTTAAACGCGGCGTTTCGAATGCATCGCAACGTAATTCTGATCTTCAGCGTCCAACAGAGCGGTGCCTTCCAAGGTTTTGCCAGAATGGTATCCGAGTCTCGACATAACAGACGATCGGTACCTTGGATCCTGCCAGAGAGATTACGCAATAGGTCGCTGGGGGGTGTTTTCAAAGTGGAATGGCTTTGCAGAAACGAATTGCCGTTCTACACTACTCACAACCTGTACAACCCGCTCAATGGGAATAAGCCAGTGAAGGTCGCTAGGGACGGTCAAGAGGTCGATCCTGAAGTCGGCGAAGAGCTGTGTAGGCTCTTCCCTCCTGATAGTAAGGATCGACTTCAGAGTTCTCTTGCAACGCTCAAGCGTCAATCAGCTCGAAAAAAGAAAGCTTCGCATCGGCGTGATGACATTCGTCCTACACCTAGTCGACGGAACGACATTGGCGAAAGANACCGTCGAAACGACCTACAACCTGCTGATATCCGGATGCTTGATTGTCAAAGATTCAGCGGTGCAAATGCCAATAATATCGATTATAACCCGCGGTTTCCTATCCATAGACCGGTTGGAAGGCGCAGAATTTTAGACGAACCTTTCAATCATGGTGTGTATCATAATCAAGCTCTGGTTAGTCCTCTGCGTCCTTACCATATGCCACGCAACCCGAACGCGATGCCTCAATGCCTGATGGCAAACAATCACATTGATTTTCACCACAATCAGGTTTGCTACCCACCTTTGGATCAGTACCACAATCATCATTGTAATTTACGGATCTCAGAGCCCTATACCACTCGTTTTCACCCCTATCAGAGGCCACATTGACATCTCTGAACATGGTCAACTNGTGATTCTTGGAGCTGCGTTTTGAAGATAAAGCACCAATTCTAATAATAAAGCACAAGTACCATACAACAAGCGAAATTACCTTACATTTTCGATGCTTAAGTCACTCTCTACTGGTTCAGGGCTCCAATTGATTAATAACCGAACTGCATCCGACCAAAGACTCACCGCAATTAACCTTGGATCTCCTTTATTTGATCTATCTACCTTCTCCTCTGACCAATGGCATCTTATTCAATGCACAACAGGTGGTTTACAAATATAACCACCATCTACAAAAACTTCTGCTCCATTGACGAATGATGCGTCATCAGATGCAAGGTAGAATATGGTGCTTGCGATTTCTTCGCTTTCACCAACGCGACCCAAGAGTGTGGCTGGACCCATCTTAGCTCTTAACTGGTCATCGCTTATGCCAACATTGGCAAATAGTGGAGTGGAGACCGGACCGGGACTGACAATGTTTACGCGAATCTTTGGTGCTACATCGACAGCTAGACACTTTGCGAAGCTGGACAAAGCCGCCTTGGACATGCGATATGCGTAACCATTAGCGCCTGGCTTGACGGAAGCGACACTTGATACGAACACGATATTTCCATTCGTGCTCTCCAAATGAGGTATTGCCTCCATGCTGGTCTTGACTACGGAGTCCACATTGATGGTCATCGTCTTTCGGTACAAGCTGAAAGATGACTTGTCAGCCGAATGAGTTTTATGATAAGTTCCTGCATTGTTGACGAGCACATCTAGTCTACCAAGTTTTTCGATTGTCTTTTTGACTACCAACTCTCCATTATCGACATCGCTCAAGTCAGCCACCAATGGTAAAGCCTATAGTTAGTAAAGTTAGTTGCTTGAAACACCCGTCATCGAGAAGGTTGATCATGACCACCACTACTCACCGCAAACCCATGAGGTGATAAATCGGTGCATTCTTTCGCCACATTCTCAACACGCTCCTGATTGCTTCCTGTCACTGCGACTTGATAGCCTTTTTTCGCAAACAGACGAGCGGTCGCGGCCCCAATTCCAGAGCTGCTACCAGTTACTAGAACAACCTTAGCAGTATCCATGGCTTCTCTCGCTCGACTTATGTTGAGGCTGAAAGGGACGTAATAACTTGAGATGTCACCAGAAGGAGTTGGCGTTGTGGGTGGCAGAGATTCAAGTGATTCCCAACTAATGTTAAGTGGCTGGCTCTTATCCGGAAATCATGTAGATTATTCCAACTGGAGATCAAACACGCACTCACAAACAAACCATTCTCGAGCGNTACAATGCCAGAATTTACTTCAGTTGCACGTGAAGTTCATNGCGCGAGNAGCATTTGATCGAACACACCTGCCCCCGGCCTTTAATTCAATTTTATCCGCCGACAGGTGCAAATGGAGCTACGATAAGATCAAATTTTCCAGCGCGCGAACGCCCGTGGCCCGCCATAGTCGTTATCACGAAATTGCAAAGCCCCACCAAAAGACAATCAAACTGTCTAAAAAGAGGGAATAAATTATCCGGGAGGCAAGGATGAAGTTGGCATGGGCGCGATCAAACTTGGCAGTTGATCGCCCTAGAATTGAACGGGTTCACGAGGGCTCAATCTTGCTCACATGAGCTCACTCCAGCGTGTTCGGTCACATTTTTACTTGTTTTTGTTCCACCAGAGTGTTTGAGAAGAAGAATAAGAAGAAATCGCTGTAATGCCTCATCAATCGTTTATATTCCGAGCCACTTGCAGGACCGAACTAGAGTAGATGACCCAGCCGACGTTGATTTATATTAGCCGATCGTTTGAAGGTAGCGGCAAGAAAGCATGCCCGCGCGTCACTCGATAAATATAATTTCCTCACAAATACCCATCTACAATTGCTGATTACTGAGGTTGCCACTCCTTCGACTCTAGAGTGAGGTCAAAGAGGGACTAGCTGATCTATTATTCGTGTGAACTGTTCCTTTCTGAGGGCAAAACAGTCGATACATGCGACCCTGACTAGCCCAATTTTAACAAATACTCATTGACAAATACTCGATCGGCCGCATGAATGAGTGCAGATGGCTTGTATCAATGATAGAAGGGGAACGCAGGCATTCGAATATATCTCATACCCACCAGTGAAAACAAGATCAAATTATGGTGCCCGCAGTGGCAGCAATCCTTGCCATCGCAAGCATGGCGCAGCTAGAGATAGTGGCGGCACTTTTGCTCTCTCTCCTCCTCCTCGTCGCCCTCTATTACTT
>Ga0058699_1000010_pt1 | contig 35687 bp, 24 predicted proteins | sample AgamicAtPe_FD_55078 | JGI IMG/M metagenome (GOLD analysis project Ga0058699, IMG submission 55078) | Agave microbial communities from Guanajuato, Mexico - At.P.e | ecosystem: Host-associated > Plants > Phyllosphere > Phylloplane/Leaf | place: Guanajuato, Mexico | collected 2012-10-15 | reverse complement strand
GAGCGTAAGGCCACTGATGGTGTTGGGCAAGCGAGCGACAGGTTGCACTGGCGCGTGCGTGGGGCCGAGTGGGCGTGGGAGGCGCCTCTCGGGGGCGTGCGGGCCGACCGTCCCGGGGGCGCAAGCTGTCAGCCTGTGCGGGCGGGCGGGCTAGCGGCGCGTCTAGGTTCATTGGCGGCGGTTGCTGCCCAGCCACTCAATTAGGTTCTCGCAACGGCGGCTGCGGCGGGTAGGCGGACGGGCGGGAGCGCGTGCGCCGCGCGTGGGAAGAGCGCCGCCCGCACAGTCGGACGGACGCACGGGGCTAGCGGGCAGGCGTGGCGTGTTGGGGGCACGCAACGGGCCCGAGCGCAGCCGCGCGAGCTCGCACAGGCCCCCGCCGAGGTGGTGGCGCAAAACACACAAACTTGGGCCCGCAAACAGGGGCCAGCTCGCTGGTTTGGTTTTGCTTGCGCACGCCAACTCTGCGCCCGGCGAGCCCTTGCGCGAAAGCGTGCCGCCTCTCCCATCCCTTCGCCTCTCCCTTCGGCCGAGCTCGCGCGCCTCGGGCCAGGCGAGAGAATTGATTGTTGTAATGCCGCCTCTGTTCGGCCTGGCTGTTGTTTCGCCACAGCGGCCCGCTCTGCTCGCGCTGGCCGCCACAGCGGCGGTGGCGCCGCCAGCGACGACCAAGGCGGCAGTTGCGGCCGCCGAGCGGCGCAACAAAACTGCCAATCTGCGTCCGCACTCCGCTTGGCGACAGTGCGACCCGCCGACCGTCCTGCCGCAGTCCTGCCTCTCCCTCACTTTGCTCGCCCGACCACAAGTCCATTGAACGGCCGAGTTTGGAGCGCAGCCTCATCTCGCTGCCACCGCTGGCTGCCCATCTAGTCATGTGCATCATTGTGCCTTTTGCCAGTCGTTGGCGCTGCCGCCGCCGCTGGCGCTGCCGCTCGCTGGTGTGCGCCGCCCGAGTCCATAGGAGACTGTGGTGCGAATGTTGGAAAATGTTGTTTGCTTTCATTTGCTTTGCTTCACACTATTCGCCACTTCTATCATAATTTGCTCTCTCTCTCCCCCAGCCTGTCTCTCTCTCCCTCCCTCTCTCTCTCTCTCTTTCTCTCGCTGGCCCTCGCTCGCTTTGCCTCCGCGTTTTGCGTTGCTCGCCAATGGAGTTGAGTGACACGACCACCAAACACAATTAGTCGTCGGCAGGAGAAGCGATATTTTCACGCCGATTCCTCCTCAACTCTCGGCCTATTGAAACAATACTCTCTAGGCCACAATATTATTATCACCATTATCACTGCTACTACCACCACTATTGTCGTCGCAACCAGCAACATTTCCACCAGCCAACCAGCGCCGCCGTCGACCAACCCCAAGCGCAACTCATCCACATTGCAAACGCTCCTCACCAGCAAACTCAAATTTGACGTAACACAACTAGCGCTCCACAAGGAACCATCAACAATCAGGCCAGCTGAGCGACTAGAGTTGCCACCAAATGCAACTGGACAATCCTAATCCTCTCAATTTATCCCATCCCATTGAAACTAGCAACGCGGACGACGAGTAACTCACCTCAGTCGCACTGGCCTCATCATGACAACACCCACGGCTCTATCGGCGTGAGATTTTGGTGCTCGTTTCAAACTTTAAAAAACCTCACTCCCCTCCCATCGGCAACAACTCTCCCAAGCTTCAATTCAAAACTCATTACATCTCCTCATGTTATTAGCAAAGTTTTCGAATATATGCAAAGATTCAAACTTGACCCTCATCTAAAACCATAAATCTCTAAGCAAGCGTTTACTAAAGAGGCAACCACCAGCAACGATAACAAAACTTTGCCATTCTAACCCTCTTCTTAGTATTGTCAAACTTCATCACCCGAAACATTAGCCACGCAAAATTTAGCTCCAACCTGACAGAGGCAAACTCCCCCAAATATTCAACATCATGTATCAAACTAGGCACACGGGCCCACCAAACAACCCGCAAGCCCCGCCACCAGCTCAAGGCCAATTCTCGGGCCCACTAGCTGTTGTCAATGAGAGTTGTGATAGGATCAAAAAGGAGTTCGATGCATTACAAGCGGCCAATCATAGCCTGAGGATGGAGATTGAAAAACTTCACAATGAGAAGGCGGAGGTGCATAAACATTTCATTATGTATTACGAAATGTCTTATGGGCTACATCTGGACGTATGCAAGCAAAAAGAAATTGCCAAGAGGTTGAATAACATCATTCTTAATATATTACCTATTGTCTCAAATGATCAGCAAGCGCAAATCGCAAGCTCCGTTGATCGGGCGAAACAAGTCTCCCCCGAAGAATTAAATAGTATTGTAGATCAACAAATGCGCGAGGGCTATGCTGCGGCCGAGTTACATCCCTCAATGGGTGGCGGTATACCCGGTTTGGGTAGACCCATGCCTGGCACGCCAGGTATGCCTGGTGTTCATGGCCTGCCACATGGCCCACCCATTCACCTCCCACATAACTTACCCCCTCACAATTTACCTCCGCACGGTCCGCCGCTACACGGATTGCCACCCCAAGCTTTGATCCAACCTGGTCTTAATATGTCATCTCCACCAAACGCTGCCGGCCTTCTTGCTATGTCGGGCGCTCCTGGTATTCCCGGCTTGGGTGGAGGAGGAATCTTAGCCGGTGTTCCAGCTGGCATTCTCCCCCCGCATGTGATGCCCAAAGAGAACCCACCATCTAGTAGAAACAATCAAATGCCAATGGACAACAATCCTATGAATAACAACAGCAACAGTACATTCAATCACAGTAAACCACCGCGAAACTCTATCGACAGCGAGCGAAGAGCCGCTAGCAGCTCAAGTGCAACAAGCGATAGAGATCACAGAGATGGACACAGTATCCCCCAACTAAATGATTCAAAGCATCAAAATTCATCCAAAAAAGCAAGGCGTAGCGAAGAAGCCTCCCACAATCAGCACCAAGTTATGCTTAACAATTCATCTTCGATTAGCGATGATGAGAAGAGCGAGGATTTAGTTGTTGACGGTAATGATGAGCGTATCGGCTCACCAAATAGTCACCATAATGGATCGGCCTCCCCACGGGAAAATGGAAACACAATTGATTGGAGTCAGAGGGGACTGAAAAAAGAGCGGCCTCTTTCTAGGGCATCGAGTGTCACTAGTGGTTGTGGACCAAGCGGTAGAGAGAGGGCTTCACCAAAAACTTCAGGTTCACACAAAACGAAATCTTCGCCTAACACTCTTGCTGGTTCTATGACGGATCCCATGGGCCCAATGGGTGCCGCGATGTCAAATCCAATGATGCCTGGTCTCGCCGGTTACGGCCGTTCAATGTTCCCCATAGGCCATCTCGGCCCGGATGGGATACCCATTCCTCTTGGTCCTGGTGGGGTCAAAGTCCCATTCGGACCATTACCTGAGCCATACTCCATACAACTTGACTCTGACGGCAGACCCAAATTCATTCCATGTTCGCCGAGGGACCTAGCCGATCCTGCTGTGCCGAAGAAAGCAAGAGAGGTGTATAGTCTGGATCATGGCGAGGTTGTTTGTGCCGTAGCTTTAAGTAATCCGACCAGAAATATCTACACTGGCGGCAAGGGCTTTGTTAAAGTTTGGTCTCTTGATAATTCTGAAAGCAATAACGAAGTGCGCGCTCCAAAAGTAATCCACAACCCAGTAGCTGAACTTGCATGCCTGCCACCGGATGCGTATGTTCGATCGTGCAAGCTACTCCCTGATGGTAAGAAACTTATTGTTGGAGGTGAGGTACCGCCCATTACTGTATGGGACCTAGCTAATGGTGGTCCGATAAAGATTGGAGAACTTAAAGAGCTAGCTACTGCGTGCTATGCGCTTGCCATCAGTCCTGATTCAAAAACCTGTATCACTTGTTTCAGTGACGGAACCATAGGACTGTATGATGTACACAATCTTCAATTGATAGGAAAATTTCAGGGCCATGAAGATGGTGCTAGCTGTATAGACATAAGTAGCGATGGCAATACTCTTTGGACTGGTGGATTGGATACCACTTTGAAGTCTTGGAATTTGAACTCAAATAAGATAGTTGGTGAGAAGGACTACGTTACGAAGACAAAATTCAATTCACAGATATTCTCTCTCGGTTGTTGTCCTAGTGGCGATTACATAGCCGTTGGAATGGAAAACAGTATTATTGAGGTTATGAATACCAATAACAAACCTGAGAAAATGCAACTCAAGATGCACGACAGTTGTGTTCTAGCGCTCAAATTTGCTGCCTCTGGCAAGTGGTTCATAAGCACCGGAAAGGATAAACTTCTCAACTTATGCGGATCTCCAGCCATAAATTGTCCGCAGATAATGAAGGTAAGCGTTATAACTAATAGAATCTCAATAGGCATTCTCAATCAACATATTAACACTAACTTTCGCCTCTTTTTCGTCCAACAATTCAGTTCCAAGAGAATTCCTCAGTCCTATCATGCGATATAAGTAGCGACGACAAATACTTCGCTACAGGTTCAGGAGAAAAGAAAGCCACAGTATATGAGGTCCTCTACTGATGGACATCAAGGCGAATAAATCTGGCCCATTTTTCGAAGCGATCTAGAGTACAGAGCATTCTTTGAGTTGTTGATAGAGTTTATTTTGGTTGTTTGCACAATCGTATTCGTTTCTTGAACAGATTATATGGTATATGTGAAGAAGGGGTTCGCAATGTCTGAAGATCATAACTTTACTCGCATCAGGGACATCGTCATGCTGAAGATTATTGTAAGGTCTTATCAAGGGCTTTGCGCCTTTCGCATGATTTCATGTGTCTTTGATACCAATCGGCGACTTGACATTTCTGTGAACAATAGGTGGTATTCCAGCAACAATGATATCTCGAGGGATTCAGACAAACGACACACCATTCGTGCCGCTTCGCATTGGCGATGTCTCTATTGTATTTCTCTTTGAGATCTTCGTAATCACCTTTGGGCACAGTCTGACCGGTGTACGAACTTTGACGCTTGAGATCCTCATATTCAACTCCTCTTTGTTCGAGCTGACTCCTCAAATTTGCATTTTCCTCGCGTAAACGCATTAACTCCTCACGTGCTGAAGATATTGGTTTGACAACTGTCTCCGCTTTTTGCCAGCATTTTCTTGGTCTGCCTCGAATTTTTCCATTTGCTGTCAATTTGGGCAAGGGAGTCATGTGGCTATAAGGAGATGGTCCATGAATTTCATAGCTAGACGCTGGAATAGGCGTAATTGATGCAGCTTTTTGCCTCAGGATTTTATGAGGAGTTCGTTCTTTAACAGGAGGCGGGTGAGTTAGTGGCTCTGGAGCCTTTGGAGTTTCGATAATCCTTGGCGGTTCGCGTTCGATCTTAGGGGTCACCACTTGCTTCTCAGGTTTAGCTGGGGGAGCCTCAACAGGAGCTTCTTGATTAGCACTGCTGGTATCTGGAGGGTGAGCTAACCGCTGGATGCTAGCAAGACGCGAGGTGCTAAATTCCTCGAACTTGCTAGTAAGCTTCACTTTTCGCACGCTTTGACGACTCATTTGGATAGTTTCCGGGAATAAATGTTGCTAGAATAGATCAAACTATGGCTGACACTGGCAACCGATTGCGGAGTCTCTGGTTATAAGAGTTTCAGGATCTAAGCAGAAATTCCTCCAGATAAGATAAGATGTATGCCTCTGGTAACAGAAGATGTCGATAACGAATTTTTCGAACATCGTTCGCTTTCACTGTTCCTTGAACGTGCGCCAAACGCTACCACGCGCATGCCCGATAAAAATACGAAATAAGCCCGCGCTCTCAAATCAGCTCAAGTCAAACACACGGACCTGGACACCTAGACCATCTTATTCATGTTCATACATCAACCCACTCCCGTTTACACAATTTAAATATCTTTTTTCTACTATTAATACGAGCCTATCGACCACTTANCTTAAATCTACAGAATAATACAACGTCGCGAGATGTTCGGCAGGCTGAGGCCGACAGTATGTCGCGCAATACCCAAGATAGGCCGAACTTATGCAACAGGGAACAATAGCTTCATACAGTCACAAGCTTACATCAACGGAACATGGTTAGAATCAGATAGTCACCAGGTATTTGCTGTTAACAATCCGTCTACTAGTGAGCTTATCGGCGAGGTAGCTGATTGCGATGAGCAAGATTTTATGCTAGCAGCTCAAGCTGCCCACCAAGCTTTCAGAGAATGGAGCGAAACAAGCTCAAAAAGCCGATCAAAGCTACTACGTCAACTGGCAGAAGCTCAGATGGCAAATCAAAAAGAGTTGGCCGAAATTATCACAATTGAATCAGGTAAACCAATAAGTGAGGCGATGGGTGAGATTGCGTATGGTGCCTCATTTTTCGATTGGTTTGCAGATCAAGCACGTTCAGCTATGGGACACATTTTGCCTAGTCCATCAGAAAAAACTTTGATGTATATCAGGCAAGCCGCCGGCCCAGTTGGAATCATCACTCCATGGAACTTCCCGAATGCCATGATAACCAGAAAGCTAGGAGCTGCTTTAGCGGCTGGTTGCACAGCTATTATCAAACCTGCACCCGACACTCCATATTCAGCACTCGCAATAGCGAAAATAATCGACGGACTTGATATACCAAAGGGGGTTGTAAACGTCTTGCCGTCGAGCGTCGAGAACTCTAGCAAGATTGGCCTCCACATGTGCAAGGCTCATGACTTGAGAGTCATATCATTCACAGGTTCTTCAGCAGTCGGCAAATTGCTTATCCAGCAGGCTGCGTCAACTGTTAAGCGGGTTTGTCTAGAGTTGGGTGGCAACGCTCCATTTTTGGTATTCGATTCAGCAGACTTAAGTAAAGCGGTCGATGGCTATATAGCCTCTAAATTCAGAAACACGGGACAGACTTGTGTTTCCGCAAACCGTTGTCTAGTTCAAGCAGGAGTCTATGACCAATTCATCGATCTACTAAAAACAAGGATGTTAGAGAAGTTGAAGACTGGCGACACGCTAAACAGTAAGACGACCGTAGGTGCACTTATAAACAAGAGTGCAGTTGAAAAAGTAGAGGCTCATGTTAAGGATGCTCTTGAGAAAGGTGCCAAGTTGATACTTGGGGGCAAATCAACTAAAGAAAATCATTTTGAGCCAACATTGATCTCAGACGCCAAACACGACATGCTCTGCTGTCAAGAGGAAACTTTTGGCCCGCTCGCAGCAATAGTGAAATTTAATTCAGAAGAGGAAGCCCTTGAGCTGGCCAACTCAGTTAAACATGGATTGGCGGGTTACTTTTACTCGCAAAACATCTCACAAATCAAACGGGTGTCAGCTCGCTTGGAAGTCGGAATGGTTGGAGTGAACGAGGGTGTAATATCCACTTGCGAGGCTCCTTTCGGTGGTGTTAAAGAGTCCGGACTTGGGCGTGAGGGTGGAGACTTGGGAATCGAGGAGTATCAGGAGGTAAAATACATTTGCTTGGGGTCTTAGATAAACAGACATTGTTTCGTTAGTTTTCACGCTCAGATTCGATTGAGCTAAGATCCTGTCAATTTAATTGTAACAGTAAGTTGCCAAAGAATGTGACCTCGCTTCTTAAACGGCTCGAACAAAGTGTCCTCGAGAGTGAGAGAATGTACAAAAATCGATTTGCTCGCATTTACCTCGGGATGAATCCTAGCTTTTAGCATCTGTAGGATGGAAGCCACTTTGATTTGAGTGATTAGGGGGAGCCTAATGCGAGTAGAGATTGGGGCTTGAATTCGGTCAAGCTTAGGATTGTTCACAACAGGATGTACATCTTTAATTGTTGCACCTTAAGCCAGATTGGGACTGTTATTACTTATGTGAATCTATTCTACAGTGTGCGCTTGGCCATTTGTAAGTCCAAGTTGGCTGAGACATTAGATGGAATGTTGACATCCCTCTAGGAAGTTGCTATAAGACAATCAGACATCAATATTGTCTCATCTCTGGTGGTTCTCATTGTAGTCTCGGGAAGAGTGCGAGTTGGACGAGAAGGCAACAGCTGCAACAAAAACAAAGTCGTCGTTCTAGTTCGGATTTTCCTTGTTCGCCGAGACTGCCGTCTACCTCCGATGCAACGACATGTTTGACGGAGTGGACTATTCGAGACCTCAAACAAACGACGTTGACTTAGCTAGCACTCGGCCACCATGCGAGCTATTCAGTTTGGCTAGCATCCGGTCAGCCGTCCTCGGTCCTATGAAAGTGAAAATGGTCATCCTGTTCATTGGATTCAGCAGTGACGCCAATTTCGTTCCCCTAAGTTATCGACAATTGTTTGTCTTGTCGCTCTAACTCGGCCGACTTCCCTCAGATCGCGGCAGCTTGGTCGTTAGTCACCCATGAAGCCATTCATTCGTCGCCCTCGCCGCCTTGACCACCAATGGTGCCACCGGAGAGGCCAGTGAAGGCTCTTATGTGGGTGGCTTCACTTGTCTCCTCATTTGACGTTTTGGCTGGCAATTCAATCGAATGCTCCTGCTGTTGTCGATAAACTTGTCGCATTCCCTCGTCTCCAGCCGAGAATCTCAGCTGGTTGGCCTGTTCGGCGCCAACTTTATGGTCAGTGGAAGCTCCACTCGACCGGTTGTTTGGAAGGACGATAATGGAGCCAGTGTCATAACGAGAGGCAACCTTTGCGCCAGCTCCAGGCGCGTTACTTGCGCTGCTATTTGTTTTGGCATCAAAGGCTTCGATGACATTATTATTTTTACTGTTACTACCAGTTTCGTAGTCGCTACCTGTCAATTGAATTAAGTTTGTCCTGCTCTCCTCCAGCTGGTTATTTGTCTTGAACAGATTGATTGTGTCCCTCTGGCTTGTCTGCTCCTTGGCTCCGTCGCCTTCTATGAGCTCCGATGGGGAGGAGGAATTCGGTCCAGCGAAGCCAACTGATTTTTTCGATCCAAAAGCCAGCAAACTGTCCATAGGATAGCGAGCGCNTGCTTTGACACTTGACTGACTCGGTGTCCTAGAATTACGAAGTAGTGGATCCTGTGCCTGCACTGGCCCATTAGCGGCCGCATTGTAAACTTGGCCACCTGTTGCGGATTCAAGCTGCGCCGGCGATTGCTGGCCATCATTGGCCGTTTGGTCGGGCTGGTTAGCGGTTTGCTTGGACATTTCCAGCGAGCGCCAGCCTGATCCTTGCAAGTCCTGCTTCTTGAATTGTTGGCCTCCATTCTCGAAGGATCTCCACGCAGCTGAATTCTGGGCTGCACCGAAAGTGGCCTCGGCTAGCTTAGCCTCGAGCCCACTCTCGCCGCTTGAACTTGATTCCGGGAGGCTGTTTGTTTTCGGCCTGATTATCAGATAGCTAGGATTTGCTGTTGAGAGACCCTGTTGTTGTAGCACTTTGTTGCCGCNGACTAATGAGCCGTACGGGTTTCCATTCACATTTTGCTCCACTCGGCTCGATTTCGCCGGCTTGTTTGCAACGATAGAATCGGCATTTTGGTTAAGTTTCGGATAGAACGAAGTCTGAAATCTGTCGCCCTGAAACTCATTTGTCCTATCGATCGCAGTTGATTGTTGGTCGAGCCTCTGGTTTTGCTGATGTCTAAGTATGTTCTCGTACAAACGGTTCCTTGTCGCCTCATCCATTTTGAGTGAGACTGCTCCGGATCTGCGGTGGCCAGTTGGCGAGCTATTGGAGCTTGACAGATACTTTGGTTGCTGTAGGCTTTGAATGAGCTGCTGTTGACTCATGGTGACCGTTGGGCTCTCAAGAGAAGCCGACGGAGTTAGCTGGTCGTACTGGCTCGACTGTGCGTGAACCATGGGTTGTGTTCCCTCGCCTTGCTCGGCCCTTCCTCCAGTCGCTTGTTCAAGTGCAAATTTTTTATCCGAAAGGTCAAAGTTGTTGCTCATTTGGGGTAGCAATTGGATTCCGGCCTGATATGTGTCAAACTGGTTGCCTGTCGCCGTCTGCTCGCCCANTTGGCCNGCCTGTTGGACGTAAAAGTTGCTGTAGTGGCCACCAGTGTCGGAGGGAGCCCCAAATTGGGCCTTTGTTGCTGGTTTTCCAGTTGGTTTTGGGCTATAGGTGAGATAGATTTGATNGGAACTTTGTGGGCTCAGCATGAGTTGGGTTGGATATGGGCTAGTCGGGTAGTAGGTCTGCTGCAATGCCGGACTCGTCTCCTGAGCAAGCGCCGGCTCGTACATGTTGTAGTCGGCATTGGACGGGTAGATGGCAAACTGGGGCGGAACCTGAGAGCTTTGCTGTATCTGTGATCTTGTGAGAGGCTGCTGGAGAGAGGCGGAGAAGGAATCAGCGGGGCTTGTGTAGAGAAAGTTGCTCCTGTCGGTGCTCATGTAATTGGCTACCGATGGGCTGAGGACTGAGCCTGAGCTCATCATGGGGTCGCTGAGTTTCGAGTAGCTTCCGGCGAACAGGTAAGGCTTTGGGGTGGGAGGTTTGTGTTAGAGAGGGTGGAGTTGCAGATTGTTTGGCGGAAAGATGGAGAGAGTGAGCGGATCCAAATGTGGCAGTCTGCTGCATTTGGATNGGCGGTCTGAAAAGGAAAAGTTAATGATGAGACTCCACTTACACCAAGGAGCTTGCTCATTGTTAATCCGAGAGCGGCCAGGGCCGAGGCTGCGGCTGCTCCGGCAACGTACTTGTTACCGCTGATTGATTTTCCGACGGTCGACAGGGCTGGCGTAGGCGCATAGGTAATGGAAAGTTAAAGGAGGACGAACAGAGAGAGAGGGAGGGAGGTCCAGTTTAGTGAAGTTATAAGGCGGCGGTTTTTGTTGGAGGGCCGACCAGCTGGACTCCTGTGAGCGACGGAAGTCCTGATATCGTGACTGCCCAAATTGGCCACCGGCAATCTACTTACTGCGCGCTAATTTATTGTCGCTTATCGCCTTAACAATGGAGCTTCTGCTTGTGATGCCAGCTTTGTAGTTNCCAAGCAACGAATAGAGTGAAGAATCTCGGCTGTTCGAAGCGGAAGAGTCGAGCATGGAGCCGAGCTTGTTGTCGCGCTGTTTCGTAGGCAGGAGCCTCTGGTGCGAGTGGCCCGACAGGTGCACTCTCGCGTGTTGGCTGATTATTTGTTGCTCCGCAGAGGACAGCCCCTTTGCTGCGGAGGTCTCAGAGGAATTTAGTGGAAATTTGCGTGGTTTTAGCAGCTGCAGGGCTGCGTTTGAAAGTTTTTCGGCCGTTGAGTTCTGGATGGGACTCGTCTCGGCCGCTNTGGTCAGGGCTGTGTCAATTATCTTACCGACTGCCGAGGGTGCTGAGCTGGCCGAGCCATCCTTCTGTTCCAGTCTTGAGGCAACAGCTGACGAGATTGCCGAGGAGGNGGCCGCAGCGACGCCGCTAGATAGTGATTCCACCATCGAGGATGCATCGCGGGCTACATTTTCGGCTGGCTTGCTCGCCGGCAAGGTGCTGGCTGCTGAGCTCGATAGAGAGCCAGTTGGTGCGTCTAAAACGCTCGGTGGGGCCACTTGGGGCGAGAGCCTGTTTGCTTGCTCGAGCAGCGTCACCGCCTGATTGTTCGAGCTTAAAACTGGAGTCAGAATCTGGTTGCTCGATGGCGGGTTGGCCGGCGCAGAGACCAGGCTGCTGGCCATCGGTTGCATCACGCTCAGCGAGCGCGGGTCGGCCAAGTCGAGGATTCGCCACATTTCAATTGGCTCAACTAGGAGCAGTAGAAGCACAGGTATGAGGCCCATCAGCCACTTGTTGGGCCTCAACTGTTTGCGTTTGCTTGCTGTCATGGCTGCTGAGATTTGCGATTTTGATTCTTGAAGTATAACCAATTCAACGGGTTTCATCAGTTCTGAGATCAGTTATTTCTCTTCGACTTTTCTCTACTAACTTGTTCGGCAGCTTTCCAAATTCCATCCAAAAGTTATCTAGTTATCATTCTAGGAGCTTGAAATGTAAGCAGGTGTATGCTAATGATGCTCGGCTATGGGCAAGAGAGGGTGTTTGTTGTTCGAATGACGGTGTTAGTTTGCAATTTGCTTCAGCCCTATCAGGTGAGACTGAGAGTGGAAAGAGAGAGAGAGAGAGTTTGGTTGCCTCAAGGAGTCGCGGCTCTCCTTTCGAGCCAACTTGCAGCGCTCGCGTCTCGATTGATTGTCGGCCGAGCTCGAGGTGGATTCTTTGCGGACGGAGGGAAAGGATGAGGGCGGAGGGAGGCGGCCGGCCAGGTTTGGGGAGAGCGAGAGCTAGAGAGAGGGTTTGCATGCGGCGGGCGGACGGGCGAGGGCGAAGAAAGTGGGCGGCGACAAGTTGTCACAGCAAACAAGAGCCACAGGATCCGTTGTTGGCGCCGCCGTCTGCGCCGAGCGCCGAGATGGCTCCATTTGCGGGCCATCCGCTGCCAGTTGGCCGGCTGCGGATAGAAGCCAGCACTGGAAGGTAGCCGCCCGGCTCGGAAGGAACACAGGCCAGCTCGGCCAGTAGGTCGCCGAGCGGTGTTGTTGTTGCTGCTGCTGCTGCTGCTGGCGCCGCTGCTGTTGCGTGAGCAGGAGGGCTCCTTCTCGCGCGATGTGTATTCTTTTGTGGCAAGGTTGGCTCCTCAATGCGCCGCCGCCCCTCAATGCAATTCGTTTGGCCCACTATCGGCTATTGGCAAGATCACCGCCCGATGCGAGCGAGCGCTTCGAGTTAGTGAAAGAAAGGATGAATGGCCAACAATCGGGCGCGATTGTGGCAAACATGCAAATTGTGACTTATGTTCTCGCCCTCCGTTGGCCCAAACCTGGCCGAGCCGAGTTTGCGGGAAAGCAAGCGGCTCGAGCTGGCCGCNAGCCGGCCGCTAAGCTGGAAAGACAAACGATTTCCCGATTGGCCGCGCAAAAAGTGCGAACCTTCAGTGTGGAGATCGTGCGCCCATCTGGCCATAAGTTGTCCGTACTCAAACCGCCGCCGCCGCCGCCGCCGCCGCCGCCACCTTAGCCGAGTGGCCAAACAAGTGTGAGCTGAACTTTGGATGCGGAGAGAGACGCAAGACGGTCGCGGGTTCCATTAACGAGCCGGCNGCTTTAGGTCCCTTTGCTCAAGCAATCGGCCAATCAAAGTGACGCAAACTTACCAAACAAGACTTGGTGTCAGTGGTGCCTCCATTGCAACTCCGTGATGTTACTGCTGTCGCTCTTGTTGATGCTCACCTCCGCTTGCTTCCCGAACCTCCACTCTGGGCGCAAAACTCTCGTGCCGCCAACACAACTTAGCACTCTCGTCTGTCTGCTTGTTTGAAGGAACTGAAGCCACAAGTGGCGATTGCAAAGTTGAGTTGTCTAGATACAAAGTTGTGCTTGCTGCTGCNGCNGCNNCCGCCGCCGCCGCCACAGCCTGCAAGTGGTGGCGGTTTGCGCTTCTGCAATTTCTGGCGCATAAACGGAAAGAGACCCGAATGGGCCGCCAGCTTTGCTCGGCTCCGGCCAGTTTAGCGGCCGAAATCTCGGCGCTTGCGAGAGTTTGCGCGAGAGAGCCAAAGTGAAAGCGAGAACAAAAACTTGGAACAAAGAGCGCGATGGGGGCCGCCACCTGAGCGCCAGCTCGGCCCAGGTAGCCAACAAAGCCAGTGTTGGCCGTCCTNGTTGTTCCACGACTCCATGCTCATGACTCCAAACATTCCGGCCGGCCGAGAATGGTTGAGGATGGGATCCAATCCATTCAAAGTGCGGCCAAGAATTCATTGACCGTCCAGCGCAGGCCGCCATCGCCCGGCGAGGAAATGCCATTCGCGGCTTCACTCCTCCCACTTTTTCCTATCCGCCTTTGCTTTAAATTGCATTAGCTTCATCAAGGCGCCATGAGCACGAGTTTCCCATTTAGGCTGCCTGCAATCGGGCGACGGCGAGGACGGGAGTGAAGTCGAGTTGAATCAAGCAAATCGCAACCTCTTTTGTTTCGTTTCGCGCAGCCCTTGCTTTGGTCGGCCGAGGGGCCGAGCTGGACAATGAGGCGGCCGGCTGCGTGCCCTTTGTTTGCCGGCGTGTGTTAGCTCGCGCGCTGAGCCGAACTTCGGCTGTCGCGTGAGACAGGTAGCCGATAAGCAAAGGTAAACAAATCAATCCGCTGGCCATCGGAGTTTAGCGAGAGCGGCGCTCCACTTCGGGCAAAACTGCGCCGGCCGCTCCGCGGACTGGCCGGCCAAAGTGAGCGACGGCCGAGCTTGAAGCCAAACAACAATGGGCGGAGGGAGCAGCGGGCGCACGCGGAAGTTGGCCGCCGATTGATGAAACATTCGTTGCGGTTCCTTCGCCGCTGGCCCAGCCAAGAGTGGCGACGATCCGCACACCTGGAACTGGCCACTCCAGTCACCTGAGTTGCCCATTAGCGGCTCAAGCCGTCGGCGCAACCGAGCTCGCCCATTATCCAGGCTCCACATCAATTAGCCGTGCCAGCGCGGTAGCCGCCCGAGTTCCATTGTGATGGCGCCAGCTGGCTAGGGTTTCCATTGGCGCGCAAGTCCGCCCACCGTAGGCCAGTCAAGGGTCAAATCTAAATTCTAACAGCGCAACAGGCCGACCGCTAGGCAAACTTTCGCTTCCAACTTAATTGAGAGTCTCTCGTTGGCGCCTCGTTCGCATAACATTTGTCACCCGCTAACAACAAACAAGAGTCTCAGCCCGATTGTGTTTGCTCTGTTGGCCATTCAATGGTCCATTGTGAGCCAGAGCGGCCAGAAAGCGACGAGATTGGCCATTGCAGCTCTCATGGCGATCAGATGCCGCAGGCCTCAGCCCCAGATCATTGGCGGATACTTAAAACATTGGCGGCTAGTTAGCTGGCATCCGAGGCTCGGATTGTTTGCTCTGATTGCAGTTCATTCTCGTTGGCATCTCGCTCGGTCATCGTCCGCTTCTGAGCCAGCAAACACCTAAAAGCCAAGCAAGACATCATCGATCGTCGCATTCTCAGCCGACGACATCAAGTCGACGCTCGAACTGCCACTTTGAGGAGGCTCGTTGGTTACTCTTTGGCGCTCCTCCACTAACAACAGAGGAGCTTGTCAGTCCCTCGAAGGCCTCCAAGTGGCGAGCAAATTTTGACCAAGTTTAGCCCCTTGAACACTTTCATTGGTTTCATCTCAGAGGCTGACATGGAAGCCTCTGAGACGGAGAGAGAGAGACGCAGTCGCGAGATTCAGTCGTCGATTTCCCTCGCTCGCGCTAAGCCAGCTCAGGCTAAGCCTTTCGAGAAGCCGGAAACTCGAGCGAGGAGCGTCATTGTGGTTAGAGTTTTATAATGGACTATGGAGCTGAATTGAAAGCAAAAAGCAGGAAAGCAAACACTTGCACGGGAGTTCGAGTGGCGTGGAAATTGGAGCTCGCGAGGAGGAGCGAAGGGGCTGAGCGGAGACGAGGCTAGTTGAGGCTGGCCAAACCAAATCATTGGCCCATTTGAGTGCACGAATTTTCCATAACTCACCGTGAATTCATCGCGCTCATCAAATTGCCTCTTCCGCTTTCTAAAATAAAGCCAATCTAAACTCAATTTGAAGCGAGCGGATTGATGGCGAGCTAAAAAATGGTGAGAGAGCAAATGCAAACTTCGACGACTAAGATGACGGCCAGCTTGGTTGCGGAAGTTGCGCTTTGTATTTATGGAGGCTAAAAGTCGCGCAAATGGAGCAGGAAAGTTTGGTCCATCGGGGATAGATTTTGCTCGATGATGGGCTATCGCTTGGGCCTGTTTGTTTCCTAGGCTTTAACCTTATTACTTTCAAACACTTTGAGTAACTCGCCTAGATGGTCAGTGAAGGAGCCAACGTGTGTGGCGCCAGCATCTAATTGCGATATTTCGTTCCAGTTGTCTGCAATACACTCGAGCGAGCCGGCCGCCGATTGGCACACACCTGGCAGGTACTTGCCTCTTGCCCGGNGCAACTTGTAGCGGCCAAACCACTGGCCCGCAGCCTCAAAGATGGAACCACTCTCGGTGCAATCGCGATGGCAGAGCCAGCAAACTAGCGGAGCCACGTAGGCTGGCTTCAGGTGGGCGGCAAAGTCTTCGGGTATAATGTCTTGCGTCATGCGCGAGGCCGCAAGAGGCACAATGGTGTTGGAGCAAATGTTGTTGCGCTTTCCCTCAACTGCAAGCGTGTTGCTCAGGCCAATCAGTCCCATCTTTGCGGCCGCATAGTTTGCTTGGCCAAAGTTTCCAAATAAACCGGATGTGGAGGAGGTCATCACTATCTTTCCATACTCTTGCTTGCGCATTTGGGGCCAACAAGCTCGGCTCAAGAGGAAGGCAGCGCGGAGATGGATGCTGTTCACTTGGTCCCAGTCGTCGGTGGTCATTTTTGCAAATGACTTATCGCGCAAGATGCCTGCATTGTTCACAAGAATGTCNATCCTACCGAAACTGTCCAAGGTGGCGCCAACTAGGCGCTCAACGCCCTCCTCCTCCATAACTGAATCATAGCTTGCTATGGCCCTACCTGCGCCTTGCATGGCCGCGATCTCGCCAACCACCTGATCGGCCACACTCTGCTCNGGGCCGCTCGACTGCTCGCCTGACCTGCCACCTCCAAAGTCGTTGACCACCACATTGGCGCCCCTTGAAGCAAGCAAAAGCGCGTACTCCCTGCCCAAACCTCGGCCGGCGCCACTGACTATGGCCGTCTGTCCGTCAAACCTCAGCCTTGCAGACGCTCCGCTCGCCAGGCCTCTGATTGATTGGAATTGCTTGCACTTGCTAACCGCAAGAGTGATTGACTTCATGCTGGACGTTTTGTGTTTGCCTTGCAATTTACTAAACTCGTTANAACGCTACCTCACCGCCAGTGGACATTCGCCATGATGCACTTGGCTGTTGCATGAAACCAGAAGGCACCTGTTGTTTGCGGAACGAAATCAGCTGTTCACGCATTCGATCATGAACAACGTGCAGCCAACTAGATGGCGCACCTGCTTGGTGGTGCGCCGAGACGGGATGAGCTTCTCTCGGGCTGCGGCTTGGTTAACCAACTTGGACTTATTGTTGCAGAGGGCCCGTAGAGCAGGAGGCCGATTGGTCAGCCCTTGCGAGGACACCACCCTCTTCCCATATAATGAACGATGGGAGATTGTATGCTCCAGGATGAAGGGATCACATCTTCAACCTCCGACAGTTGAACAAGCGCGATTGCAAAATCCTCCCGAATCTCAACTGAGGCTTCGTTCCTGGGGATTTCTCAGGAGGTCCCTCGTCGGCGTTTAAAGTCGAGCTCGTACAATCGAGTGAACTCGATCGAACGAAGTCAACCACCCAAACTGGGCGATCAGACAACCGTCCTCGTCATTTAGAGTGGACAGCTACTCGTTCAATATCTGGTTGAATGGTCTGAAGGCTCATCGTGCCCGACAAGCAAACAAACATCAAGGCGGAATGAGAGAAATCACGACCCTCAATCGCCGATTGATTGGTGCCAGCATTGTTTTCAAAGCTCGACCAAGATCTGATAGATTCCTCAATCTAAGCAACGAGTGTCTTTGTTATGTGAACAAAAATAATGAAGTAGGTGNCGTATGGAAAGCAGAGGGCTAAAGCAGTCGATTTTATAACGTTCGTTGTCGCAATATAAAAACACTAACAAGGATCTAACATCTCAGAGTCACCTATCGTCCGCCTCCATGCTGACCGATTTCGCATCAAGTCTGGCAGGCCGATTCATTTGTTTCCTACGCGCCGAGTGGGTGCCCCTNAAACTGTCGATCAAGTTTGCAGGCGGATCGGCGTCAATATACTCGAGTTTTAAACCATCTTTTGACGCATAAGGGCAGTTGTGGTCCACTTTAACATGGCATTGTTTGTGCGAAAGCAAGTGACAATTTCTGCACCTGTAGCCCTGTTTGCCCGGCCGCCGCGAGAATACTCGTCCACACAGGTGGCAGACGCTCGAGCCGGCCAAGTGACAGGCGACAAACTGATGCTCATTGAATACGTGCAACTTGAGGCCGCGTTTGCGCCACTTTGCCTTGTTTGCTGCATCATCCGACACCGCATAATATCTGAGCTGGCCCTTTTGAATGGTCGAGCCGTCGGCCCTCAGCATGGGCTCCGTGCATTCGATAACAAGTTGACTCTTCGGGTGAGTGAAGGTGAAGGCGCTTTCAGTATCGCTCAAGCGACCCTTGTTGATCACTATGGTTGGCACCTCGCTCAAATCCCTATTGGCCGGCACTGACTTTGCCCGATCGTTGGAGACCTCAGATGAGGCGCGACTTCTCGATTCAATTGAAACTCTGTCCAGGTTGCTGCTCAACGCCGATTGGCTCCCCTTGCGCAAACCAGANCCCGCCGCCGCCGACTCGCCGCCCACCGAGCGCGATCTGGTACGAGAAAAACTGAACCTCTTTCTTATTGCTCGCAGAAATGATCTCGAACGACTTCTCGAGCGGCTTCGACTGCCCGAGTCGGGTTGTCGTTGCTCCGATTGTGCCTCGCCAGCTTGGGATGAAACTCCGTCCAAGTTCAAATCAATCTCGCTCTGCTCTGCAGTTGAGGAGTTTGGCGACTGATTTCGCACTGAAAGTTGGTCAAACCTACGCTGCCTCTCTGCCGCCTGGCACTGTTGCTGCTGGTTGGTGGGCTTCGTGATGGTTGTTGTGGTGATGACGTAACCAGAGGGTGTTAGTTTCCTATCGACCGACACAACGTCGCCCAGCTGATAGGATATGGAACTCGAGGTCGAGCCTGACTTTTGCAAACTGTTTGAGTGTTCGAGGAACAACAGCTCCACCTGTAGCTCGCCACCCACTGAATTGCTCAGATCCGAGGCCATTGCAAGCGAGCCACTGTCACCACTGAACAGGCCGATTGGTTGCTTGGGCAGCAAGGCGAGGCTCCGCTTCTGGACTGGATTTCGTTTTAGATCCTCGATGCTAACTCGCGCTGAGCCCAGAAACTTGCCTATCGAAGTTAATTCGGCTTTTGACCACTTTGTCTGGCTACCTGGCGAGCTCTGCCTGGTTGTCAGTCTCTTTTGTGTTCCCTCTTGCGCGAAATTTGGACTGATCGAGTCCCAGAGTTCGAGCAGAAGTTCCTCAGATTTCTCAGTTATGTTGAACCTAAAGTGTTCGTCCCAGAAAGGATTTGAGCCCTGTTTTGTTGAGCTTAGCGCCTGCTGATAAGGTGCATCCAACTCGAGGAGACAGGTGACGTTTTGGTTGTAGTTTATGTTTTTGGCCCCTAGAAGGCCGACAAAAATCTTGCGCTCCTTGTTGTCGCTCGACGATGAGAGGGCTCCAAAGAAGTCTTGCTTGATTTGGCGCTTGAACTCGCTTGCGTTGCCTTTAAGAATGTTGAAAGTATTCTTGTAAGCGGGTTGATTCGAGAGACTGTTTCTGTATTGGGGAAAGTCAACGTCGTCGCCGAAATATAGATCAACCACAACCTGGGTAAGAGTTTGCAGGATTACGCTAACCAGGTTGTCCTCGTTCACATGCAAGCTGCTTTGGTGGACTCTGTTCAATTGGGCCAGTTTTGGTTTGAGCAAAATTTTCGTATCTGGTTTCTCCAAGAATTGAACAACTATAAGTTTATCATTCAACATGGCAACACTCTTGAGCTTGCCCTCCAAGTTTTCGAGTACAAGCTCATAGTGCAAACTGTCATCATCATCGGTGATTGAAGTTCCCCTTGCAATTGCAGATTGGTTCAACGAGCTACTATAGCTGAACTTGGTTTCGCGTTTTATGGTCAAATTGAATACGATTCTACGATTGTAAATCTTGCAAACAATGCTGACCGATTTTTCTGACTCGCTCTCGGTTCTGATGTTAGTTAGCTCTGGTTTAGTGGTCAACTGTTTGTCAACACCACTGAACTCGACGACTAAATTGCTCAGCTCGCCGCACGAACCCTTGATGTTGGACAACTTTTCATTCAGTGACCTGTAGACGCTCTCGATTATAATCGGGCCATACTTGTCCGATTGCGAGTAGAATAACAACAGAATGTTGTTCACCCATTCCACTGAGTTTGCATTGAACCCGGTCGCAGTTGGAATCGAGCCCTCAGTTGCTCGTGGGCCTCTTGTCTGAAGCGGCGAGTCTTGCTGCAGGTAAGCTGCTGCTGTTTCCGATGCTGATCTTGAGTCATGGGCAGTATTGTAATCGTGTTGGTACCTTGGAGAAGTTTGTTCGCATTGGTCGTGCACTGAATTTGTGGCATGCGATAGAAGGCGAGATTGGGTGCTGTAATTGGCCGAATTGAGATCATTCGCGAAGGTTTGACTTGAGTGATCCACTTGGCGTTCGCTAGAACCTGGTCCTACAGATTGTGGGCTGTTGTAACTGGAATAAGAGTGGCCTAAATCTTGTCGCTGTTGCATTGGACCCCATAGATCGGGCCAGCTATCGTGTTTAGCTTGTTTCCCTGCCCTTGTCTCGTGGTTTTGCTTTAATTTTAGCCNATCTCTTGCGTGCTTTTCATAGAAGCTACCTAAAGCATAAACTGCGCCTGTCACAAACACCCAAAAGAAGAACAAATAATCAATAACCTCGGCCATTGTTATGTGTCGAATTTAAGCTATAGATGCAGTAAATCGGACTGTCGATTTGGATCAGTTTGAGATGTCTCTCACACTCTTGATGGGCATATGCAACAGTTCCTCTACTTTGGACTTGGACCAAAACAAAAACTAAAGCCGAAATACTCTCCTAGCTCATATCACTCTGTCGTGAACTTTGTCTCAATGTCACGAATAACACGATAGCGAGTCAATTGTAGAAATTCCATCCAAATCCATCGAGCTCGACTACTGCCGCTTGCGACACTTTAACATACAACAACGTTCGTATGAAGCTCGGCGAGAGCGAAAGTCGCTAGGCGATGTCAGCTAGACTAGGCGACGAGAACAATGGCTTTAAAAGGTGGTCTACTAACTCTCCTAGTTAAAACTAGACTAAACTAGAGTCAAATGTCTGGCTGGCTGCTAGCTCATGCTGGCATAGTTTTCTTAAGTGCAAGCTGTCGGGCCAGACACTCGAGCTGGAAACGTTCAGCTGCCAAAAGACCTGGATCGAGTGGGCGTTGGGGTCGCCAAAGTTCTATGTCGTTTCCTCTACCTCAGCCGCATTTGCAAGATTTTGTTCTACAGTTGAAGAGGAAACTCGACGGTTTTAATCAACATAAGCAGTGACGGCCCCAACTTCGCCATCCAAGCTGATCGTCCGCCGCCAAGAGAACTGAGCCTCCCGCACTGAGCCCCCCCCCCTCAGAGCTTGGAGAGTCTCTCTGTCCCTCTGAAAGTCGGCTTTTTGGGCTCACAAGAAGGGCTACTAGCTAGCTGGGGCGAGGAAAGGTTAATTGTGGGGCTCGTTGGAGATTTGGGGCGAGCGGGGATGTCAGTGAGAGAAAGCAAGAACGAATATAATACGAGAGAGGGGAGTTGTTACGATGAATTCATCGCTATGTAACGCAAAACTGAACTTGAGCAAGGCAACTTTATCTGCGGGATACTGTAGGTTATATGTCAGAAAATATTGGGATAAGAACATGTCTTGCTTGTCATCTGGTGAACTCGCCAGATCCCTCCAGTAGCTCATTTGTCGAGCATCATTTAATCTTTATATTTAGCTTCGATAAGTCGTCTCTTTTCACCGCTGTTTTCACTTCTGTAGAGTTAGGCTCTGAATACAGTATTGATTGAAAAACTTTAATCCAATGGAGAGGTTACTGAAACTATTCGTCGATGCTGGGGATGGTAAGTTTTGGCAATATGTTGAGCGCGATTTGTTCGAGGACTCGATATTTTCTATCTGATATGTCAAACTTGCGCTGGCAATCCTTTGCTTTGCTTGACTGACCTAGAGAGACTAGATTAGTTATGGTTTCACAAACCGAAAGCCCTGTCCAGGTGGCTTTTTTANCCAACGGGGGTGAGAATTGCCTGAGCCCTTGGTGAAATTTCTCCAACTTAATCTGTGCCTCGATTTGGTGGGTCACAAATTCTTGTTTACTTCTCCTGCTGACCNTCATAGCTGATTCTAATCTATTATCCAACAAATATAGCGTGATCTCCTCTTTGGGATTGTCTGCGTATGAGATCATGATCAATTTTGATATATCAGTTGCGGCCAAATAGTTGCGAAGGTATTGGAAGGCGAGTCGATGTTTCTTGAGCAGATCAACAAATTTCACCTCACTAGCTATCGACTCTTTGAGTTTGAAAATGGCCATATAAATCAAATTTGAATCACAAGTAGATAGAGCCTGTGCTAGCACCAAATCGTACTGCTTGAGACCTAGGAGTAGAGGGATCTGTTTCGACGACTGACCCTCATTCTCAATTAACTTGATGGCTAATTTTATCCTGTTGTGCTCAATCGCCTTAGAGGCAACGTCAGCGTATGGGACAACTGGGTTTTGACCAAGCGTAAGCTGGATCCTCGACGCCACCTGATCATCTTTCAAGTGTCGCCTTTGGATGATGAAATCACACCAACTTTCTAACACTTTCCTTTCGCCGCCTTTCCTCAACCATTTTACTATCCATAGAGCCAGATCGAAATTTCTCCTGTGTATCAATTGTTCTATCAAGCCATCTAGATCCAGGTTCGGGTCTAAATTTTGGGCCCGACAAATGTTCATCACTCTCAGTGTGCGACATGCTGTAGGGAATTCTTCTATTGCTGTTCCTGGGTGGAACTTCTTGCCGAAACAAGCGGCCTGAATAAACAAGTTTTGCTTGTCAGGTTCATCCTCTTTGGTTGCCTCCTCCAGGCAACCGAGAACTGCAGCCAGCATGTCATTCCTATTGATGATAATTTTGAGCGCATCATGAGCTCGGGCATCNCCTCTTGAATAAAACTTGTAGGCGTCTATAAGGAGATCACGAGATAGTATTGTATTGAGTATCATGAGTGTAGAGTAGAAAGTCCATTTAAATCTGAATTCACAACCTGTAAATATGGGCCGCCTTGACAGAGGCAGGATCTGCGCTTTCAAGAATGAATGCTCTCAAGGCTCGATCTGGCCTCTCACGCTCGGACTGCCATTCCCCTGCGCTCACTCCGTATTAATTCATGCAGTTTTACCATAATGGTGCTCATCCAAATCTCCTCGCCCACCTATCAATCATAATTAACTCACTCGGGTGGATCTTGTTGCAAGTCCTATTTGCACCGCCCAGCATTTAACGAAACAAGGGCTCAGATTTTACTCCAATTGCTATGCCCAGAAAGAGTGGCACCAAAGCGAGCGCAAAAGGTGCAATCACTGATGGATCGCATGTTTTAAGCTCAGCCGGCACTGCTGTTGGAACAACCCGGGGAGGCTCGACAACTAGAGGAGCCAAACGAAGGCGAACCTCAAACAATATCAATTCAAATGGCACTGAACTGTACGGAAGTGGCACCATTGTGGCCGCTAACCCCTTTGATGATGACCATCACATAGCAATGTCNAATACGGCACTGACAAATACCAAATTCATGAAAATGCCACCTCCGATACACCAGGCGCCCCCTCAAATCCATCCATTGTATCCATCCCCAAACTATGTGCCACATTCGATGCCTNTGCCTCCGCATCCCCAAGTGAGCACTCCTCCCGGCCAAATGCTCTCTGGCCCACCGATGCTGGATCATGTCGGGCCTACAATGGGCCAAATTCAACCCCAACCCGTTACTCACAACCAAGCTCATATCGTGCCAGGCCCACATCCTCAACATCAAGGTTTTGGACACCACCCACAAGCTCATGTGATCGGAACATCGACACCCCCTCAAATGATGGCTCAGGCGCCTGTTTTAGCTCCATCGAATTCGCCTTATATGCATCCTCAACAACAAGTTCCCATCCATATACCGCCAACACATCAAGCGCCAACAACACCCCAACCTTTGCCTCATCAAGAAATGCTCATGCAACAGCAATTACGCGATCAGCCAAAACATCTTTTGTGGCAAGTGCCAACGAGAAATCTATCATAATGAACCAAACATTATGTGCAAAGCTGGATGTAGATCACCCTTCCACGTTTCTTGCAGTGGCCTAACCCAATTAGCCTTCGATCAACTCATGAGAGAAAGTTTAGCCGAGTGGGTTTGTGACAGGTGTACACAACGAGTGCCTCCAGTCAAATACAAGAGCTGATCAGAAACTATGTACTTAAGATGTTATTTGACAAAATCAAACTGAACAATTATGGCTTGTTATCATCGGTTTGTTGGAAAAAACTAACCTCCTTTTCAACAGAGCGATTAAATTTTATCCTAAACTTACAGTTGTACCAGCCATTTATCTAACTCTTCTCCATCATGCCAGTTGCCAAGTTCGATTCAACGGTTCGAAATTGTGCCTTACGGCAGATTGATAGTATGATTGAACGAAAGGTATGAGAGCACCTCCAACTAGCGAGCTTCAGTGTATCCCATTTTCTCGGGCTCAACGTTCCGACCTGATGATTTGGCTGCTCTGACGAAATCGCACACAAGTCCCAGAGTTCAAGAGCAGATTCAGTACGTGGACTCAGCCAATTTGATCTGAAATGTCTTCGTTTGACAGCTGGGATCAAATCTATCAAATAGATGGAAGATTTCGTCACAGATCAAAGGGACTCCATTCACCTGTTGTTTAAAGGTTCATATGATGATCTGAATCTCAATCAAGACGAGTATTTGGAGGAGTTCAAGCTGAAAAATCTTAAGGCAACTGTCATTCCTGTGCTAGAATTCCAATTCAAGAATCTGGATCATTTCACAAAATTAATCAAGACCGCTAAGGCAGCTAAGAAACAAATCAATGGATTAATCGTTACTTCACCTAGGGTTGTCGAGGCATTGTATCGAGCTGCGAAAATATACGGCCAAAATCATAGCGATTTCCTAGCTGGATTCGACTCTGATTTTGTGTTTGTTGTTGGAGAAAAGTCTGGTCTAGAGTTCAGGACGAAGTTGGGTTTTAAGTTCAACAACAGATCAACAGAGTGTGGCAACGCTAGAACCTTGGCCGAGTTTATTCTTACATATTGTCAGGATAGGTCTACCGTTATAAATTTGTTATATCCGAAAGGTTCAAGATCGGACAATCTGATTGAGGAAATATTGGCGAGAACAGACCGGATTCGAGTCGAAACTGTGGTCGTTTATGAAACCCGTCTATCGGAAGATATCCTTTCTCGCTCGATCAGGGCAATAGGAGCCCTCGACCATCCGAGAAAATCTAAGCTGATCCTGAACCTGATATTCTTCAGTCCATCGGGAGTCGATGCGTTCACGAAAATCGATCAAGACATATTCACCAGCGAGGTCAAGTCAAGATTCAGTTCGGGTGAAATCGAAGTCCGTTATTCGTGCATAGGCAAGACGACAGAGACTGCTTTGACAAATCATCGACTCAATGTTTATGCTGTGGCACAAAAACCGAATCCATCGTCTTTGGTAGCGCGTATTCTAGAGAAAACGAACCCGACATGATTTTGTCCAGCACACTTGTTGCATTCCCTACAACTTTGAATGATTTCCGGTCAATGTCAATGTTCTTATGATGAGGATTAGAACGCAACAAAACTTCATTCCTCTCGGGTTACGCCATCCTGCCGGGCTACCAATTGTGGAGGTTGCCATTTGAATGCAAAGCGTATCAATACATCGAGGAAGTGGTATTGTATCCAAACAGGTGTGAGCTCCATCAAAAAGTAAAACAATCTATATGCTAGTGGGGCACAGGTAATGGTTGTAGGTGGATTTCTCGACAAAACAGCTCGCTTGAAATCGACAAACAAAGAGGATTGCTCAAATACTTTGGGGCTTGTCATACCATAATTTCTCAGCAGATGCCTATTAAATTCATGGAAGAATTCGTTGTACATGATCCTCTTCCTTGTATCCATCCCATTCCACATGTCTGACTGATTTGACGAGTGATTGGCCATTATGTTCGTGAGTCGAGCAAAGTCGCCCAACCTAACTGTCACAACATGAACCCCGAATTTCCTGAGCTCGTATCCGAGCCCTCTCGAGAAAGTGGATATGGCACTCTTGGTTGCTGAGTAGACTGAAAGACCGGGAAACACTGTGGAATCGTTGACGCTTGAAACATTNATAATTTTTCCTCNACACTCGATGATATGTGACAGGATCGCCCTAGTGAGCCTTATTGTCCCCACTAGATTGACCTGAATTTGATGATCTATATGTGTCCAGGTGAGCCAATCGAATTCACCATAGGTCATCGTGCCGGCATTATTTATGAGCGCTAAGAGGCTTTTTATCTCCCCATTAGCCCGAAGCCTCTCGATTGATTGCGCGATATCATTGACGTCTGAATCTGAGGTGAGGTCTAGTTTCAATAAAATTAAACGATGTCCTGATGATGTCTCTGCCAATTTGGAGAGCTCTTGGTAACCGTTACTGTGAGGTGGATTCAGAAAACCGCATATGATCTTAAGATTGAGGGCGGCAAAAAAGTTCTTGGCTAGCTCAAGACCGATACCAGAATCACAGCCAGATATGAGTATTGCATCGTTTGAAGCTGGTCTGATGACATTTCCCTCGGACCCGTTTGTAAATCTGAGTATAAGTTTAGCAATCACTAAGCAAGTTAACATAAATAGTAGGACCGCGATTGGACCCATTTACTAGCTGTCACTTAATTAACTCGTCCAAGATCCTTAGTCACGTCCACCTCCCGGTCTGGTTTCGATGTGATGCTCAGCGTCAAATAGCCGATGTATACTGCNTTACGGATGGAGTCCAAAATAGTTATCACGTGTCAAGTCATTACGTACTGCCGGCGGCATGCGGTTTGTTTATCTCTCACTCATGAAGTTCGATGCATNATGATGGCCAAGTTTGATCAAGCTCGTGCAAGACACCGAATATTTCAGCTAAACTGAGGGTGACAGCAAACACAATTATAGTGAAACAAATCATCATGCCAGCATCTATTTCCAACCTGATTTGCCACAGCTCGAGGAGCAGATTGAGCCATNTCCTACTCCCAGGAATATCTCACAGAATTTCGCTGCTCGTGAACCATCAGCAACGAAGATTCCTTGACCTGCAAGAGTACCAGTCGAAACAGATTTTGCACGAAAACGGAGTGACAGTCCAAAAGTTTAAGGTTGTCAAGAGTTTAGAAGAAATCAGACAGGCGTTATATCCAGAGAGTTGTGGTGATTTGGCACAATCGAAATGGTCTGGAATGAAGGACGACATAAGCAACTCTAAGGAGTTTGTTGTCAAGGCACAGATACTTGCTGGAGGACGGGGAAAGGGGTATTTTAGAAAATCGGGCATTCAAGGGGGCGTTAAAATCACCGACAGCAGAAAGAATGCAATCAGGGATGCTGAACATATGCTAAACGATTATCTAATTACGAAGCAAACCAAAGGCGATGGAGTTTTGGTGCAGCGAGTAATGATCGCAGAGGCTGTTAGATTGAAAAGGGAGTTTTACTTCGCCATAGTATTGGATAGAAGCTACGATCTGGGGCCTGTAATGGTGGCAAGTCCGTGTGGCGGAATGGATATCGAAGAGGTGGCCGCGACGAATAGAAAAGCAATAAAGAGATTCACCATGCCAATCGACACAGAGTTAGATCTCGACACTGCTCGAAGGATGGTTGTTGCTGCTTACGAGATTAACTTAACTGAGCAGGATATTATTGACAAGTGTGCAAGGGAGCTAGTTAAACTCTACGAATTATTCGTGAAATTGGACGCAACTCAAATAGAAATCAATCCGCTGGGAGTAACAAAGGAACGCGAGGTTATTTGTGTGGATGCAAAGATAAACTTTGACGAAAACGCTAGATTTAGACATGAGTGGATTGATGAAATAGAGCAAATGAATAGACTCGAAACAGACCAGCGGGACTATGAGGCCAAAAAGCACAATCTGAACTTTATCGGCTTAGATGGTTCAATTGGCTGTTTGGTTAATGGGGCTGGACTTGCTATGGCCACCATGGACATCATAAAGTTGCACGGCGGCGAGCCGGCAAACTTTCTAGATGTTGGCGGTGGCGCTAGTGTGGAGCAGGTAACAGCCGCCCTGAAAATTATTAATTCCGACACGAATGTCAGGGCAATTTTCGTCAATATTTTTGGTGGAATCATGCGATGCGATATAGTGGCCCAAGGAATCATCGAAGCAAGCAAGAGTTTAGGACTAAAGTTGCCGATTGTCGTTAGGCTCGAAGGAACGTGCGTTAACGAGGCGAAAGAAATGATAAGAGCTAGTCAATTGAATATAACCTCCTGTGACGACTTTGACACGGCAGCAAAGACGGTTGTCACAATGCAAGTCCCCGAACGGGAACTGGAAGCACGGTGATAGAAATAAATGGTACCACTTTCGAGCATCCGAACAATCGTAATCTCGATCCGACTCGACTCGACGTTAGGAGCGGAAATTTCGCTAATTTATTGGCATATCGAGCGCGCAATCGGGGACTTTTGTAGAGACTTTTGCATGGGTGTGAATAGGATCATCAGGAGCAGTGGTGGTGCTCCTCCTCCTCCTCCTATCAGTTGTTTGATCTTGGCATTGGGGTGGGCGTCGCATTCTCTGTCCCTGGCTTGGCCGGCGCACAGACTGCTCATGTTCGCCGCCCGATGAAAGGGCCACCTAGCCGATGAGAGCCCGACAGAGATGCGTAGAGCGGAAGGGTGTGAATGGAACCGGATGCCGTGGGCCAAGTAGACTGGCCAAAGTTGGCACTAACGTTCGGGCCTCAGCAAGGCGAGAGGTGCTACGTATATCTAAATCAGGCCATCGATCACACCTCTGTCCGCCAGCCAAACCCATGGCCAGCCCCCTCTGGCGGCGGTCGGCATGTTCAGCCAGCTTGAACCCACCATTGAATAGGTGGAGGGTGGATGAGAGTAGAGAATGGACAACGAGCGATGAATTGAATACGAAAAGGTATGGTCACGCGATACGAGCGGCCCAGTTGTGGCGCTCGTTGCGTTTGTGATTAGTGGCAGCTGATTTTGTGTTCCACCAAAAGGTGAGCTCCANTGGGAGGGGATAAGCTCGCCCTGTTCTTGGTTCGAGTTGCTCTCTATTTGAGCGAGCGCGAGTTAACTTCTGCGACCAGCCACGGGCCCAAGAGCCAAGCGCACGTCACCTGGCCTCAAGTTGCCCATTGTTTTGGGGCCAGGGCCAGCGCAGAGAGAGGCCGGCGAGGAGGGCGTTTCCTCATTTTGGCTGAATTTGCAAACGGACCGCTAGAGTTTGCGTTATCGATTGCGCGTTTGTTACGGAGCTCGCCGGGCTAAGAGAGAACCGGACAGTGGGCCTCTCGTATCCACTGGACACTCGGACTAGTTTGCAGGGCGTCCGCCTCATCGTCCCAAACAAAATCTGCCTCCGAGCGGGGGCATCGAGTTTGTCGCTTTTGAGGCGCGAGGGGCGGCTGTTGGCGGTCGGAGGCGGAAGTGGCTCAGTCAGCGAGGTGGCGGCGGCGGCGGGCGACGCCAGCTTTGAAGATGGCGACGGCGCGCGTCAAGACTCTGGTCAGATTTTGTCTGCTCGCTTGCTTTCTGCCGCAAGCAAACGCGGACGCAAGTTCAAGGTCCATCCATGACCAAACAAGCGCGGGCGAAAGTTCGTCAGCACCAAGCCAGCAGGTAAGTCGAGACAGCAACAACAAAATCAAGTCGACTATAGGCGAATTTTTGCAGCTTTATGCCGGTAGTGCGGGCAGCATTGGGCCAGCGAGCAGGCAGCCCTTTGCAAGGATTGTGGGCGCAAACTTGCAAGCTAAGATGAGACCGAGCAGTTTGCTTGGAAGCGAGTATAGGTGCGCAAAATATTGTACCTGTTCGATAATTCTAGTGACCGACAGGAGTGATGCAGAGAATAGGGCTAATTTAACGCGCGCNACCTGCGAGGATGGCCGCTTCTCAGATGTTCTAAGCATCGACCGGCGCACTCAGATAATCCATATTAGTTTGCCTCAAACAAGCATTGAATCATCAAGAAAGAATTCTAGCTCACAAGAAGCAACCGGTGGCCAGGTGAACGAGTTGGCCAAAGCTCAGTCAAGTCAATTCCCTCTCGCCGAGCAACCATTTAAAGCGTTCAGGATGCCAAGATTAGTGGAGTTCAATTCAATTAGAGAGATTTCGTTCGTAAATCTTCGTTTTGAAGTGTGCGATTCTGAGGTATTTAAACGGGGCCAAAAGTTGCGAAGGTTTAGATTAAACTTCAACCAATTGAATCGAATCTCGAAGGCTTGTTTTAAACATTTAGACAAGCTAATTGAATTGAACTTAGATTTTAACAAACTTAACGAGCTAGAATCTGCACTATTTAACAGTTTGCTCAACTTAAGAAGCTTAAGCATAGCCTATAATCAGCTGTCTGAGTTAGCCGCCCACCAATTTGCCAATTTAACCAAGTTGATCTCATTAAATTTGGTTGGAAATTCATTCAAAACAATTAATTTGCATCTATTTGAACCAATGCAAAATAGCCTAAGACTATTGGTCTTAGCTAAAAATCAAATTAAATCATTTCAGCATTCACCTGTACAGGTAAGCTCAGGTGAGGTGGGTATTATNATGGCATCAAATTTATTAGTAAACAAATCGAACGAGAACTTGGCAGTGGGTAAAGGTTTTACAGGTTCATCCTTTGTTGGGGTTGTGTTTAGAAATTTAATTAAACTAAATGTTGATCAGAACAAACTTGAACGAGTAAAACTATTACAATTGCACAGATTCTATAATGTGAAATTTTTATCCATTAGGGGAAACAAAATTTCATCAATTCGCGACAAAGCATTCAATGGCCTTAAGTTAATTGAGCTAAATTTGGCTTACAATCAACTCCAAAGTATATCGAAATGCGCCTTCTGCAACTCGACCATCAAGCGGCTCGTGCTCGCCAACAACAACATAAGCATACCCCTACCTGGCCTGCTCCTGGATGCCCTGGCGCGTCCCCCGCTAGCCTCGCACCTGTTCAGTGGTGGCGGTGAGGGTGGAGCTGGCGACCAACCGGCGCGCTTGCCTGACCCGCTTGCCCAAACGGCCCAAGCNGCGCAGCAGCAGCCCCAACACCAATCACAACCAGCAAGCTCGTCGCAAAACATGCTCATCCTGAGCCAGAGCATCTTTGGCCCCCTCTTCGGTCAGCTAGAGTACCTGGACCTCTCCTACAATGAACTGCTAAGCGAGCAGCTCGATCTACTCCTTGAACCACTACTCAAACTCGAGTTCCTCAACTTGGCCTCAGTTGGCCTCGACCGAACCCTTCCAAGTCCGAGCCTTTTCAAGAACCTTCGTCACCTCAGATACTTGAACCTGTCGCGCAACCAGCTCGACCAGATGATTGCGGAAACCATTGAGCCACTCGGAATGCTTGAGATTCTAGACTTNAGCCAGAACAAGTTNAGCGAACTCGACGAATCCTTTCTGGTCGCCACCGACGAGCTTCCATCCTTGCGCGTGCTCAATCTTGGCTCAAACCCTTGGTTCTGCTCGCAGTGTAAGATCGCGCCATTGTACGATTGGATACTTCGCTCGCCCATTTACAATGCAACCTGCATTGTTCCATCGATGACGGAAAGTAGGAATAAGGACGATTCAGAGGTGGACGGGCCGGAGGATGAACAGGATCAGACAGGCGGACAGTACGATCAAGATGGAGATCGTTTCAACCTAGGGGCGAGCAACCAGCGACGGCTGATGGATGAAAGTGAGCACGATTACAGTTTACTGATAGGAAACGAGCCGGGCGATAAGATNGAGGAGGCCATAGACTTTGATCTCATACTTGGTAGCTCGCAGGATCAAGACCAAACAAGTAACTACAACCTCTTTACGACCAACGACCAACAATTACAATTGAGCGCCATTCTAGGGCCAAGGGAATTGGCAACCAGCGAGGACGATCTCTCGATAGTTGAGACCATTTCAACTGTTGTTACGCAAGCTCAAGGTGGCACCACTGATTTGCAGACGCAACAGTTCAAGGCTCGAGATTACTGTCTCAAGTGCGAGTTTCCTGGAGAGCTGAGCGCGTTCAATATACACGAGCTGAACTCTGGCGATTTCAAGTTTTGCGCAGGTGCTGCGCCCAGATTTGCGGCCTCTGAGCCAAAAATCGGCTTAACACTTGCGATCGTCATAATTGGGGCCCTATTTTGTATTATAATAGTTGTTATTGTGATGTATAGAAAGAAGAGCAACACTTATTACACGAACGAGGACTTGGACCAGCTTGCAGGCGGAACGAGCAGCAAGAGGCCCGTTTTTAGTGTTTCGAGCGACACCGAGCATCAGTACGGCGACGCGACCGATTACTCCTCGCCGCCGATGTCGCAATCGTACGAGTCATGCTCGCAGGACGACGAGGACGAAGAGTTGGAGGAGGAGGAGGAGGAGGAGGAGGATGAGGAGTACGAAGATGAGGAGGAGGAGTTGGACAGCGAGGAGGAGGAGCTTGACGAAGAGTTGAGCGCTGGCCGATCGGACAGAGGCGCAGAGGTGGCCGGAAAGGGAGAGGAGAGGAGGAGTGGAGGTGAGAGCAACAGCTTGGCCAATCTGGACAATGGCCGCCGTCTTGCGGCCGCGGAACAGGAACGACGCAACCAACTTGCCGAGTATCATCGCAACGAGAGCAAGCTCAACTCGCAAAGCGGCCACTCAAACCAAACTAGCCCNTTTGGGGCCAGTCAAGTGGCCTCGAGCTCGTCGCTTGCGCAGGCCAGCAGCTCAGGCAGCAACATGAGAAGACCAAAGGCGCCAAAGAGAGGCGACCAGCAGAGTTCCATGCGAGCGAGCGCTGCTGTTGGCCAGCCTCCTGTGGCAACTAACCAGCATCGGGCTGGTTGGGCGACCACGAGCACAAATACCAGCTCGCCAACCAGCATGGAGCCCGAATCTGGACCAGCAGAGGGGGCGCCACCGGCGGCGGACAAGCAAACTCCTTTGGCCGCAACGATGGGCTTGCGTTCACTCCAAAATCAGCCGGCGCATGTAGAGATGCAGCGCTCGCAGAGCCGCGACTCTCAGGCAACCAAATCGGGTCGAGCTGGCCAAAAATATGGGCTTGGCGGCTCGTTGCCAAAAGCGGGCGGCAATTTAGTTGGCGCGGTGCAAAAGATTTCGAGCGCGAGCAGGGCCTTCGGGCAGACGAGCGGCGAGTCGGCCGAGGTAGGTAGGAGGAGGCCAATGAGGAGCTCGCAGACCTTGCTCGAGCAGACTGCGATTGACCCAAAGTTGCAGGGTCCAAGCAGCGAAGTGGTGGGCAGCCATCAGGGGGCGGCTCCAAAATTGCGCCAGCTCAATGCAAGCGAGCTGCTACCTGAGCAGCGGGTTCCATCACCTGCCGGCCGGCGCACTCCCCTTGGCGCCCGGCACGCCAACTTTGGCCAACTCGGGCGACAGAGGTTCGCGTTCAGATGCGACACCAGCGGCCAGTTTGAGAGGCCAAAGGCGGCCACCAAGCTGGTGGTTGGGGCGCCAGTTGAGTTGAGTGCCGAGGAGCTAGATGCGGAAGTTGAGGCTGCGGCGGCCGCGTTCGTGCACGAAACTGGGCTTGCAGACCTCCAGCAGATGGAGCCACTTAAGGGGATTCGCTCGCCGAGCGCAAGCGACGCCACGACAGCCGACTCGCTGGCCATGGAGGCGCTCGAGTCGTACTTGGCCGCCGACGAAGAGCCGGGCGCCGGCGGGGCGCTCGAGTCGGCGGCCGACCTGGAGCCGGAAGAGGAAGAGGAAGCGGCGGCGGCGGCTGGGAAGGAGGCTGAGGGTCTGGACTTGGAGTTGACGGCGAGGAGCCTGAGAGGCGGGGGCCTGTTGAGGGCGCGCGGGCCGGCCTCAAACCACTCGGCGCTCACGCAGACCGAGAGCCGCGACGGCAGCGCCGCCTGGGCGCCTCCAAACTAGTTGCTGCTGCTGAGGCGGCGGCGGTGGCGCTCATCTGGAGTTTAGTTGGTCTTGCTTGCGCCAGATCGCGCTATCCCCGCCCCCGCCCTGAAGGGGAAGCCAGCGAGCAAGGCTCCCTAGACTATCGACTCGACAGTATCGAGCGAGCCGATCGCGCGCTCACTGCGACTGGCAATTGATGAAATTAAATGGCCCGCTCTGAACGCGAGAGGGCGGAAGTGGACAGGAGGGCGGCGTGTCGGCGGCAATTCGGATGTTTGTTGTTAGCGGACAATAAAGTTGAGAAATGGCCGCCATTGGGAGTTTTGGCGAGTGGAGGTGGGCAAATGTTGCGAGTGAGTGACAGTGTTTGAACTCATCGTCCTTGTTTGTCGTACGCCGCCAGTTGTCGTAGGCAAACTGCAACGGGCGGCCACTTTGTTCCAATTTAATCCAGACTTGAACTCGGCGCCTCTTCGGCTCGCGAGCGCAAAGCCGAGCTCCCGGCCCGCTCGAGTCGACTCGCCTCTCGCATCCGGCGCAGAAAGTAAATCGCAGACTTGATCTAGCGGCTGAAACAGTGGACTCCAGTTTATGCCATTCAATAACAACGAAAACGACAACAACTCGTCTAGATAGCAAATGGAGGCAAATTTTTATTGTCGTTCAAGTTGGCTCCGCTTGTCTGGGCGGCGCCCGAATCCGCGCGACTCATATTAATCAGGGCACTTGTTTGGTGCGCGCGCGCCGGAAGTGGGCGCCTTCATTATCGCAATTGGCTAACTTGCCGCTCCTCTCCCCTCCTCTGCTTTGGTCTGGTTCCGTTCAGATCGGCTCGGCTCAGCTCAGCTCAGCTCAGCTCAGCCTCCTCCAGCCTCGTTGCGTCCGTTTAATCATCATTAATGTTTTAATATATTTAATGTGATATTTATATGTGATTCGCGCACAATTCAGCGCATTGTTAGCGCTGAGAGCGCCACTTCCGGCCAAGACGACGACGGCGGCGGCGGCGGCGGCGGCGGCGACACAGAAGCAGCGGCAACAACAATCGGACAAATTGATCCTAGTGGGGCCGGATGCAAATTGGGCCGCAAGGGGGCGGCGGCGGCGGCGACGGAAAAAGCACTCAGCTTGATTGGGCGCCTTTTTGCCGCTGCGCCGGCGGGCGAGTGGGCGGCCGCTTCCGGCGCGCCCACCGGCTCAGGTGGCGCAGGCGGCCGAGCTGGCCGCTTGGGGTGGCGCTGCGGGCGCTTGGGCGGCGCTTGCAAGCGTCGAGCTTGCGGCGGCGGCGGTGGCTGCCGCGGCCGCTTGCTGGCCGTCCGAGTGGCAGAGCAGGCAGAGGATTCTGTGCGCGTCCGCCAGGTGGAAGCGGTCGCCCACGCAGAAGCGATAGCGGCAGTGCTGGCAGGCGAAACAGTCCATGTGGTAGGCGTTCTGGTTTGCGCGCATCACTAGCTCGTAGGGCGGAATCGACTTGTTGCAGGCCGCGCAGAGGCCGTGTTGGCCGAAGATGCGCAGGAAGTCGCGCCGGCAGAGAAGCTTGTCCGAGTGCGTGAAGAGACTTGAGCCAACTTCGCCTAGGCGACAGTCGCAACACGCGCACTTTAGACAATCCTCGTGCCAGTATTTGTCNAGCGCGGCAAGCAGGTAGCGCTCGCGGATGGGCTTCAGGCAGGCGGCGCAAACGCTCGCCTTCTCGCCGGGCTTGCTCGCCGCTGCTGGCGCCCCAAGTGTCGGCCGCTCGGGGCCCTCAGTCCGTCTGCGCCGCCTGCTCCTTGCGCCCGGCTGCTGCTGCTGGCTTGCAACGCGCTGCCTCCTCCTCTTGCAACCTGCTTCCTCCTCCGCCTCGTCGCAAGCTTCCGCTTCCGCTCCCGCCGCTTCCGCCTCC
>Ga0058699_1000009_pt1 | contig 35972 bp, 21 predicted proteins | sample AgamicAtPe_FD_55078 | JGI IMG/M metagenome (GOLD analysis project Ga0058699, IMG submission 55078) | Agave microbial communities from Guanajuato, Mexico - At.P.e | ecosystem: Host-associated > Plants > Phyllosphere > Phylloplane/Leaf | place: Guanajuato, Mexico | collected 2012-10-15 | reverse complement strand
CCTGCAATTCTTAGGTAGCCAGGTAGCGAACGATCACTAATCGAGCGATTTATGGACAAGCTCAGTGGGAATGTCAAGAGGATAGTCGCCGCTCGAGTCAGCCCGTAGAGTCACAAATTCGATTAGCGCCAACCAGTGGGGGCTAGAGTGTCCCTTTTGAGCAGCTAGAGAGAGGATACATAGTGGAAAAGGAGGGTAGGACAATCGNGCCCTCTTCAGCCGCCGCCACCCTGGCTATGACCAACACTCGCACTTCCATAGGATTTACAAAAGCGCACAAGCGCACGAACACCGGCTATCATCGCGCACATTATCGTCATTGTGCTCATTTTCAGTGCCGGCGCCAACATTACACCATTATCGGCTAGCATAAACATAAGATCGGATAGCATGTGCCCACTGTCCCACATGCTGCATTGTACTGCGCTGGATCGTTCAAGCTCAATTATTCATAAACACAATCGGTGCCACCACCACTACCACCATCATCATCACCATCATCATCTTTATCATCATCACCGTCATTGTCACAATCTGCACCGACGACTCAGATCGATCATCGACTGACCAAACTCCTGCGCGCTTGTCATACCCCTCATCCTCTAAACAATCGTTTGTCATCGCGACACCAGGATCCTAGATAACTATACCTATGTTGGACGTAACCTCAAACCAGAATATCATAGGCACGGGCTGTGGGATGGTTAGCAGTAGTTTGGACGATGATATGGATCCCCCTTTCGACAATGATTGGCTCCACGAACACAATCTAGATATACTATTTGATTTGTTTGAGGAAGAAGTTGAGAGAAAGGGTTTGGACGTTGCGAGTAGCAATTCTTCGGCAATTTTTGGTACCTCGCCAGTCACATCTTATTTATTTGGAACTTCGCCATCATTGGCCTCCGCATTAGACCTGTACGATCTGTTATATTTCGAAAACCAACACCAACAAACTATTAATGCCTCGCAGCAATCATCATCGTCATCATTACCACCAACTACAACGACGAACTCACAAACAAATCATCAAACCAACAGAACAACAGCCGAATTAACTAATAATAACAATAAAACTACAGATCGTAGCTGTAATATGAATGCACATCAAGTTAGCAAAGATGTTCCTATTAACCATACAGCAAGTTCTATAACAAATGCCATGAAGATTAAAAGAAGGTCCAAGAAAGGTCAGAGTGAAGGTGTCTCGCTCCTTGCGAGACCACTTACGAGCAATAATGGGAGCATCGGCCAAAATAGTGGTAGCACTCGAACCAACAACAAAACTAATAGTGATAAGAATAGCACTAAGTTAACAAATTTCAAGAAACCTTTGACTGGTAGCGGTTGCAGTAGTAGCGTAAGCATAGACATTAACCAAACTAGACAGGGTCAATATAACTCTCGCAATGAGCAACATATTCATCGAAACCACCATACCAGTTGTACGTCGGGATACGCGGTTATACGCGAACACGCCTACGCAGTGCGAGGCCACTGACAGACTACCTAAGCAAATAAGTTCACTATAACATTCTTGTTTGATTTGTCTCTCCATTTATATCTGTAAGAACAAGTTCACATATAAACCTCCTCAATTGCACATTTAATCAATGATATTGTTCACGCCATCTGCGCTAAGACGACTGCTTGTCTCTATTTAAAGATCACTCACAAACTTGTACATGCACACTTGAACCGCACCAGGCTTGCGTCGCCCCAAGAACTGTATCATGAATGAGGTTACATAATAAAAGAGCTCCTGTCGACTAATTCTTTATATCCGGGCACAGGTTTTCTCGAGAGGCTGAGACAAGGTACGATAGGCTCTGGGCTTCCTCACAATGAGTTACGTAACGCGGGCAGCACGACGCCGGCCGTGCTAGCACGAGGTCGCTCGCTATTAATTCGCTGGAGCGTTACAATTTACATTCCGCATTGACGATAAAAAAGGTCCATCTTAGAATCAACCTCTCAACGTTTTCGAAATTCAAGTATACACGAGCGGACTCGGTAATTTGATATTACCTCGGGCAGTTACATAAACTGGGCTGACTTATCCTGATATTGTATATGTTATCAGACATACCTACCATCAAAGCCATTACAAGGACAAGGCGGACTGAAGTGATATCAAGATAGAGCAGCGCAATATAACCTTTGTTCGCATCGAGCCATCAGATACGGCGACAAATTCCGCCTCTTATCGAAAAGCCACTGAGTCGCAGCTAGACGTCGCAACAAGGAAGTTTGATGTGAACCGTAACCTCAGGGGGAGTCCAAACTTACGATACTCGTTGCAAAGCTCCTCGGTCAGAGCAATTCGTTCAGCATATTTAAGCTTAGCGTCTGCAGGTAAGAAATTATTCTCTGAATGACGAGGCATTCTGGCAAAGAAGACGTTGTATCGGATGACAATCAGGATGTAGCTAGCTGCACGTCCCCCAACGTTGTCGGAAAAGATAGAGAGAACTTGGATCATACCTGTTCCGATGATAAGCGTAGGGCTGATCCCACAGAGAGAGCTCTTCCGCTACACCCGTTTGTTCACTGGGCACAATCTCAATCCCACATTTCTCTCCGTGTAGACTTGGCAGAAGCGAATGATTTGGTAGTTTCTGTCGGCGACAATCGCAGCTCGTTTAAATTCTCAGCTCAAGGTAAAGGAGCTCAGGGATTACAAANTTACTGCTTTGAGTTGGATCTACATGCGAAGGTAGAGGAAGATTTCGANTGCCACTCGATTGAAAGGTACGTGCTCATTCTCATAAAGAAGGTCCATCAGGCTACTTGGCCGCGACTCACAAAAAGTCCGACTAGATTGGCTTGGCTACGAGTCGACTTTGATCGTTTTACAAATGATAGTTCCGATGGCGAGAACAGCAGCGAAGATGAACTCTCTAAGGGGAGACGATCGCACGAACTATTAAGACAGGAACTCGCAGACACAAACCGCAAGCATAAGCAATCATCGACATCCTCATCCAAATCGAACAGTTTATGGGCTAACGACATCTTCAACCCATTTAACAAACGTAGTCGTTCAACAGATTCTGGAAGCATGAAGTACGATTATAGAAAAGACTCAATGCTTTTGGACTGTAGCAAGAATACGGCCAAGAATGCCCTTGATTATAGGAAAACTTATCTTTTTTTGTATAATTTGGTGATGTTTATAATGTTTCTTAAGGTCTACATAGTTCTACTGATCAAAGGAATAAGCAGCACTATCGACGATGACATTGTACAGGGAGCTGCATTTATAATCAAAATTCTGACCTACACTCAACTGTTAGAAACAATCCACCCAATGTTGGGTTTGGTACCAGGTGGCCCTTTGATGCCTTTCACTCAAGTTGTTGGTAGAATCTTGGTCAACTACTTCCTCACTCAACCAAACATCCGTCAAGATTCGGCGCCGTTCGCGCAATACCTCTTCATAGTCTGGTCAAGCGTTGAAATATTTCGATACTCTTTCTATGCCCTGAGGGTATTTAAAGTCAATATTTATCCGCTAACTTGGTGTAGGTACACTTTATTCCTTCCGCTTTACCCAATGGGTGGACTCTGTGAGTCAATGGTAGTATTTTCAACAATCAAGCATCTTGAGAAGACGGGCGAATACAGCTTAGACCTTCCTAATCAAGCGAACATATCCATAAACCTACCATTCTTACTAAGATTCTACACCTTTGCCGTGCTCGGACCATCTATATATATACTCATGAGGTACATGTGGAGCCAAAGGTGTAAGCAACTGAAGGAGAAAGTTGCATAAGTTTCTTAAATCCGCCTTAAAACTGGGTTCCAAATTAGTTAGACTGAGAGCAGTATCGTCCAGTGCCGAGTTACTTCGACGATTAAACTTAATCATCCTTTATATGTCAGTCTGACTTAGGTAACGTTTTATCTGAAGAACCTTATCCCCCTCGATCATTTTCTAACTCCTTTAATGAGTCGTCAGAACTAGTTGGCAAAGGTTTTGCGTTTCTCGACAGGCTGTCAGGACTTTACTAGACTGACAAAGCTCATTCATCATTTCGGTGGAATAGATTTTAATCTCGAGTGAATACAACATACAAATTATTGACCAATCTGCCAAATTTGAAGAGTTTCATACATTTGCAAGCTTACTACAAACTCAGGGTTGCCTGTAATGAATAAAAAGTTTCGTTCTGACAGTCATATCTGCGATGCTTGCAGCGCTAAGTTAAGTCGTCTATGGCTGATGGTCTCTGATGACGTTGAACAACCTGANAATCTAGAGCTTCAGTGAAGGCTAGCCACCCGAAACCATACCGGCAGTGACCGTTTCCACCATCCCGACTTCTAATAATCCAATAAAACTACTGTACATACCCGTCACACCAAAAAAGACCCCAATACAAATAATCGATATTTCCCAAGTGATTGTTTGAGTGTCGAGTTCGTTCCACCGTAAATGCATATGAAAGTAGCATGGCCATACAAACGACAGCATTGTTCCCGTAAAGCTTCCGATGAATCCTAAGAGCAGAGCAAAGTGTGGTATCGAGATGGCCGCGAAGGTGGTCAGCATAACTAGTGTTACCCGAAGACCAATCGCCCACACACGATACTCGCCATCGCGAGTCCACATCGAACTAAACACTTGAGGTCCCTCACCNTCCGGATGAGCTTCGGTTGGTTTCCTCTTGAAAAAACTTATCTCGAGTAAATGAGCCGCGGCATAGTATGGCAGTGGATATGACAAGAGAGCTTTAACTACTAGAGTGAGGTTGACTAGGGCCTTGAATCCTCTTGTCGGAAGGTTGTTNGTTATGACCTCTTGCGTCGAGTCGCCAAATGTGAGAAACCCGACGTAAGCGAATATTGTTTTACAAATTGCAGCAGCTATGTGACTCCAATCGAGCATAGTATCGAACTTAGATGGATCCTCCATGTTGCCCTCTAAACTTGGTAAAAAGATCTGGGATGTGTAGCTGAAGACGACGATTCCCAAACAGACCGGAAACGTAGCGGCATCAATACTAAAGGTCACCTTGTCCCAGTACCAGTCTCCGATCTGCAGGAAACAGTAGGCAAATATGACCGCATTGATTATGAAGTGTATGATTGTGCACCAAAGACTTAGGGTGCTCACCGATTGAAGATTCTTCAAGAATGCGCATGGAATCAGGACGATACTGCAGAGCATCATCCATGATCGCATGTCGATGATTCCATCGGGAAAGGTGCCTATCATAAGATCACCACAAAGTACTATGTAAAGAATGCACGTCATCACAAGTTCAATCACTTGGGCTGCATTGATAATTTTACCTCCATATTTTGGACCGAAACATACCTGTGCTATCTCGACNTAGCTATCACGAGCACGTACAATTCTGCCCGTTTTTTCGTCACGATCATATAGACAATCCACCAGAATTTTTCCGGTATGACAGCAGATATACGCTACCAATACTAGTGACAAGAGGCCGCAATACCCACCATGCAAGATCGAGTAGGGCAGGCTAACCAAGGACATGCCTTGTATTGCATTCGTGACATTCCATCCAGCTTGCCGGTCTGAAATTTTACCGTGACCTGCACCCTCAAAATCGCAGATATCTCCAGTATCGTACTCATCGCCCGTTATTCCATTTTCAGTTGTTCCAAACGCCGTTTCGGCTTCGTTCTTTCCGCTGATTGTTGAAACTCGGCTAGCTTGCTTCCGCAACTTGAGTGCAGTTTCGTCTCTTAGTTGGTGTTCATACTGCTCTTCGTAACATTGATTGCGTAGACTGTTGGCTACTCCAGGCCTGGGGAAGTTCGTCCTCAAGACTTCATGGCCCTTTCTCGCAATATCTAAAATTGGACTAAGCCAGATTTCCATCTTTGGTCAACTTTGATGGGATCCGGCTGGCTTTGAAAGACTTGATTCCATATGGTTTCGTACTAAAAGCCCCCCATTGAAAGGGAGATGTTTTGAAAGACTTAGATTCGAAGAAAGACTTGATTCAGTTATAAAACTATGGCATATTTGATAAATTTTGTTCTCAGATGCTTAGATCCTTTGAAAGACTTTGTGGGTTAAGTGCTGTGTAATGAAAGACTTGGTTACAGCGATTCCATATCCGATAGATGTGTACGCTTGAGTTCAACAATAGTTTGTGCCGATAGTCATAATGGTTCGATCACCTCAACTTTTTCGNGGAAAACATGGCAAGATGAGCAGATGGGCGCTTCGCCTTTTTGATGACACGCATTTTCACATGGACACAAATAAATCCATTGCGATACTCTAAAGATGAATAAGATTGAACTGGATATGGGGCACCACTATCATTGTAATTGACAGAGTAGAAACTCTGTTCTAGAATCCATCTTCGATCAAAACAGATTTATCTTGAGGTTGATCGTATCTCGCAATCAAGCAATGAGGTCTCACTGCAAATGAGGACNCGCCTAGACGGAAGCTATGCTTATATCCTGTGTGGGCTTCAAGCTGCGTGCACGAGCTTCGCTGCATGAATCTCTATCTGACCATCAGAGGTCTCCACGGTCTGCAAGCAGTTTGCAAANCTCATGATCTAACAATCACGCATCCTGATCAGCAAGGTGCAGAGGTTTTATCGAGCATGAAACGAAGTTAGGATTTCAGAGTGAACAGGCCATTTTGTGACCAGAATGGTAATCGGTGTAGCTCTTGTCTTTAGACTACCGAGAGGCCATTCTCTAGAACGGCAGGTGCACTTAGTTCCCGGAGCGCGTATACAAATTTGGCCTTCTCCAACCATTTGCTCTGGCCGGCGCAAAAAGACCGCCACATTCGGATCATCAAACTGCACAATGTTTAGGTTGATGCAACACATTACTGCACGGCCGAATGAATTGCAACGAAGTGAACACTAACGAAGTGTCTGGCTTGAAGCATTGAAATCAACAATAGATGTATGATTCATTTGCAACAATACTCCCCCTCTTCTGATCGGTCAGTGCTTTGTTTTTCGCTCAGACTCGGATACTCGGAGGGTCTGTGCATGAGCCAGATGTATGCTCTGGTGCTGGAACAGTTTCATGAGTTAAGAAAATGTGCAGGTGCGTGCTCCTCTTGCGTCATCAGCGTTCAATCTGCTCAGATTTCGTAAAGGTTTGCCAACTTGGTGTGTTCTAAGCGAGACGGCCGAGAGAGTCTAATTCGCCGTCTACTGGCTTAGTTCGATTGTCGGTAGTTTGAGTCACGATGGCGATCGACTCAGTTGAATGCTGGTGCGCACATTTTTAAAGCAGCAAGGCCCTGTGATCATTTGGGATGGAGTCGGCCTTGCAGTCTCATCAGGTAGGCAGCAATTTTCCAGGAAATACTGCGAATTAAAAGCTCTGCACCTGCCCGAATTTCGCAGCTTCCTTCAAGGCGCTGTCGGCTAAAGTGTCTGCGGTGTTGAGGAAATCTGAGACAGAATTAAGATGGAGATTCGCCTGCCTTGGATGCGGAAATCACTTCATCTAATGATCATGAGATACTTAGCTTATACAGCTACATACACAGCCGCAAATGCAAGCGTATCAATGTCCTTAGACCCCATTGTGTGGATTGTTAGCCTCTCGGCTAGAATCTTGCGCTCGTCTGGCCAGCAAAAGGCAGGACAAAGCTCGGTCAGCCCAACCCATCCGCCTGTCAACATTCACGCCCAAGCCCAATGCTGTCGCTCCATTGTGCGCTATATAGACGCAGAGCAAACACTCCGCATCCGGTTGGAGGCAGGATGTTTCCTTTGAGCAATCTACAAGCAAATGGAGGGACATTTCCCCGTGAGCTCGCTGACTTGACCAGATTGAGGCTTGTTCGGGGCCTCTCTTCGCCGTCTCTCTCACGCGTTCTGCATTCCTGATGGCAAAATCAATTGCCTGTCACAGAGGAGGAGGCTCAGAGTTTTGAGTTCAGCTTTTGGGTCCAAGTTGTGTCTGAAAACGTCTGTACTATACTTGAAAAGCTTCACTGTCGGAGCAACTGTTTGTTTTCGCTCGTTTGCTTTTGGCTGCTCCTGATTAGCAGCTCTGCCTGTGGCTCAGCGAAGGAAGACTAGAGTTCTGGCTTCACAGCTACACCTGGCCCATGCATAATTTTCCGATCAGGTGCTTATCACCTCCAACAAGCCGTCAAAGTGTGCGCCAGGCCGACGGGTTGCAACAAATTGGCCAACCGGCCCACCGAATTGGGCAGAGCTGGGCGGCCCGCTTGCGTTCGAGCTGATGGAAGCGCGATGCGACTTCGCCCATCGAACCACAAAGCGGCGGCTCCCGCGGCCAGGCAGGCGGACAAGCGGGCGCGTTTGGAGTTGCCTAAGAGCGCGCCAAACAGACAGACGCACGCACACTTGAGGGCACCCGCTGACTGGCCAGGAAGCGCTGGTGGAGCGCTTGCCTCATCTGCTAGCCAAGTGTCTGCGCTACAAGCGAACGAGCACTTGCTGCGCCTTTCGGCGAACGAACGAGAGAGGCAGCTGCACTTGAGTGGGACGGGCGAACGAACGAACGAACGAACTGTTGCGCCATGGCTGCAGGCTGCGGTGCGAGCGAGACGCTTGCATGGGCCAAAGGCGGCAGACGCAATGCGATTCAATATTGAGCTCCAGCGCCACCAGTTGAGGGCCGTGTTTTTCAGTGCAAAACTTCAAGTCGAATGCCATGCTTAAGCCAATGTTACAGTGGCCAATGGGGGAGCGCACGGGTGTTTTCTTTTGCTCGCTCGCCCGCCTGCCTGGACACCCTCTCTGCGGCCAGTTCAAGTCTCGCCCGTAGGGAAGCTCCCTGAGTCAAGTTGCTCCAGCATCCAACCATCGAGCGGCCACTCCAATCGACAGGTTACTCCGCCCGGCTAACAAACAAACAATGACCAAACGCATCCTGACAACTGGTGGATCCCTTCGAGTTGTTCTCTGAATTGCATCATATATTTGCAACGAATCTCATGTCAACCCAGCAAAACATCGATCTCTCTCATGTCCAATGCAAAGCGTCTTAGAGATGCAGACCAAGCAGCTGACATGTAATGAATGCGCCTCGAACAGAAATACCATTTGTGTTCAAATTGCACCAACTGACAGCACCATTTTAGAGGAAAATATTGAAACATACACAAGATCCCTCGAGGAACCCGTTGCTAGGTAGCCGCTCTAGAGCTGCGCGCGAGGCCCAGCACAAATCAAACCCAAAACTGCACCCATGTTACCGTACAAATTGTCCATCATAATCAGAGACTAACGGTCGTTGTATTACTACTTAAACTCGACCAACTATACAACAGATCGTTATTTTGAGTAAACCAAACCGATCTCAGGCAATCTGTCACATAATTGCATAACTATGTCATTCATTAGAATCTGCTTAATAGTCAATAGTTAGTACTTCAATGTCTCCATTTATGGCGAGCAAACTTTGATCACAGCCACAAAAATCATGTCCCTAGTTGGTGGCGCTGTGAGCGCTGAGACAGCGCGCATCTTTGGAGTATCGTTCCTAGTTTTAGCGACTAAAATTATTAGACCAGGTCATGTCTATAGGCTCTCAGTGACAAATTACTCACCTCAGCTTGTTACCACGCATGCCTCCATCTTGAGGGATGGGCTCGATATTGCGTCGTTCGAACAACAATGCTCAACCGGCGTACCAGAGACAATGATGCTACGGATTCCAGCACAAGCTTTAGAGGGCATTTACAAGCTTAAAGTTGAAGGTAGAACGGAAACCGACGAGGTTGTATTCTCGAATGAAACTCTCCTCGAATTCAGCCAAAGGTCAATAACAATTTTTGTCCAAACAGATAAGCCGATTTACAAGCAAGGCCAAGTTGTTAAATTTCGTACAGTGCCAATAACAACAGATCTAAAACCTTTCTCTGATGCATTAGACGTCTATATGTTGGACCCAAATGGCATTGTGGTCAAACGGTGGCTGTCAAAGCAAACTAATCTTGGCTCTGTCAGTATCGAGTATCCTTTATCCAATCAGCCGGTTTTGGGTAATTGGACAATCAGAGTGTTGGCACAGGGTCAGGTACAGAACAGCAACTTTTTAGTCGAGGAGTATTATCCGCAACAGTACGAAGTGAAAGTTACAATGGCAAGTGAGTTCTTAGACACGGAAGAGTACATCAGTGGATCTATATCTGCCAACTACACTAACGGTGCTCCAGTCAGTGGTAATCTCACGGTTGTTATCTCAGCAGAAGTTGGTAGCTTGTCCGGCTCAACGACAGAAACTGAGTCAAAGTTCTCAGGCTTCACCGAATTCAAATACCGGATGATCGACTTGAAGAGATTGTTGAATGATAGGCTCGAAAACGCTCGAGTCACTGTCGCCGCTTATGTCGGAGAAAGATATCTAGACTTGTATCAATCTGGATTCGCTCGCGCCGTCATATCATCTTCAAGGATCAAGCTCAAGTTTATTGGTCCATCCGTATTTATTTTTAAACCGTTCATGACATTTGATACTTATCTAGCAGCCTCTTACATGGGTGGAGCTCCTTTAGATCAAGATTTACTCAAGAATGGCTACTTAGACGTCCGTGTTACAGCGATCAACAAATTTGGTAGCGCTTTGCTTCCGAACAGAACGGTTGAAATTAGCTCAACAGTTCTAGGCACCTGGAAAATATCAATAGATATCAAGAACTACATTAACAAACAAACTTTGCTTGACTTGGATCATCTGAAAATAGAGGCAGTATACTATGATCGGCTCATATCTAAGGCTAGCGCTGCTGCACGGGCTTACCCCGCATACTCTCCAAGTCTTCGATCTGTCCAAATAATGACGAGCACTACAACAGCTAAAGTAGGCGACTATGCAATATTCCACGCCTCTGCCAATTACAAAGTAGATCTTATATCCTATGTCATCATATCAAAAGGACTCATTCTCACATCCGGTCGAGAGAGAATCAAATCTTCTCCAACGACATTCGCTATACCAGTTTCCGCCGAAATGGTACCCACCTCCACAATATTAATCTACGATATCACTAAACATAACGAGATAATATTAGATATGTTGACTTTCCATGTAGATGGAACTTCTCTACACAATTTCACCGTTATCCTGAATCCGAACAAAGATAAACACGGCGAATCGTTGGAAGTTGCAGTCTACGGTCAGCCTGGAACCTATGTTGGTCTTTCAGCTTTCAACAAAGATCTATATGCGCTATCAGGGGCAGGACAGATGAGTTTAATAGATTTTGACCAACAAATGCAAGATTTTGATCGTCATACTGATACTGTGACACATCATTGGTTGACACCCGATGGGCGGATACAAGAAATATTAAATTTTCCCTCACCAGCGCAAGGAGTCGATGCCCACAGTATTATTGAAGATTCGGGTTTGATTGTTTTCACCGATGCCACCATTCCAAGAAGATCTTACACCTCCTGCAGTCAAAATCTAACACGTTGTTTAGTCATAGATAAATGCTACAATGGAACATTATTCAGATGCAATGGCAGAGATGATTGTGGCGATACATCAGATGAAAGCGGGTGCGATAAAGTCAGTGATACAATTCTTGCGCGTACGCAGGAGCGGCTAGTTCGTACAAACAGAATTCAGAGGATCTATGAAGACAATTGGCTGTGGAGGGATATCAATATTGGTCCTCTAGGACATTATATATTCACCACCCGGCTCCCTAGTGTGGTTTCGACATGGTCTGTCAATGCGTTCTCTATGAGCACTTTCCATGGCATCGGTCTCATGAAAACCCAACTGGAGATCTCAAATGTAAGACCATTCCTTCTGAAAGTGGAGATGCCCAGTAGTTGTAATCTGGGCGAGCAGATTGGAGTTCGGGCATTGGTCTCCAACTTTAATTCAAAAGAAATCGAGGTCAACATAATCTTAGAAGGCTCTCTCGACTATAAATTTGTTCAAGTCAGTGAATCGGGTGAAGTTTCCTCCTACAATCCCGAGACATCATTCGGTGAGCACCAGCATCTTATCACTGTGAAGCCAGATGAGACTACCTTCGTCTATCTACCGATTGTCGCTCAAAGGTTGGGTGAAATCAACGTAACTGTATCCGCAGTTACACAAGTTGCAAAACGAACCATATCCAAAACCTTGCAAGTCGATGCTGATGGAATACCACAGTTTGTGCATACTGCCATCGTTCTTGATCTGTCGCAAGGTTCATACATGATCAAGCACTTAGATACCAACATCACCGAATCTCCGATTGTCAAATATGACAAGGTTCGAAGATACATCTATGGTTCAAACAAGGCGACAGTATCAGTATCAGGTGGAGTGGTGGGCCCAATATTCCCAACAATGCCAGTTGATTCAAGTTCATTCGTGCGGCTTCCGTCCGACTGTGGTGAGCAGAATATGTTCAACTTCGCAGTCAACCTTATGTCTATATCATACATTCGTCAGACAGGTCAAGAGACACCGGATTTAAAGAAAGAGGTGTTCAGACACTTGAACTTGTTGTATCAGCGACAACTGAGTTTCAGAAACAGAGATGGATCATTTCGTGTGTTTGAATCGTCTTCTGAACCCAGCGTTTGGTTGACAGCTTTTGTGGCGCGATATTTGCATCAAGCCACAGCGCAAGAATGGGAAAACTATATATATATTGATCCCGATGTGATTGACCAAGCTATCGGTTGGTTAGTGTCTAAACAATCTCAAGAGGGCTCTTTCAATGAGCAGTCGTTTTTCGTCCACGATAGAAAGCTTGATAACGGTTTGAAACTCGGACTACCGATTGAGGATTTCAGATTGAAGAATGTTTCCCTAACGGCCTATGTATTGATAGCTTTGCACAGCGTGAAAGATCGCGCAGGCGAACAAGCTGCTCGAGCCAATAACGCTCGTATTCTTGCTCAAAAGTATCTTGAATCGTTGTTGCACCGAACCACAATCAAAACGGCTCAAGATCCCTTCGATCTAGCTTTGGTCACATATGCTTTGCAACTTGTTAACTCTATCGAAGCAGATGAGGCTTACAATAACCTCGATAAGCACATGCAGCAGCACTCAGGTTTGCGCTATTGGAGTTCCGAGGCTATTCCAATGAATCAAATCAATACTCAAAATAACCGCAACACAATATATCCGAGAGCTAGAGGGAAGTTTGATTCAAAGAATGTCCAGACGACAGCTTATGGCCTACTGAGTCAAATACAACGACAAGCTCCCTTTCAAAGAGACATCGTCGAGTGGTTGAATATGCAAAGATTGTCGAACCAAGGTTGGGCCTCAACTCAAGATACCATCGTTGCACTGCAGTCTTTGATTGAGTATTCGATCAGCTCAGATCATAGATCTTTTACGGATGTAAAGATCGCAATAGAAGCTCCAGCTCTGCGGAATCTATACAGAGAAAACAAAATTGCAATAACAGAGGCGAACATATCTCACACTCATGTGCTCAAGATACCAAACGCCCATGGAATCTTCACCGTGAGAGCGGAGGGCTCTGGCACCGCTCTTTTATCACTAGATATTCAATACAATGTTGATTGGCCCCACTTGCAGATCAGACCGGCAGTAAAAGCGTTCGATCTAGATATTAGACCTAGCTACTCCGGAAGAAACAGTTCGAATATGCACATGGATATCTGTACTCGATGGACCCTTCTATCTGAGGCTCCACGCTCGGGTATGGCAGTGCTTGAAGTTCCTATGCCTACGGGTTATATGATAAGCCAAAGTGTTTTAGACAGGATAATTAATGCAACTAGCACTGCTACTCTAACCTACCCCAGAAATCTTCGTGAGGCTCGAGCTGTCGAACGAAAAATCTTTTTTTATTTTGACTACGTGAGTATCTAAAAGGACTTCCGAAATTAAGTAACGCTTGAGCATATGCTTATTGACAATCTGAAATTCCAACCCAAACAGATCGATGATAAACGAACTTGTGTGCAATTTACACTCAATCGATGGTTTCCTGTTGCCAATATGACTCGCTTTCTGCCAGTCAAAATATATGACTATTACGCCCCTGGTGAGTTATTTTGCGATTTACACTATTTATGAATCAGATCCAATGATCATGACTAACTTGGACCTCTCGTCCCCTAATACAATGAAGAACGATTCAACGAAACAATGTTGAATGCTTACAACTTGTACGCATTGAGTATTTGTCACGTCTGTGGATCGTACCAGTGTCCATACTGCCCAATTTTTAGTGCTGCTTCTAGAGTCAGCCCGGTGTTGATGACTATATGGCTAATCGTGATCGTTTCTCACACGATCTCAATCGTGGCAGCCTACAATCATCATTATTATCCAGGTTAAGTTTTTCCTCGATGAGTGCCCATCATAGTTGCAATGGATACGAGCTTTTGACGCTCCAAATGGAACCCTTTTACAAAAATAAATAGTTTATCAGTTGCACTAGCCGATGGTCAATTGATATGTTATCACATCTAATGAAGTTAAAAGTATCGAAACGCACCAGTCGTTCTTGAGCTGCGTTGATCGTCGAGATCGTGCCAGTTGCCATAATCAACAGGTTGTATGTCCCTCCTAGAATGTGCCCGAGAGCTCACTGAATTCGGATCATCGGTTACGATATCGCTTGGATTACTAGCTAATAGTTCATCGAGTGTTTGATAACCTTGCATGACGGCAACGATTGTATGAGGGACATGAGCAACTTGTAACTCAATGTTCCTGGCTCGCCACCATTTCCTTTTGTTATCTAAAACTTCAAGCAATTCACCTCTTCGAACTGAAAGCTCTTTGTCGTTGTTGGCTTCACGAGTGAATAGAACTCTAACAATCATTGCACCTCTTGCTTGCAATTCAAAAAACCATTCTGTTTGTGATGGGCCCAAATCTAATAGCATGGCCTTGTGGCCGGCTTCACTCTGATGTTCGATTTCAAACGGTGGCAGCATTGGATGTGGATTGTACAGACCTAGTGACTTTTTATGTCGTTCATCATGTGCGAATGGTTTATGATTGTTACCTTTATCCTCTCGGTGGCGATGAGTTGATGGCCCAGCAGTAACTTTTGATCGATGATCCTCGAAAATACGTTCCTGTAGCTCACCGTAATCATCTGCCCGCACGTCCTGGGCTCCGCTGAAATCGTGCTCTAGACGGTTAACTTCATCTATTGGTTGCTGAAAATATGGAAGACAGTGTGGAGTTTCATAGTTTGGAGCAAATGGATAATCTGAATGTCTTTGTTTCATCTTCCTCAAGGCCTCCTCTTCTGGAACTCCAAATCTAATATTGCGTATATTCTGACTCTCTGGGCCATGAAGTATTCGACCATGCATGTCGGCGCGAGTCGATGCCCCTTCTATGCCAGACCCGTGAATATAATCATATGGCACTGGGCTGGGGTAGGTATGAAGGCTTGTTGGATCGGATGTGTGAAGATGTGGAGGAGATGGTGCGATCCTCTTCTTATGATCCCTTCTATGTCCGTGTGACTTCAATCCATCCAATCGACCACTCTCTACACTAGCCATGTACCCTGGCCTGTCGTGCTCAATTGCCAAGGTTCCGTTGGCCGCGGATGTTCCACAAGTAGGCTCACTAAGCATATAAGATGGACGATGCCGGATCTCATGACTGTGGCGCCGATGGCTATCGTTAATGTCAACAGATATAGTCGAACTATCAGTTTGTGGCGCAGAGTTCACGGAGGGCGGCATCACTAGACCTATCAGCTCTAGTTCACCTATGATTGGAGCCCAGCCGTCCGAAAAGATGGGTTGAAACGAGCTCGGCATCCGAGAGGCTTTCAGTAAATTCAGATCAATAGTTTGAGTCCAATTTGGGCCCAGAGACACCCATAAGTCGGACTCTTTGCTAGTGCAACAATTTGATAGCAGGTCGAGAGCATCCTGATTGAGATATGGAATTCCAACTAGGGTTGGGTCGATCGGCGGTTTTGCTGAGCAACATTATGAGAGTAGTTGGTGGGAGAGACGACGCACGTCCGATTAGTTTACCTGCTGCTTCCAACAAAGAAAACTGGGTAGAGTATCCGTTGCATAGTCCGTTTTATCTCTGCATTGGCATGGCTAAAACTATGGATTGTGAGTCGGCACTCCCTCTAATTTATATACTCATTGGGTAACTACAAAGACACATGCTGGGCAACCAGTTTCCAAGCAGCAGTTTTTCTCGATTCAGATTGATTGATCGATTCATGCTCTCTAACTACTTACCATTGCGTGCTGATTCGATTATTATGGCCAGGGGAGTGAAGAGAAAGTGGACCAGCTCAGGCGCATTCGGTTCGTGAATACAACCCTTGAGTTTGGCCAACAGGTTGAAGGCCAGCTTGAATTTACTAAGGATCTCGAAGTAATCGTCCTCGTTTGGGCCTCTGGCACGAGCACTGAGCGTTGCAAGTTCGGCAGCTGTCATTGGCAAGCTCGGTTCAGCTGTCCCACCACCACCCTTGGTGAATGCGGGATCTCCGACTTTGCTGGCAACACTATTACCATTTGATGTTTGATTCGAGCGTTTTGAGAGCTTCCTTCTTGATTGGATATCACGGATAGCGGCCACTGCTTGCTGGAGCCGGATGATGAATTTTTCAATATCATCAAAGCAGTGATTCAGCACTGAAACATAAGACTCATTTGTTGTGACCTATTTTGGTGCGTACAAAATCAAGAGTGTATCGGGGGTCGAAAGCGACCGTTAGTTGGTGATACAAGCAGCAGCGGGGCAGAATTTCTCTAGAGGACTCGGCACTCTAGGCACATATTTGTTGCAATATCTGATCAGTTCCAGTGTCGATTGATTGATTATGCAAACAAAGCCGACGAGAGAGCCTCAATTTATATCTCATTTATGCACATCGACCTGTCCACGCTCTAGCTACTGCTGCACCGATACAACAAAACATCAACCGGTCATAGCAATCTAGCTGTCTGTAGTGGTCGTACTAGCCTCGTAAGGAGAGAGTGGGGCAAAATCTGACACGCTCTAGTCAACAACCTGCAAGTTCCCTTCAAACATAGGCAAGACAACAATGCTCGACTTGACAGCTTGTCGTCTAAACCATGGTGGAATGATGAATGGTAGTGATGCAAAGGCGAACAACCTGTAGATAGATGAGAACAAGATGTAGCTTTGCTTTAAAAAATCCAAGCCATCAAGTTTTTGGCTTGCATGATACAGACAAGGGGAATTAGCAAGATGAACGGATTGAGATACTGGCCGCAAACAAGAGAGGTTTTTGATAACCGCTCGAGAGCACGCAATCTTAGCACTCTTGGAGCGACCAGGGTCGAGAAATCTTATCGTACCAGGTGCAATATCTCCAATCGCTCAGCGCTGAGGTACCAGTATGAAGGCTTTCCTTCCTTCGTCCCTCTCAGGCCATCAGGAAGTGAGCTCAGACGATCAACTGATCTACTCACAAGGGAATATTGGCGTGATTGCGATTAGCACGAGACCAGGTGGCACGGATTTATCTCTACGATACTTGCTCGTTATCCTAAGTTTATATCGGCAAGCTGACGCTGAGTACAGGTGGCTCCAGTGCAGGCTTAGACTTGAACTTGGCTTGCAAACACGAGCCATTACTTGATTGAATAGAACCTGATAATCTATTTCATCTCTNCCATTCGACTAGTAACTGAGACTGTTAACCTGATCCACTAGCGTAATTAGGCAATGGTCTCAGATAACGATGCAACGTCAACCTTTACCAATCGACCTAGTTGCTTTATAATCCTGTTAAGCTGACGAGCGTCCTCTATACGGACTCGTATCCCAAAGNTAAACTTTCCACGAGCGTACGATTGTCGATGCTCTGTAGTAAAACTTGAGTTCGTTTCGTTCAACTGAAACAGATTTTGGATCGCAGAACAAATTTGGTAGCTAGAAAGCGAAGCAGGTGGTAATTATGGCGGCCATAAGCAGGAAGAATTTGATTGACCGGGCTTGCTTGTTAGTGGCATGGGTATTCGTCAGAAATTTAGGGTTGTTGGTTAACACCCTTAGGGATTTAGCAATCGGTGCAACAGTTGATGTTGATCTAACCGCTTCGCTCTTCATATTGATCATTAGACCATGAACGGCTAACNCTTAATGGCAGCTATCTCAGTTGATCATCGCTGGTCAGTCGAGTTTCTAAATGGATCAAATCTGTCCACTCTCAGTTGGGCGATTGTTCATATATTTAAAGGGTAGATGCGGACTAAAACTGAATCGGCCCAGTAGCAACAGAGGTCGGATTTAGTTTGAACTAAACTTAATCTTGAGCAGAAACTAAACTCTCGATTTCCTCTTTGTTCAAATCTAGCCAGCTTGGTATTGGAAAAACTATAGCTAGTCTAGGATTCCAAAAGGTGAGCAAGTCTTCGTAGGAGCAACAATGAGTTGCTGCCTTGCAATGACAGAGCAGTTGTTTGAAATTTATCATTTNAAAGCCAGATCATAGCATTGGGTTGGTTGAGATAGTTTGTGAGACTAACAATCTAACCGGTCTGATCGCTGATATGCGATAGAGAGAACGAGATGTATAGTTGTTGCGGGCGTTCATCTGATTGAAGCATAGTATAATTTCTAGAGCCATCGTTAAGTTTGCTTTCTTTTTCACAAGGTGAATTGGCGCTCGTTGGCCATTGTAGTTGTCTAGCTACGTCAATTCATGTATTGAATTTGAGTAACTCACCTGGTCTATCTGGCTTTGTGATGATGAGGAAGCGTGCGAGCGAGAAGAGTCAGTTTGACTTCGTATTAGTTGCTGTTGCNCCCGCGACTGAGATTTGGCGCTCTTATGGTTGGCTTGATACTTATTCACCGACTGATTTTGGAACTGGATTTGGCCGGCTGAGTTAGTTCGGGTTGAGCTGCCACCATGAATACCATTGGCCGGCATTTGCGCATTTTGCTCGAAGTCATGGCAATTGTTACTCGATGCATGTCCTCCAGTTTTATGCTCGCCGTGGCGCAGATCTACTCGATGCGACGAGGATTTAGGCTCCGATGATNCAACTGACGAGTTTGTGGAACTTGCGTTGATCAAAGATTGTTGGTCAGTCCTACAAGTTGAGCTATGATCATGACTCGAATGGCCATCGGGCCCCTTGGGCGCCAGTGTTGCCCTTATGGATCGCTTTTTGTGCATCTGGGATCCAGGGCTGAGCGATGTCCGAGCAGCCGCGGAGTTTGTTGAACCATTCACACTAGTTGAGCTGGCAGGTGTTGATTGAGAGCTAACAGCAAAGGCATCCGATAAGGGGCGGTTATGATTTGTGGGCGAGGTAGGTTTGCTGTTGCGTTGATAGCAATAATTATAATGTCCGGTAAGATAGGATGCAACGGGCAAAAGGGAGAGAGAGAAAGATTGTTAAGCTCAATCCATAACCAAATTATAGGAGGATAATGGTGAAAAGGAGTTCTAATAACGGAACCTGGAAGCTGAGTGTGGGAAGATGGAAAGAATAGATCATTGATTTCTTACGCATCATACTAGGATGTCGCCGCTGGTAGCATCCATCTGATGCTTGATTTTATCGTGATCAGAGCTCATTGAACGAGCCAGAGTTGCTGGCTTGGATATCAAGCGAGGGGCTCGTTTGGTTGGGAGCTTTGATTGCGGTCATCGGACTACGAAGAGATAGAGCATGNCAGCCAGCAGATGGCAAATGGTTGCCAAGAAAGCCGGCAACCGTTTGCAAAAGGCTAGGGGGAGGAGAGAGACGGAGAGACAGTTCGACTTTTGCAAAGCAACTTGGGTACTTAGTAAGCCGGCTACGGGCTATTTCTATCCATGAGGTTTGATGTAGAAAGATGATAGATGCCTTGTGAGGCGAAGAGACTGAGTTCGTNAGGTTGATAGCACTGGAGCAGAGTGATCGTCACTCTTTGCAGATGGCCAGCTAGCAACTCCTCAAGGCTGGTGGGGTTGTTGAGTTTATTCATCGTTTTGGTTGAATTCCGTCAAGAATTACCCCTCCGATATTCTTGCNGTTCATTGTTCAGTCAACCAATTTATAATCGGTCTTTCAACAGATACATGCGCCGTTGTTAGCACCAACCCATCAATACGGATAAAAATCATTGAGTTCGGCTGCCGAGCAAAGAATTCATGGACTGACAGATGCTCTGCGTCAAGCAGCCATCATTAAAAAACCATACAATGGTCCGCTAGAACGNTGCTAAAACTTGGTTGCTCCATAAATGTGAAGCTGACGGATTAAAAAGAGAGTGAGAAAGTGAAAGAGATCGAATTCTTACTTCCACTATAGTAATGATAACAGACCGCTGTGATCAATCAACTGAGAAATTTCGTAGGAGGCTGATTGCCTAACGACCGGAATCAGCAGGTAGAACTAGGTTGTGCGTGAGAGTTTGCTTTCTTCGCATTGCTGAAAGCTATAACTGAGATGTATCAGACCTTCCAAATAGTGCTTGCATTCCATAACTCCAATAGTTGAACATAATCCAACAGGTCTATTGCGGAGAAGGAGCTTTAGCACCCTCTCAAGAGGCCAAATATGTGTTAGCGCCGCTGACCGCAAGAGCGAATTTCAACAAAAGCTCTCTGACCACAAGTTGTATCGAAAAAGGTTCCATCGCAATGTGCTATAAATGTTGAATTTTATAAATGACCACAACTCAGTCAAGTCTCTCAACCATGATACCATTCCCTTGCCTGTCTCTTTCTTCACCCACAAGGTTGACATGGGCTAATGTACTAGCTCTGGCGGAAGCAGGTAGAGCATTCTCTTATTGTTGTTGCCACCGCTGAGTTGATCCAACAGCGCCAAGCTGGCTAGCTAGCCATCCAGCTNGCTAGTTTTACAAGCAACCNGGGCTACAAGCTACCCCATCTCTGTGGCGACCCGATTGTGAGNTGGTAGAAGTGGGTTGCATGTAAATGCTCGCGGCTACATCCGCGCTGCTGGACTCATGTCCGGCACACCAGCTGTTTTGTAAGACAATGATTTTAAAACCTACAGCGAAGAGGTAAACTTTTGCCTCTTTCGGCTATCGTAGAGAAGCGATTCAAAGAGAGAGAGTTGAAAAATGGTTGCGATGAGATAGGAGGGACAGCTTGTAACTACCCGGCGNGTAGGCATATAGTCAGAATATNGTATTCCAAATGATGTTAACGTCTGCCCGTCGTCTTCATCATTAACTCGCTATATATGACCCTTGNATATTCGGTTAGAGTTGCTCAAACAACAGCGATTATAAGCATGTGAAAGATATCACCTATCGAGATGGAAAGTGCGAACGAACAACGTTAGGCAGCTTACCTTTTTTCGCGTAAAGCTGCGATTTGATTGAAGACTTGTACGGTCTCTTTAACATTAACATTGACGACTGGCGCTTTCTCACTGGCACTCGGACTACTTGCCACCTTGACTATTGGCTTGCTACTTATCGCTTCGCTGTTGATCGGTGACGTTCTCCTATTGCTGGGAGACTCTTTCTTGTGTCGATGGTTGCCATCTGATGCTGACTCGACGCTATCCTCCTGCTTCTGGCCACCACTCTCAGCCTTCTTAGCCTCTGATTTCGAATCGAGCGAGAATTTTGTGTCAACTTCGTCACTCAGTTTGGTGGTCATGCTTGAGCAGGCAAAGGTTGAGGATCTTTGTGATTTCCAACTGAGAATGTCTGAAACGATTTGCTGTGCCTCGTGAGAAACGCACTGAAAAATGTGAAGTTCACCTTCGCAAGTCGAGTCTTTTTGACTCTTGTTTCCGCTGGAGTCAATATCTCTCATCTGATTATCTGGATCGATCTTGTCGCTTTCCGCCGATCTCGCTTGAATTATGAAAACTACAATATTGTTATAAATATCATTGTAGTGATTGAAAGCCTCCGGTTTAGTTACACAATCTCGATTAAATCTTTCAACGATCGAATTTGTTTCACAGTCTACTATGAGCATTGAATCTTCCCTCAGTTCAATCTGCATATGTTGAGTCCAGATTCCTGATAATTTTTCCAACTCAAACAACCTTTGTAGGGCTATTTTCGGTGTGGTAGCTGAATTACGCTTTCCTATACTGGTGTCTGACTTCACTATTTCATCGTTGTCATTCGTGGGACTTATATTTCCACTTGTAGAAAATGTAGCTAAATGTTCAACATCATAAACAACAAGCTCACTGTTTGATCTATCGGTTGCTGAGTATCCATTCAGACGCAATGACGAAAAAGATTTTGTTCTATCATCGTCAAAGGTAGACGTTTCATCATCCTCGTCCTTGTTGGGATTTAGTTGACGTTGCTGCTGGTCCAAAGAGCTAGCGGCACGGTTCGCCATTTCAACAACGGCTACCCACTACTACTTTCAGTCTTTCAAGTTATCCCTCTGTTTACACTGAACCGGATAAGCTAGCTTAGCTTCAACCTCGGTGGCTTCAAATTGAGCATCTAGCGTTAGCATAGAAGTCGTTCATTCTGATGTTATTGAACAGTCCTATACCCACACCTGATTTAGATTGCTCAGTGATTTGGCAGTTTTTAAGATCTCATCAAACATATGAAAATATTATCCGCTAGATGCTGAGACGACAATATTGGTTGAGTCCGATGATCTAATCGATCATGCTTGGATCGGAATTTCAACTGGGAGCATAATAGTTTTGATCCAACTGGTAGATGCCTTTGGTCCACTTAAGTAAGGGCATATGTAGTCTTTATTGCGGTGGCCANGATAATAAGCTTATCCTTCTATTAGAAATTNGCTCATGAATGTGATACGATGCTCATATTACACGCTCAGTTTTGAATTGATTGTGCAATGGAACTCTTTTTGATATGGACGGGTGAATTCTGAAGAACCTGTTGCATTCGATCGAAAGTTATAGGCGCCAAGAATTTGTTGCGTCGTTTTCATGGCATGAAAGGGAGTCTTTTGTGGGCTGATTCAGGGCGCTTCTTTCTGATGACAAAGCTAACTGTCAACTTTTATTGGACTAGAACAAGTCCCTTTCCTCTTTGAACATGGGGATTTTATAATTTTGAAGTTTAGCTCTGCATTATGTTGCTTAAGAATTTGCAGTTATAATGCACAATTGAACATAAGCAAGGTGAATTTTTTATATCAAAACCTTTCGATCACTAACAATCGTCTCTCCAATCGCATAAAATTCTTATCATCATACTGGAGCCTCGATCTCATTCTGAACTGAATCAATCACATTCTCATCGTTCACCTGGTTTCATTTAGTATCTGTTCTCTTTCTATCTTCCAATCGGCACGGCTTTTTGTTCGAGTTGTGTTATGGTCGGTTTGCACCACGACAGTTGGTGCCAGTTTGAGCTTACATAATAGAGGTGGTACTCGCTTTTGTCATAGACGCCTAAACTGTTGCTGTTGCATAAAATCTATCTATTTTATAACTTCTATCGTTTTGCCTGTTCACTATGCGACCATGCACACAGCAATCAATCCATCTATCTATTCTTACCTCCCTTTGGGTGCGTATTCTGCCTCAAAGTATCTGACAACCAACAGGCACCAAGCGAGACAGAAGAGCTAATGCAAAGAGGTTTGTGNAGTTACCAACTAATAACTATTCCAGCTCGAGTGGTCACAACAATGATGATTCCCTCCTCTTCTCAGCCGCTGTCTCCTCCTTCNTCTCCTCCTACATTCGCGTTACTTCACCTTACTCAGCCTATTTGTTCGACAATCGGTTGATGCGATGGCAATGGCAGGCGCGGATTGTAGCACAGCGCTTTCAAACTCACTATCAAGAATACAGGATGGCCAGCAGGCTAGTAGACGAGCCCAAGTTCCTAGACTGGCTGCCTTAGATGGCCGAGTCAGTATCGAGCTCGAGCAAGGTATGAATAGGCGGTCATTTATGGGAGGAATCTAGTAAGCTCGTAGTAAGCCATNGCAGAAACAGGTTGCCTCTCCAGCTCTGCCCCTCTCTAGCTGGTCTACCGTTCAGACACTAGCCAAGGCATTGCTACTTCCGCGCAGCCGTCGCAAGCGGATAGCTCCACTTTGAGCCAACCCTCGTCAGCCTCACAATTGCGCCTGAGACTTTTGCTGGCTCAGCGTGAGACGCCTCCTGGAATTTGTGAACAGAAACACAAAGAGGACTCAGGTGTGGAGGTAAAATGAGTATTAGCGCTAAGCTGAGTGTTTTATTGAGATGAACAAGAACTAGCTGAGATATCATCTCAGACCGGGATATCAAAGGCGTATTTTGAGTGGCAGTGAGATTTATCTCTTTTTCTGTACAAAATCAATCAATTTCCGTAATTGGTTATTTGCTTCTATTAGTCGCACGTTTTCTAACTTGTAGTTGTCGAGCCGACGGCCATACTCTCGTTGCAGAATCTCTAGCTCCTCTCTACATTGGTCGTGAGCCTCAACACTTTCGATGAAAGCTTTGCTGATCTGTTCGTTGGACTTTTGCAAATTGTTTATGGTTGTTATGTGACGGCTCGATTCCTCTTTGATTGCTATCAACTCGCGTTCCATATCTGCCTTTGACATGACAACAGTATCATGACGAATCTCAAAAGTTTTGGCTTGTCCTTCGACCAAGGCGCAGCCATCTTTTAGAGTTCGGATTAGATTCTTTGAGTGAGTGAGATCTTTCTCAAGCCTCTCATTACGCCGACTGAGATCCGATGCTTTTTTCTCAAGCTCTTCTTTTTCCTCCTTCAGCAGGCTGAGTTCACCTTGTAACTCGGCAACTTGTTGCTGATGCTGTTTATACTTGTTCTCTATGGATCTTCTTTTGCTTTCGCCCATATGAACGTCTCGATCCCTATTTCGCTTCTCAGCTTCCATTTCGTCGATTCGCTCGTTGAGCTTATGGATCTCATCGTTGGCCGAAACCAGATCCACAGTTAGGCCTCTCACTTTCATTTTGAGCGTGTCATGGTCTTGACTAGCTTGTCCGAGTTTCTTAACAAGACTGTCGCGTTCCTCTTTGAGAGCAGATATCTCTTCAGTAAGCTTAGCTTTATCTCGCTCAAGGAGCCTCAAATCCAGCTTGGCAGTCCATAATTGGCTTTTTGTCTCTAAGTACTCTTTACAGTTCTTGAGCTCACTTGAGTCCTTGTCAGGGTCGTGTTTTTCCATCTCAGTTGTCTTCTCTGCATTAGTTTGCTCTTTCTCAACAGGGCTGCTAGCGTTGTTCTTGACTTTGTTGTTCTTCTTCTTTTCATTTTTACCTTTGTTTCCCTTCGGTGGTGAAGGGTCTGGTACTTTAGAATCACGCTCTGGCTCCTTCTCGCCCCTTTTTGTGCTTGTTTGGCCACAGTTTGGCTCTCTAGAATTGCAATCAGACTCTTTGTTTTCAGAGCCGGATTCTTTGGTATTACATTCGGGTTGTTTGGAACCCCAATCGTCATCTTTGGTACCCCAGTCAGACGACTTGCTACCACAATCCTCAGTTTTGGCACCCCAACTAGACGATTTGTTGCCACAATCCTCGTTTGTGGTACCCCAATCAGACTCTCTGTTACCACTGTCCTTATCCTTGGCACTCCAACAGGACTCTTTTGCTTTTGAGTCAGGCTGTTTGCCGCCCCAGCCAGACTCTTCGGTAGTGCAGTCAGGCTGCTTGACATCCCAACCGTTATCCTTTGTGTCCCAACCGTTGTCTTTAGTACCCCAACCGGAGCTCTTAGTGTCACAGTCCAGCTCTCCGTTGCCACTTTCAGGTTCTTTCGGATCCCAAGTGGGCTCATCCGTGGCCCAGTCGGATTGCTTCGCGCCGCAATTGGGCTCCTTGGGACTCTCATTAGACCAACCGCCACTAGCCTGTTGGTTATCGTTCTCACCTCCCACTTGGCCCTGGTCGACTGTCTTGCTGCCCGAGCGGTTCTTCTTGTTCTTGGCCATGTAGCCGTTTAGTTTGATATCGTACCGCTTCCTGACGTCGTGCAATAACTCGATAACCTGCTCATCAGCTTGCTGCCGATTGGCCCGCTCAGCTTCCAAAATTTTGCGGTAGTAATCTCCACTTGAATAACCAGCGTTGGTCGAACCCATTTCACCTCGGCCCTGAGTGTACGGTAGTGGAAAACTGGTTGTAAATTACCTGATGATCTGAGCGCAGAAGCGTCGGAGTGACCGTTGGAAACGCAGCCGCAGAGGATGGAACTCGCGCTAGCAGCACCCACGCCGTCGGGTTTATATCGCGCGCCAGCGAGGCAACAAATATCGTGAGAGGCTCTATTTGCTAGATCAAATGCTCAGCTAACCTCCTCAATACCATAACTAATCGACGTCAGGTAATTGTGGACCATTGTACCCGTCGTCATGCTCGCTCGCTTGTTAAATCACATAACGGACTCACTTCTACTGAGACTCACAAACCCGGTCGTTAGAGGATCACAATCCAATTGGTCACTGAAAGAGGTATTCGATGGGTTGCTCCTGGCTTGCCCNAAGAGGCGGCGAACGCGACAAGCAGTGTTGAGTAGACGTTATGGCAATGACAANTGGATTAGAGGGACCAAACTGTTCAAGCCCAAACATAACATAATCACTTGTTTAGAATGCGGTAGTTTTCATGAAATCCACACTATATGTAGGGCTTGTTACAAAAAAGTAGAGGAGGAGTCAAAGCAAATTATTCAAGAGATAAAGAATATGTGGGGTCGTAGTGCAGTTGATAAAGAAGTACAAGTTATATATAAAGGAGAAACAGCCTCACCAACAGAGCAAAAGAGAGTTGTCGAGTTAGAGAGGCATCGACCATTGTGGTTCGTGCCAAATTTAAGTCAGCTATCAGCGAATCCAACCAGACATATTGGAGGACCTGTTAAGGAAGCTGAAAGTCTGGTAGTCAAGATCAAGGGCGACGATCGTCAAACAGATTAAACTTTATTGGATGTTGCGCCCCATCTCAGCCCCCATGAAGTGTTGATATGAAGAGAATTGTATCGTTTTGCTTCAAGGTATAGCTAGTTGCGCCATAAATTTCGTAGTCGACATCGTTTACTAAGACTAATATACCCGGTCTAATCTTTTCCCCAGTTGCGAACAGTTCTTCTCTCTCCTTGATGAAATTCTCTCTCAAATATTCGATCAGTTTTCCGATATTCCAATTTTCATGTTTCGATTCTGGTAGCTCAAGATCGAGAGCTTTTCTTCCACCGAAAAGAATCTCTAAGCCGCCACCGAATTCAACTCTTACCTGCATCACCTTTAATATGCTGGGATCACTATGTGATGGTTCTTCTGGTCTGAGGTCGTAGATCGTCGCATCGCTCAAGTGAAAACATCACTCGGAATGTTTGCTTGTTTGACAATTCACCGAGAATAATATTGGTAGTGCACCATGCGCGCGTTACGCGAAATTCGAAAGCTCCTACGTGGAATGGTTCAGAAAAGCCACTCTATCGAATAATCAATCGTAACTAATTTATTGAACAAATTCCCAAGTAACCAGGAGCCCGTGGATCGTCATGGTGGCCGAAGATATATTGTTGCACGGGGCATTGCTCGCAAGCTCGACCATGTTCAGTTATACCATAACACATCGACTGATACCTGTTGTCGCAAATCACTTTTTGACGAAGACCAAGCTACATGGAATCGACATGGGGAAAAAAGACGCAAACAAGATACCGGAATCGCTGGGTATTGTGGTTGGTCTAACATACTTAGCATCGTTTTTATTGTTTTCCGTTATCTCCCCATATATATTAGTAAGCGTGAACATATTGAACAGCTATTCCCTATCAGATGTGTTTTGCAGCTCATCTTTTAGTGATGGTCTAGGCTACAGCAATAGCCTTAGCAATTTGGCTGCAGTGACGTCAATATTTGCAATGCTCATGTTGGGCTTCATCGATGATTGTTATGATCTCAGATGGAGGTATAAGCTCTTCTTCCCGTTTGCGGCAACCATACCCCTGCTCAGCGTATATTATTACAATTATCGTGATAGAACAACAATCCTGGTGCCTCAATTCATATCTCGGAATCTAAATCTCGACGAACACCTGAACATAGGTCTCTTCTATTACATTTTCATGTTGATGTTTGTTATTTTTTGCACAAATGCTATAAACATCTACGCCGGAATCAATGGACTGGAGGCCGGTCAGACTATAGTGCTAACAGTTACCATAATATTATACAACCTAGTTGAAGTAACCACAAATTCAGATTGCGATGGATTTCATGTTCTATCTTTGCAGCTTCTACTACCCTTCCTATTTTGTAGTGCCGCCTTATATCAATACAATCGCTATCCGGCCAAAGTTTTTGTCGGCGACTCTTTCTGTTACTTTGCGGGCATGACAATAGCAGTGGTAGGAATTCTAGGTCACTTTTCTGAAGAAATACTCATATTTGCGACACCACAGGTGTTCAACTTCCTGTTGTCTGTACCCCAGCTGTTCAAGATACTACCATGTCCGAGGCATCGACTTCCGAAGTTTAATGGTGAAAGTGGACTCAGGGAGCCGTCTACCTTCAAGTTCAAGTACACGAACTTGAACTTTTTGGGCAGAATCGTGATTAAGGTTTACTCAGCGCTTGGATTTGCTAGGTTGGAAAGGGTGCAAGAGGATGCATCTAGCGATAGCGATGATGCAGCTGCTAATCGTGAATCCGGAGATCAATTCACTTCGAACAACCTGACATTGATAAACCTATGGCTCTGTTGGTTCGGAGCGATGGATGAGAAAAGTCTGTGCTACCAGCTAGTCAGATTCCAGGCCTGCCTCTCTTTCCTGGCGCTGGCTGTTCTGACGTTTATCAAGATGGATTTGGAATAAAGAAGCAAGATAAGGAATCTGACGAGGCTTCATCGTTGGCTGGGGTGGTGGTTGAGTGTTTTGGCGCTAGGGTGCGAGCGTACGAGGTGGGGCCGCCGGGGTTCGATTCAAAAAGGGCGCCCAGTAGTGTGGTTTCGCGAGCTTGGTTAGCTAGCCTCCTCTCGTTGCGCGTCTTGTCACAAAGGAGGAGGTGGTGGCGACGGCGGCGGCTTGATTCAGCGTCCATATCCACGTGCCCCGTGCGCAACGAGCGGACTGCGACCACTGAGCAACAGGCAAGCCCTCGCTCGCGAGCTCACAAGCTGGCAAGGGGCGTCGGCGTTGGCGGCGGCGTCGCAACTTGTCGCGCGAGCCACTGGCTCCGAGGCGGAGATGCGCGAGAAGAACACTTAGGTGGCAGTGCGCAGCGGACCAAGGGTTTCGAGACGCGCTGGTTGCAGACAACATGGCGACACGCATGCCGAGGACGCAGCCGCGCTCGCTGAAGATGTAAGCGAGAGTGAGAGTGAGAGCGAGAGCGAGAGTGGGAGTGAGAGTGAGAACGAGAGTGAGAACGAGAGCTATTTGTTCGTCATAATTCGGGCTGGACGGGACGGGACGAAGAGGGCGAGCCGACACCAAACTGGACCAAACAATACTCAAGTGGGGCCAAGTCATATTAATTTAAGTTGAAACTAACTACACCTACGACACCAGAGTTGAGCTGCGCTCTCGGGTGTGGAGAAATTGCACATCGCTCAACCAGGGAACAAAGTTAAACACAATGTTGGCTTCTAGCGACGACTCGTCCATTGAGAACATTGACTTCGGCGGCAGATTCGCCAAGCAATTCTTCAACAACAATTGGCCCAACATTGAGGGCGATGCCCAAGTGCACATCCTAAACCCAACCACCTCAACACCAGTTGCATCAGACAACTCAATCTGCGACAGTGCCTATGAATCTTTCAACCAAGCACACAGGAAATCAAGCGCCCGCCTATCGGCCGGCATCAGCCTTATGAAGCTCATCATGACGCCCGATGTTGTGGTGCGCCAACAAAGGTCCAACTCTTTATTCACCACCACGCCTGCAATGGCTTCTAGTCTGAACCAGCCAAACCCCTGGTCAAGTCAGGACATTTACCAAGGTTTCAATAATGTGGACAAAATCGAGCGAGCAGCCTCCCTACACCGCACGGCGGCCTCTTATTCGGAGCCACAGTATACTTGGAGTGGACAACTGCCGAGCAGATCATACAAGAATCCAGTTTTCTCCTGCAAAGTGTTCCTAGGCGGCGTGCCCTGGGATGTCACGGAGCAAGGGCTCATTGAGACTTTTGGCCGTTTTGGACCCCTACGAGTCCAGTGGCCTGGTAAAGATATCCGCCAACAGTCAGGTCAAACTAAGGCTGGTTATGTATATTTGATATATGAATCTGAGAGATATGTCAAATCATTGTTACAATCTTGCACTCAAGATTTCGGTTCCGGATCTCATCCGGAGAAATACTATTATCAACTTTCGTCTCGCCGGATGCGCTTCAAAGAAGTTCAAGTTATTCCATGGGTCCTCGCAGACAGCAATTACATTCGCAATCAATCGGGCAGGCCAGATATGCACCGCACCGTTTTTGTTGGCGCTCTTCATGGTATGCTAACCGCCGAGGGTTTAGCTAAAATAATGAATGATCTCTTTGGAGGCGTGGCCTACGTTGGCCTCGATTCAGATAAGTACAAGTATCCTCTCGGATCTGGTAGAGTTACATTTATTAGCCAAAGAAGTTATATGAAGGCTGTTTCGGCAGGCTTCATTGAGGTTAAATCGTCGCAATTTTGTAAAAAAATTCAAGTTGATCCATACCTGGAACCCTCACAATGCTCAACCTGCCATAATCAAAGTGGACCAATTTACTGCAGAGACTGTTTACGATACTTTTGCCGAACTTGTTGGAACTGGCATCACTCAATTGAACCTATTCTTGGTAAGCAACACCGACCTCTGATGAGAAAGAAACGCGATACGTAGACAATGATAAAATGCCAAGATACGCCATCACCTCTTAATGAACTCAGCCCGTTGCTCACTCCAAAACGATCAGCGATCAACTTCCACCAGCTAATTTATAACCTTAATCAACTGTTACATTCATAGCAGACTTTATGACGAGTATATCCACAATAGTTTATTTATATTGTGAAGTTATCCTTTATCACTTGATAAGCAAGTCCATAAGACTGACTATTTTTGTAGATCAAAGCTAAATTAAATGCAGCCTCGCGTCTTACATCGAATATCTCATCCATCTCTTCTTGGCTTTCTCCTCTTNTTTGTACGCGCGCTTTCTCGTTCATTGCTAGCGCCTTCTTGTAAAATATCACAGCTTTATCAAGCATATTCATTTGATGGAAAACTCGGCCGATATTGTAGACTGCCTCTTGACAGTTACCCCTCAGTTCTAAATAGGTGTGTAGGAAGGCAATCATCTGGAAAAGGCAAAGATACTTGCTCGAGACATATCTCTGACATGATAAGCTGAGGTAAGTAAGAGCTATGCAGAACGCGGAGAGCGCATCATTTGGCTTCTCTTTGAAGACGCTCATGTACTCGCCNAACGCGTGCTTATAGGAGCCACTCATGAGGGCGTTGTGTCCATTGAAGACTGCAAGCGGAATTATTTCTGGGTTCTTGAGGAACAACCTTAGACAAAACTTCCCATGCCGAAGGTCTTGATAAATGTTCGTCATAGCTAGACTCAGTAGATTCCAGATCTGATTGTTGTCGAAATTCCTGGAGGCCATGATCTTAAGATGATTATAAGTGAACTCTTTATCCCCCTCACATANGCATGCGACAGCTGTGTAAAAGTCTACGGAACTTTCATAGCATTCGAAGGCCGAACATGTGTAGGCTGAGAAGCAAATTTTTCTCAACTCTTGGAGGTCTTTTGTCACGTTAAATAACACTTCAGTATACTTAAGAAATACTTTTAACATTGTGCTCGAGTCCAGCTTTGAACCTGTTGATTTTTGATGGCGCGCATTTGGATCTTGACTTATCTCTTTTTGCACGGCCCTGAGATTCTCTANTCTTGTTCGTTGAGATTTGGAAGTTATCATGCACATTATTTCCTTCGGATGTTGGGTGAAGAACATGTCAGTTAAGAGNAGGGCTTTGGCAGATTTACAATACTCGTTCCAGTCCTTCGATTCCAGTAAAAGTTGACAGTTCTGATGCAGGAGCGGTATGTCAACAGGTTTGTCGGTGAAAAGTGGTTGCTTCGTAATCTCTAAGGCCTCTTCAAAGCGACCTTGGACGCTTAACAGGTTGGAAAGAGCTAATCTCGAACTACAATCACCCGGCTCATAACTTAAAACCTTCCGATATCCTTCGATTGCTTCTTCTATTTCATTAAGGCTCTTCAAGCATTGACTGTAGAGCAACCAGACTGAAGCCGTTTGGCTGTCTCGTTGGTTTGTTAATCTCAATAGTATCTCCTTCGCTTTGCAGTAGTTACTCTGAGAATAGTAAGCCCTTGCAACGTCATGGAGCCATCGTCCATGGATGAGGACGTTCGCACTGTCTAAACCGTCTAAGATGGGTTTCATTGTGGCCTCGTCGAAGCCGAGGGATATTAGTGCGACAGCCAAGAGACACCTATTGGTGACATCAAGTTGATTGTTGGAATCAACTGTAAGAGTTACTTTGGCTTTGAAATTCTCAGTTGAGACCGCACTCCAGTCAGAGTCGTCTTCTGTTGTTACTGAAATATAGCATCGTTTTCGCATTAGATCGACAGTTTTCATATAAATTCCTTGGAGATTGTAACAGTGAGCTAGCTGGGCAATATCATCAATTAATAACTGATTGGAATACTTTTCAAGGGCACCTTCTAGAGTTCGAATGCAAGATTCAATCTTGTTCTCATTTTGATAGATCCTAGCTATTCCCCTGGCCAGTTCGAGACCAAATTTTTCGTCGTCCGGACCCAGAATAGTGATCAGATTCTCGTATCCTTTCAATGCTTTCTTTTGGTCACCGAGTTTCTCATACATATTACATCTTCTCAAATGATATACAATACAGGACTCATTCTTATCCGCTCGGATCGCCTTTGTGTAGCAAGTAGCGGCCAAACGAAACTCGCGCCTCTTGGTGGCTGATTCTGCAACTCGTATCCAAAGGTGTTTGTTTGATGGTTGCAGATATGCCGCGATGAGATACAGTTGTTCTGCCTTTTCTTCGTCCTCTATTTCATTGTAATGCTCAGCTAGGCTTATAAAAGGCTCGGCACACTTTGGGGCGAGTCGAATAACTTCTTGACACATGAGAATGGCATCGTTGTATTCACCACGTGCGAAACTAACGTTCGCTTGACCCATCAATCCAGCCAAATCGCGGGGTAATTTGCTCTTCTTGGTCCTGGTGCAACCTTTTGGATCACACTCCTCATCATACTCTGCTCGTAAATTCGATTCATCCTCAGCCTCTGTGGTCTGTCCACCACTATCAGCGAAACTACTCAAGATCGCTGCATCGTCATTTTCTTCTTCCAAATCTAATAGGTATTTATTTTTATAGATTGAAATCGTGTCCTCCAAAGAAGGGTGAGATTTAGATGCCATCTATTACTGAAAAGGTGGGGATCTGATGAGAGTTTGGGCCGGAAGATTCAAGTAGTATGTATTATATCTGTTCTTGGCTTATCGGACCGGTCACGAGTAAAATAAATAATCTGGTTGCAGCGCATTCAACAAACGCTTACAGGACCTCTGTGACAGAAGTTCGTCAAAACGCACGCACAAAATCCGCATTAGTCCGATTCAACCCTCAGTCATCAATCTCGGTCATGAGTCATGATTCATATCTGATCATCAACATCTATGGAGCTATAGAGACTGTCAATGATGTATAAATCGTCCCGTGTCCTCATGACAAAAAGAGTTCAACTTTAATAATCATGATAGCGCATCCCGTTGATACAAACACACCTCGTCATTAGGTAACGATCGGCCAACAAAGGGGAGCTTNTTTTTGCTTCGATGATATTGTTGATACAACTGTGTCCATGTGTGCCACAAGCTCAAACCAGTTTTATAGAACATGGCCTTCTGTTTCAACGATGCATCGGAGTCACTTATTTCCGGAATCAGCTGAGAGCACAACTTAGGTTTCTTGTGGAGACTAGTAGAGGCCCTGTTGGAGATCCGCTTGTTTCCTTTGTCAGGGTCAGTTCTCTTATCTTTGTTCCGCTCGACTAGGTATTCAAGTACTATCTCGTGTTCAGGAGTTGTTGAGTGTACCCGCAAAAAATATTCCAATTCGTTCCACAGAAGCTTGTACAGTTGCTCGAGTTTGGTCGCACCACCTTTTGTGCTGACACTCTTTATCACTTCGACAATCGACACAGAAGGTAAAGCTTGTCCGTCCTTCTCGAACTTGACAAGACCATCGATAGACTTCTTGCAATCTTCAACATCAGATTGAGTCAATGCCTCTTTGGGCACCAGTTCCAGCAGCTTCCCCAGAAGCTGGGGTACATTGTGGAGTATAGTGTGACCCACTGTCAGCGGCCAATAGAGTGTCTGGCGCTTGATAATCTTGCAACTTCTGCTTAGAGGATTATCAGTGATATGAGACCGGCATAAAGTGTGCTGCTTCATGAAGGCGACGAAGTCATTGATGCGGTAATCGCCCACCTTNCCGCCGAGATTGTCGCAACTGGCCGGAGGATCGCCCATGTTGAGTTTCTGCTGAGCCGCCAAACTATGAATATATAGTTCACCATTGTGGCTGGCAAGAATGTGAGTTGTCATACGATTGCTCTTTGACTTAAATATTTCCAACATAACAGCTCGGCCGTTCAATAGAAAGTTTGTTAAGCAAGCAGATGGCCTCGAATTAACATCTACCGCCGTTATCCGTGATGTTGCAACGCAATGATTCAGCTCCACAGTAGATGTCCTAGGGGTGCACCAGCTTAGTTTGAATGTGTCGCAAGGAAAGCCATTGCGATCAATAACTTCGATAACACCTTCAAATAGCGGACTTCCACTGTTCATGATGTCTTCATGTATTGAGGAACAGTGCACAATTTCAACGTCATACTGGGATGAAGAACTAGCATTTTGCTCTTCCTTCATAGGTATGCCAGTGATTGTCGTCGACCTGAGGTTATGATGTTGCAAGCATAAATTGTTCAGCAATCCTGCTATGATCCTACCTGACTTGACAGAGTATATCTTGGAATGCAAGCAAGGCCGAAACGATCTAGAGTTACCTATTCTTGAGCAGGAGCCCTCGTCCATTATNGGGAACGTGTTCACGATAACAAGGTCGCAGTAGTTGATAGGGCTCAGGTTAACACTTTTAGCGCTTTCGGTAGACTGTTGTAACACTTTCCTTGTAGTCTCGTTCTTCCTTCGTAACATCAGCTCGAATTGGTCGACAAGCTTTTGTATATGTTCATCGCTTTGGAATGATGATATCAATATGACGCGCCCATTGTTATCACAGCCAGTCTGGGTCGAATTGGCCCGAGAAGATTTTCGTTCTAGCTGGGCAGTAGTTAGGTGCCCCAGTTCACAGAGAGCTTGTTCAAAGGCACTCAAGATGGAAATGGAATCGTGGGTGCAGTTGGGAAATCCAGATATGTCCTTCGTTGCTGAGAGTTTCTGTGGAGGTCGTACCTGATGTGTATGGCTCATCCTAGCAAGGGATTTCATTAGGTGGTCTAGATTCTGATCCTCGTCTTGCCATGAGCATATCTTTTCGATGAGTACAGGCTCAGACTTCTTCTCAATGACGCTGTTATTCGGTCCAACTGACAGGATGGATATGCACCGCTGGTCTGGAGTAAAGAGATCCCAAACTAACCTGGAGTAACCTACGACCGACTCTATCGTGCATGTCCATAGTGACCTATCGAAGGGTTCGATATTCGGTTGGTTGGTATATAGATGAGCTGTCTTCTTTGAATCCTTCAGACAGTCCCCGTTTATCGAATGACCGCTGGACACGTGGGTGAAATAAGGCGACCGGTCGAGGATGAATACGGTTTTCTCACTAATGGCGGACCAACTATCCAGAATCGTTACAGGTATCTTGTCGTTCATGTCGCTGGACCGCTTATTCAACCTATGACTATGATTATGATCATAGCGGCGATATCAAATTTNTTTTTGTTATGTTAGTTCCTATTTATTTTCATCACTGAGCGAACAAGATGCGAATAGCAATTTTGTTCGAGGTGGGTACGACTTAGAATTTAATCCCAGCTCGAGAAACCGAGCACAATGTTAAA
>Ga0058699_1000006_pt1 | contig 39393 bp, 21 predicted proteins | sample AgamicAtPe_FD_55078 | JGI IMG/M metagenome (GOLD analysis project Ga0058699, IMG submission 55078) | Agave microbial communities from Guanajuato, Mexico - At.P.e | ecosystem: Host-associated > Plants > Phyllosphere > Phylloplane/Leaf | place: Guanajuato, Mexico | collected 2012-10-15 | reverse complement strand
GGCCGAGCAAGCGGCGCCCTGCTCCCTCCTGAGAGGCGTCTGTGTTCGCGCTTACGTCTACGCGCTACGTGACTCCACGGGGCTCCGGCCGCCAAACCAACAATCGGCTCCACTCAAGATTAGACACCTGAACTAGGAGTGACCCTGCTCAGCTCTCTCTCTCTCTCCCCTATACGGCAAATCGTCCTTGAAATGGGTAGACGAAGCTGGCTTGATTGGTTCGTGCTCGCCAGGCTCCAAGTGCCAAAGTGGCGGATGCGTCGTCGATCATGAGCCAACTGAAGGGAACGAGAGTTGCCGGTTCCAGTAACGTACTCTAGCTTCTCTCAGTCGTTACAGGCGGCAGGTGCAAAAGCAGGCGAGCTGCAACTCGAATCAGGGCCGTTCAAGAGCTAGAGACAGTGCGCTCGAGGTTGATGAGATACCAGAATTTTGCAATCGACAGAAGAGACTTGCTCGAACTCCGAAAGCTGAAGTGTGTTGCGATTATCTTTCCTCGTCATTCAATGGCCAGTCTGTAGCGAAATGAGTTGAGCTGAACGGAGTTGTTAGCTCTCCAGCCTGGACCTCTTCTCGCCGTTGCTGCGGTCCTCAGAACTTCAGTCCCATTTGAGCCGTGCGAGCTTCTCCTCCAGGCATTGGGGCCTCCCGCTTGTTCCAAACACGAGCTGACCCAGAGAAGGCGTCGCGAGTGTTGCTATGTCCCGCCGTGCAAGCTTGGACGTGTGGCCGCTGCACACAACTGCGCTCGCAAGTTCATGCTCGCGGAGGCGCATGCACACAATGGGCCTTAGCGTTTCGCGCGCGATCCATTGCGAGTGGGCGCAGTTGTAACAGGGCACCTAGCGCTGTGCTACTAGCGGCGGCGCCAGGAGCAAGCGGCTGCCCCTTGCCTCTGTGCAGCCCTGCTCTCATACAGCACAAGGGGCCAGCGGTGGCGGCGTTAGCAAACTCTGTTTTGAAACAAACTCGTTCCTCTAGCGACCCCAAGCGCATTTGGACCGAGACGCGAGCTGGCTAGTCGCTGAGATGTAGCTTTTTAGGCAGTTAGATTTATTATAAAATTGTTATTGTTATTCAAACTTGTTATATATAATTCAGAGTCTTAGAGTTAGTCGACGTTATTCAATATAAAACAATTGTTGGGTTTAGTCTTTGGAACATGGAGAGGCTAGATACGATGGATGCGTTTCAGGTTCAACAGCACCAGCATCAACAACAGCACCACCGCCACCACCAGTTTGCCAGCTTGACCCCCGGAGGCCAGCCTGGCTGCACAAAGCGCACACNAAAACTCGAAGGCAAGGATCTGATAATTAGAATGTTGGCCGAGGTTTTCCAAGTGAACCAGCTGAACGAGGGCCAAGTGAAGTGGCACCAGGTATCCACGAGTCTTGTGCCGGTTAGCCTCTACTCGCGCACAACGAGCAAATGGTTGAACTACCTGCTTGCGGCCTCTTCGGTTGCGGCCGCGAGCAACACAGCAAGCGGAATGTCACCAGACAGTCGCAACTTCCTTCTCCTCTTGCAACAGTTCCACCAACAAAACAGATCCTCCCTCTCCATGGGCGCGAACAATGAACAAAACTTGGTCATATTCCAGGTGGTTGCGCACGACTTTGTTGGCGGTCAATGGAGGAAGATCGTGAACGTAAAGCTCGCCCAGCCGGGAACTCGGCTCGGACAAGCGAGCGACCACTTTGTCTACTGGAAGGAGCACCGATTACACCAACCAACAACCTTCGTCGCAAGCCAAGCCTCGCTGGTCCCATTTGTGGCCAGTTGTCGCCAGCAGTCTGGAGCGTCGCCGGTGCTGGACAACCAAAGCTGCTGCCAGATTGAATCACAAACATGGGGCCTTAATTTTGCTTCGATCAACGACGCGAAGTTGTTCTATGATATTTGCTCGCTCAATTTAGTCGATTTAGACTTCAACTCTGAGTACTTGAAGCGGTTGGCCTTGAGTGATAAGAGTTTGTCCGTTTGCCACAATTATGGGCAAGCCGATTGGAGCGATGGGAGTCTTTTTAGGAACTTAACAAGTATACAGAACCAACAGCAGCTCAGAAGTCAAACAACAAGCAAGTTCAAAGTGCAGAATGTTTGCCAGAGAGACGAGAGCTCAAACAGGAGGAATGTTTCAACGTCGAAGTGCCCGCTTTGCAAGCATCTAACCCAATCGAGTGTGAGAAGCCAGACGAAACAGGGCCAAGCAAACCAAACTTCAACTCTAAAAACCTCAAAATCAACGACTGGAGGTGAGAACCAACCACCTACTCGCATAAGATCCCGCTCGACAACCAGACAAGCGCCGAGTGTCTCGGTGGAGAGCGCCGATTCGGTTAAACGGACTCGCTCGCTCTCGAATCCGGAATCCCCTCAACACGCGAACCAATGTCCGTCTAGCCTGGAACAGAGCGTTGAGAGGGGGGCCGAGTGCGCAATTGGGGCTGAACTCCACCACCCAAAGTGTGCCGCTCTCATGAGGAGTCGGGCCAACTTTCAGGCGATAAATGGCAACCAGATACCTCCAAAACCAGCGCGAGGTTTGCTGCGAGAGTCGAGCAGTGGAACTGGCACAAGCGAGCAGGCGCCGCCAGTACCCAAACACCAAACCACAATGAGACTCGATCATTATCAGGGCGAGAGAGCCAAGCAGGGGAGTCAACTCGTTGATCGGACCCCAAAAGAGAGCTCAGTAGTCCAAGGAGATGGCTGCAACTGGACTGAGGAGACCTCGTGCCAATCTTTGGTGAGAGAGAGTGCAGCAGTCAACCCAAACTTGATCAGCGCGAGAGGGAGCGGCGAGCAGGTTGCAAATGAAGCTTCAAACCAACAGGACCAGCTAGCTGTGAAGTTTGCATCAAGCCGCAGCTCACAGCGCCGCTCGACCGGAATCGAGACGAGCAACGTGGAGGGTTTCGCCTCAATCTCAAACCGCGACGCTAGGCTGGCCAGAGCTCGATACGCAAACTCAAAGAATACGAAGGAGTTTCTGAGCTTGGATGCAGGTGGCATTCAGGCGACTCCAACTCAGTTGAGGGTTTTGAACGAAAGATTCCAGCAGCAGCAGCAGAAGAGGCGAGTCGGGGCTAACGGCGAGCAGGCCACTCCAAAGCAGAGCGCCGCCCACAAGAGAGCTCCCCCGACCCTCCGACTTGCCCAACAGATCATCGCATACTCGAAGGCGCAGAGGAAACTCGAGGACTCCGAGGGCGTGGTGGCGGGAGAACAGGCGACATCGGAAGGGCCCTCAAGGCCAGCGAGCGCGGGCGCGGCGCTTAGGCAGTGTGGCGCCCAAGACACCGGCTGCAATGTGGCCACGACCACCGACGATCTGCCGCTTGATCCGCTGATTAAGAGGCGCATGTTCAATCTGGATGCTCGCGACAGTGCAATGGGTGGCATTTTGCGCGAAACGGAACGACCGATTAACTTGGGCCCCGAGGAGGTTTGTCAAGATCGGAAGGAGACGCGCTCAAGTGCAAGCAGACGGAGATCCCTCGAACGGAGCATGTGTGTTGACTTGGCCGACTCGAGCACGCCCATCAACTCGGCGCCAAAAGCCNACAACCTCTCGCCTTTGGCCCAGTCGGCCAGCTTGGCGGGCTTAGAACGCTCGAAGGGCTCGCAAAGTCAGCTTTCCGAGCGTTTTGNGNGCGAAAAGAATTCGCATAAACCAGATGCAAGCTCCACCCCAGACCAAACTCCATCAAAAAGAGCCCGAACAAAGTCTTCGGGCGAGGAGAGCAACTTTTGTCCAACCAGCCATGCCTACGACTTAAACCGAGGGCGTCCGCTTGCCACTCAAGAGGCAGATGNATTTTACGTTTGCCACAGACGACTCGGCTCCCAGACGATAGCTTTCAAATCAGTTCCAGACTTCAACCGTCTCTACGCGAGCCAATGCAGACTTGCCGAGCAGCCGGCCGGTTGTTTGGAAAACTATGAGCCGGGCGGACAGAGGCGTCACTTTATGCCAGCGCCCAAAAGCTCCATTAGGGCGGCCGACTCGGCCGGCTTAAGCTCGTACGCGGTGCCCCTGCGCCACGAGGAACATGATAGCATGGACCACTTGCGACAGTTCCGCTCATGTCCAAACAGTTTGCGCCGGAGACGAAAGGAGCCGCATCATTGCGAGCAATTTGGCCAGGGACATGGCGGCGGCGGCGGTCCCAACATGACTGAGTGCTGCTGCTTGAGCTGTCACAGCCGGTTGGTCGATCTTGAGAAGGAATGGCCCTCGATGTATCACCAGCATGAGGCTTGCTTCGGCTCGAGGGCGCAAAGTGGCTGCCAGCTGAGTCTCTACTGGCGACTCCGAAATGACGCGGAGCTCGCCGACAAGGGTGCCTGTTTTAGCTCCGATCGGCATGGTTTAAATGTGAGCCACTGCTACCATCAGCAGCAGCTGCATAGACTATCTCGCATAAATAATATTCAAACAAGGCCCAATGTGTTTGGGGACAGGCTGACTCCAATTGAGACAGATTGGGAGCGATCCTATGGAAGACATTGCGGTGGAATCGGCGCGAGCTCCCACCTTGGGCCCTACGAGAGCGACTGCGAGAACGAGTCGCCCGATGGGACCGCCTTTGGGTGCGCCTGCTGCGAGCAAGGCAGGCAAGTTTCCGTTAGGAGCCCAAGCTCTTGCTGCGGCGGCCCGCCGCTCAATCCAGTCCAAGGCTACGACCAAACTCTGGCCAGAGCAACGCTCAAGTCCAGACAAAGAGCCAGGAGTCAGCCGCCCAGCTGCCAGGTGGAGGAGACAGCGCACCTGACAAAGTCTATGGAGAACGTGGAGAAGCTTATCAAGGAAGTGCAGAACGAGCTGAATATATTACGCGAGCGGCCTGCTGGCCCAACTTGGACAGCCAGCGCCGGCAATCCCAGGCTGCAGGCCCGCGGCTCTCATTGCACCAGCCACATAGTGGCGCCCGAGGACCCAAACCGAGTAGGCGGGTCCAGTGCGGGCGCCACCGGCGCTACCCGCGAGGTAAGTTCTGGGCTAGTTTTGCCGTCCACCTTGCACAAGCGCCAGTCTTTTGGACTCTCTCAGCTTGCTGCGCCTCCTGCTCCTTGCCGTTCGATCCAATTTTGTCCCGTCGAGCGCCAAACCTGGACTCACTTTTGTCACGCGAATCGCAGCTTGCCGCTGGCCAGCCGTTATGGTTATGGCTGTTTGCTTGTTAAACTGGCACCAAGAACTCTCACCAGAACCTTGATAATGATCGATGGCTCCTTCGTGGCATCGAGTGTTTTGGTAAGCTTGCAAAGCGTCGCTTTCGCCCGCTAACGTTGCATCATGGAGGATTAATTTGGGCTCCTCGAAGTTGCAACTTGNAATGAATTTCGTCCGACACCAAGTCTGATCACGTCATCACTTCAGGGCGCCGACCAAAACTTATACCGCGCATACATGTTGATCGTACTCTGTGCACGTCAAGCAAGTTTGACGAGCCAATACGATCGTGCCCAACGTCAGCCAAGATGATCGATCTGACCAAACTGGCTCATCGTTCCATTTGGCCTGCTGTTGTTTGCCGTAATTGCAAACGAGTGGCCCCGTTTAGANGAGAGAGGATGCTGCCCAGTGAATCACTCCTGAGACTTGTTCAGGCTCCACCGAGGCGCCCTCTCTTTCGGCGACGCATTGCGTGGTGGGCGCAAATGAGTATGCCACTTGGCAAGCTGGACTAGAATCGGCCTCGATAACTCTATGATCGTTTCCGTTCTCACGAGATTCGTCTCAATGAAGGTCAAGTGGAGGTAATTTATAAAAATGGACGGCCAACATCAGCGGGATCTTGTTAGCTTTGAGCGGACAAGGGCGCGCGCAAACGGATGCAGTTGTTCAAGGCCCCCTCGCTGGAGCTGCGCTGATATGGTGAAAGCCAACGGTGGACCCGCAAGCCCTCGCGAAGGCTCCATGCCCCAGCGGGACAACGCTATGCGAGCTTGGGCCCCAACGAGCACAGCGGCCACAACGCCAAATCTCGCCCCTTTCCGGCCGCCTTGTCTTGCCTTGCGCCGTCTCCATTCGAGCAGCTGACTTAGCGCCAAAAGCCAAATACAACTGACCCTCGGCACCAGGCTATATGCCAAGTTTGTGGCCCACGAGTAAGGCGGCCAGTTTAAGCTCACTGGCTTTACCTCGTGACGAATGGCAAAATTGTCCAAATTTGCTTNTTATCTCTGGGCTAAATTTAGGCGCCACCGCGACAGAGTTCCACAAACATCGCAACTCAAGCCAATTAGTTAAATCTAGTCCGATCGGAGACAAGTTTCTATTATAATTTACCTCCTTTTTGTCGAGTTACTTGGAACTTATTTGAGGAGCCCNAATCTCAAGCAAACAAGCTGACCAGGATCATGTACATTGATCTAGACTTGCAAAGCAGCTTGCAACCTTTTGTATCCTTCGACTGGCGGCTCGTGGCCGAGCGCGGACTTCGCTGCTATGGCCACTTCCACCAAGCTCAGCGAGAGTTTAGAACGCAAGCCTCTTGCGAAATCGGCTTCCTCATTAAGGCAAGACCTTGCGTCCCAGCTCAAAGCAATCAGGTCCCAAATTGGCTTGGACTCAAATTAAATCTCCTCCTCTGTGATCGACCAGTCACTAATGTTGTATTCACTCCCAAATTTGCCCACAGGTTTCTGCCGACGAAGCTCACGGTCGATCGGGCGACGAGCGCACACTGACCAACGGGCTCGCACTGCCCAAAGGATCCTCAGGCAGGCGAGCAGGTCTCTTCAAATGCGTTGGAGCCATCAGAAAGGCCGGCTTCTTGTCGGTTAAAAAGTGGATTTTGAAGAGGAAAACCACCATTGACTTGGCCAGGAAACAAGGCTGGAAGAGATATTGGGTGTGTCTCAGGGGAAGCACCCTGCTGTTCCACTCGGTGACAAGCAAGCGAGAGGCCCAAAGTGACTCGGCAGCAAACTTCATCGATCTACTCTCCTGGATTCAAGCCAACTGTGGCGCCCAACTCCAAGCAACCGACTGCTTGGCCTCCCAAAACAGATTGGACGGACTGAACATGTCGCAGTGTTTCATCGAGAAGGAGCCCAGACATTTGATCATAATTGAGGGCTCAATTGCGCAGCCAGTGCCCGAGCACCCAAAGAGGGAGTTTGTCTTCTGTCTCTCGACCACCTTTGGCGATGCATACCTGTTCCAATCTGGTTGCCAACTGGAGACTGACAATTGGATATCCGCCATACACAACGCTTGCGCAGCCTCAATCGCGCGCGACTTGACCAGAGAGGAAGCGATGAAGTTGTTTGCGACCAAAGTTAGACAACTGGAGCTGGAGGCCGAAAAGAAACTCTTCCTGAGGCAGCGGCTTGAGTCTCGGCTAACCTCAATGTCGTCGATAAGTCACATTGACATGCTGACCTACCAGCTTGCTGAAGACTATTCGATCAAGGGACCCGAGAAGCAACACGAAGACAAGAGGACGACAATGCGCTCCTTGCTCTTCAAGCTAAGCCAACAGTTGATGGCGCTTGATTCTTACTTGGAACAGGTGCATTGTGAAATATTCCAACTACGCTGCTACCTGTCGTCGTGTGGAGCCCAAAGGATATTCTATGCGGCCGAAAAAGGGGCGCCGCACAAGAGGCCACCAAGCGATTTGCCGCATCCAAGGAGCCTACTTATGCATGTCAGCAAACCAACCAAAGTGCTTCTAATCAAATTAGGCGTTTTCACTGTGTCGTCTTTCCACGCTTACATTCACGCAAGACAGGGAAACTCAGAGACAATTTTGCGGACAGCCCAACTCTCAGCCGGCAGGCGAGCAGACGCTAACTCGCCCATCGAGTTTCGACTAAGATCCCAATCAACCTCGGCCATCCTCCTGGCTCCAGCCCAAAACGCAGAGCTCGAAAAGGATACTGAACAACTGATCGATATGTCGAACTTCAGGCTCGTTTGCGTTCAAGTTTCGAAGGATCTATGGGCAAAACTAGCTACGAGTGGTGCTGGGCCCGTTTTGTCTGGCGATAGCGACGATCGCTACTCGATCAAAGACGAAGGTGGCTGCGTTAAAATCAACATAAAACTGCACTCAAGTTCAAGCTCAAACTCGGTTATAAAACAGGTGCTCAAGGTTATCAACCCAAGTCTAACTGGACTTGAGTTTCTCTCTTACTATCTAAGACTCAAACTGGAAGCCNGCGAAAGAGACAATGAAAGTGAGAAGGTTCAACACGTTGCAAGGCGCAACGAAACGCTCAACGATTGGCCAGAATTCGAGCACTTGGAATTGTTGGAGAAGGTGGTTTTCAGGGTTGAACTGACGCGGGATCACTTGGACGAGGAGGCCTTACCGTTTGGGATCTCAGTGGGCGCCCAAATGCATAGCGACGAATGCGATAGCTTACTGACGGTTCACTGCAATTACATTGAATGGGGAAGTGTTGCCGATAAGACTGGACTCAGGGACGAGGATGAGTTCCTTGTTATAAATGGAGTTCCAGTGATGGATTTGGATATGATGTTTATCGAGTGCATCATTCAAGACGAAACAAAGCTTAGACTAGTGGTGCGCTCAAGCCGATCCGAATGTCCCGAAGGCTCAGTGTTGCTCGCCGGGTCAACCTGGCAGCCAACACGGGACCACGACGATGACAGCGAGCACCATAGCGACAGGCGCAACCCAATCAAATCCAAACACAAACCTGCCGCTAGCCTACAGAATCTGGTCACTTCCGGCTCGCAAATAATAAGCGACGAGTACATCTCAACGCTCGTCTGTCCGCCACCCCCAGGCCATTCAGAAGCAGCCCCGAATCAATCCAACTTGGTTAGACGCAAGTCGGCGGTTGGAGTGCAGAGCTGTCGCATTGGCGAGAATGAGGCAATTTCGATGGAGAATCTGAGGCTAGTTTCTAGCTCCACGGTCTCTTCGTTTGCCGACGAGTGTTCGAGAAAGTCCACCAAGAGGACGCCGGACGACGAGCTCACAGCTACGAAGCTAACCGAGCTGGAGGTTGAAACAAGGAAACCAACCGGTGGCGATGGGATGGTGAGCGAGTTGCTGAGAAAAGCTGATAAGTTGTCTTCGTTGTTGGGCAACGATCGCATTGAAACTGGTCCGACTGCAAGTTTTGAACCCCAGAGAGTTGTCGCGGGCGCTGATTCTAATTCAATCGAACGATTGAAGAAATCGACGCTAGAGTTGCTTGAAACGGAGTACGCGTATATCAAGCACCTGGAGACCATTAACCAGCATTACATGGGCCCACTGTCCGAGATTTCGTTCCTAAACATCGAGGACCTCAAGCACCTGAGCCAAAAGGTTGTGGATCTGATCTCATTTCAACGAGCCTTCTTCTCAAAACTAACTTGCACCATCAAAAGCAACTGCAACCTCAGCACTGACCAAGACCACGAAGAGGACCTAGACAAAATTGTGCACTATTTGGAGCTTCTTAGGACAACCGAGGAGTTTAAGCCAATTTTGAACACGCTTGCTGCCACCTTCCTGGGCGAGTCCGAGAATTTCGAGATCTACTCTTCCTATTGCTCAACATACTCGCGATTGCAAAAGTTGCTCCATTTCAAAGGAGGACAGAATTCGCCTCGAACAAACTTGATTGCGTCCATTCCAACTGCCTTGGACACATTTGTTGGTTCGAACAGTTTTGGGATGTCGACAACGATCAGCAATAGCGCTAATTCGAGCGTTTCGCAGCATCGCGATTTCCTAAAACCGCTTGGCACTTTCATGGCCAACAACGAACCTCGTCTTCAGGTGAAACAATTGAGCGACTTTCTCGCAAACCTTGACTCTAGCTCCTCCTCTAATTCGCTCAGTTTGCCAAAATCCTCCGCCTCAGAACGAAGCCAGTGCGAGCAAGCAAAACGAGGCGGCAGTAAAATTCCACCTGCTTGTCCATTCCAGAAGAGCGTCCATCAGCAAAACTTCGAGTCATATCTCATCAAGCCCATTCAAAGGATCGTCAAGTATCCCATGCTCCTGAATTCGATAGCGCTCGCAGCACAGGTATTTGGTGGTGGAGAAACTTGTAACAGTTTGCAGGCAGCAGTCAAGCAGATGGAGTCGATAACTGGGCACGTGAATGATACCCAAAGGATTCAGGACGAATACGNACTTTTGTTTGCCCATTTGGAGCGACACTTCTCCAGCAGGAAGTCAAGCGAGCCGACAAAGGGCAATCCGCTCTCCTGTTTCGGTCCACACCAGCCACCAATCAGCTTGGGCATGGAGAGGCTNCTTCATTTTGGACTTGTAGACTGGCTAAACATTGGCGAGTTTACTTCAAAGCTTAAGAGGGGCGCAAATCTGGCTCACATGCTGTTCGTGTTCGAGTCTTGCGTCGTTTTCATCTGTAAAGAGCGAGTCAAACCAAACAACAGGAAGAAACTCTCCACCATCAACAGCAGCACCAATCCGTCCAACCTAGNAACCATCTTGAACTCGAAGACTGTCCAAAAGTTTGGCTCTGAACTCACCGAGCTTGTCCGCTATCAGTCAGTGATTCCGGTCAGCGAAGTTCAGGTGAGATCGGTGGCAGATTCGGGCAACTTGGCCTCCAAGTTGGCTAGCTACCAGTGGGAGCTGTTTAGATGCAGCTCGGTGGCCTCCAATTCAAGTTTGCTCACCAAATCAGACAAACGGAACAGTGGCGGAAAGGTTTACCTCCTTGCTAGCCCTACAAACGAAATAAGGAACGCGTTCTTGCGCAAAATTAGATTTACCATCCGCGAGAGCGTTAGGAGCATGAGCCTACCCTTGGCCAAATCGCCGCCAAGCAAATCTCTCACTTACAAGAAACTGGATTCGCCCACATCGGAGGCCAACTCGAACTCCTCGTGCTCTCATTCCACTAGTCCAAGTCCAGCTTGCAACAGTGGCGAACAAACTAAGGATAGCGTCGTTTGCCAGTTCACAAACCAAGTTGATAACAATAGCTACAAGGCTAGCATTGAAGTCAATACATGATAGATTGTTGAATTGATTAAAATCAGCCTCTGTTGATGAAATATGTCATAATGCATCTTACACTCAGTTCCTTGGGCTAGTGGATTCGAAAAACTTCTTTCTGTCTGACAAGATTAGTTGGTAGACCCTTGATTGGCCCTGCTGTGTAGGCAACTACACAATAGCAGGAATGTATAAGATGATTGGGAAGTTCCATTCGGAAGAATACGGATGTGCCGAAACGATTTTGGACACAAGGAGATGTATTTTATGGAAAATTCAGCAATATCCTGGTGGCTTTAAAACAGATTAAAGATGTTCATTGACCGAGATTAGACATATGAGAGAGCTGAACCACAAGAATATAATCAAGTTCCGTGGCATACCTGAGAATGCCAACTGTTATTATATCATCATGGAATGGTGTCATTATGGAACTTTGCATTACCACGTCTATAGCGATAAAAAGTTGTCGCCGACAATAGTGAGCAGATTCACCAGACAGATTGTCAGTTAAATGAAGTATCCACACTCGAGAAAGATATTTCGTCGTGACATCAAACTCTCAAACATTATAGTCACTCCTACTGATAATTTAAAAGTTTCTGATTTTATGACTCATTATGTATTTAGTGACCAACTGCCGGTGACCATCATAAGTTATGCCGAAACCCACGCCTACATGGCGCCAGAAGTTTATTGGAAGCGAGCCCCGCTCATTTCTAGTCGATGTCTGGTCCCGTGGTCTAGTAGTCTGCGATATATCAATAGGCTGTAGGAAAAACTCGTTCAGACTATCAATCCCTCAAAGCTTCTCAGATGGTTTCAGTCGTATTTTTTACGGTTACTGTTAGGCTCAAGCCAGAGGAAGGTTATCCTTCCAACAGATCTATATGATTCTTAAAGGAGCTATGCATAAGGTAGACAGAATATCAACAGAGCGTTGGCTCTCCCTACGAGCAGAGCGGCCGCGAGAAATGAGAAAAAAAACTGGCATATCCAATCCAAGAAAGTTTGAGGAGGATCAACTATGCAGGCCTAGGTCTCAAGATCTGGATGAGGCATTGAAGCAAGCACAAAAATATAGAATGACGAACAACAACTTGTATCTTTGTGAGTGTTGTATACATCTCGAGTGGGAATAAGAGGAGGTAGCTAGGAGAGAGAGAGAGAGAGAGAGAGAGAGAGTAGTGTATCTAAACGTGAGCAGATAATGGTCCAACCAGACGCCGAGTATTCCGATCAAAATCACAAGGTGCATAGCATAAGGGAACAAGTCTCTGTTATCTGTGTCGAACTGAAACGGTGCGCTATCCAACTGAAGTAGCCGCAATCATGAGATCTACCCTTAAAAGAACCTGGCGGCCTCTCGATGTGCAACAAAGAATCAATGCAAACAGATTTTTTGAACTGAATCATCTCTTTTCGTATTGAAATCGACTGAACTTCCTAAATGAGCGTAGGATTCAGCGACTCGATATCTCTGCACTCTCTTGGTGCGATTCCATGCGCTGCTTGAGTGATACATCGCTAGGTGCACTTGCAGAAATCTTGGAAACTTGCAAGTGGGAATCTAAAAGTTCAACCAATGGAGGGGATGTTTCCCGGTTGGTGACTATAGAGATCATAATGTACGCAAATGCTCTCGATCTTGATTGAGGCCGAATCGGGAACGCAGTGAGACATCGTGAACATAGCTAATTTGTTCGATGATAGCTGACTACCATCATGCAAGAGTCCATTTCAGATACAGATGTCAGTGGACGGGCTTAACGGAATTTTTAAGCGTTTATTTCGCTCCACCGAGGTTCAGAGGCTCTAGGAGAGTCTCAGCTATCAATTTTATTTCGTCGGTATCTAGATATATACCAATGGTGTCTAGGTAACAAGGCAATCGCCTAGACTTTCTCGAGGCATTTCCCATTTGACAGAGGGCTTTTCTACGTATTTCGTTATTGACAAACTCGTCGAGGGAGGGTAGGATGTCGACAAAGAATTCCTGTTCTGGAGGCTCAATTCTAGATTTGATTTTTTCGTTGATCCTGCTGCTATAAACAAGGAACTGCTCCCGCATGGCTCCATAGCTTACGGTAAGCTGCAGAGAATTTTCCTGGACGAGCAGCTCATTCGGATATAAACTCGAAGTTAAGTTCATTATCGATTCTCCGATTTGCTCACCCAAATCGTATCCAAAAACATGCTCTTCATTCCGTGTGGATGGCTTCCCATCTAACCAGCACTCCAATAGCGTGGAGCGATCGACGAGATTCAGTCTACTCCCGATCAGATCGGCAATGCAAGCGCTTTCGTAGCACAATAGTATGGGTTTGTTATCCTGATCCAGACTTTGGAAGTTTAACTTGGCGAAATCGGGATAACAAGGAGAGTCGTACAGAGAGTTTTTTAGAAACTCGTCCGCTTTATCACCGTAGAAATGTATCATATTGAGACTTCGTCTAATGTCACAATCGAAGCTGCTTGCTATTGCCTGACATTTAGAAGCCTTGTTCAGCTTGTGACGTTTTTCGCTGGCGCAGATATCCATCAACAAGTTGGCACAGTCTTCAATCATTGGTTTACCTAAGTGTATGTGCTCATAGTGAATCAGAACGTTCTTTATATGATCTATTGATCGAGTTGCCGTCAAAATGACGGGTCTTTTGCTCTCTTTGATGAATTCAACAAGCGATTTTAGGAACGGTCCATCCTCCTCAAACACTACATCGATATCATCGAACAGAATGATCGATGCGTCTCCACTGAGTGACAAGCAACTTGATTGGTCAACTGCTGTCGATTCTATCATCCTTCTCCTTTTCCTACGCGAGGAATGTTGCTGTTGTTGAAGCTGAGCAGACTGGAATAGTTTTGCGATCGGATTGATTTTGCCCTTCTGGTTTGTCAATTTCAACATACTGAATAATTTAGCGTCACGNCGATCTGATGGATGAGATTCAACCACATGCAATTTAAGCTCATTTGCGATGGAGTAAACCAAGCTGGTCTTACCGACACCTGGCGGCCCGGTCAATAGAACACATTTTTTAGCTACTTCTTGTATATCACTAAATTCTGAGCATGAATTACTTTCATCATAGAATGGTTTGTTGGGGATCTTCCTAGATCCGTTCGAAACCATATAATCCTGGATCCATTGTTTGAGTCGAAGTGCTTCGTCTAAATGACATCTGAATTTATCACTACACGAGGGTCGGTATCTATGAGGCAGTAGGTCGGGCCTTTCATCCTCGCTTTGGGGCGAAAGGCCATTCATTCTTCTGGGAGGATACGATAGAGATGTCCCTCTCACTGACTGACTAATGTTTTAGCTGGTTGTCACCACTTCTGCGTGGAAGCGGAATCATGTCCGAGGCACCAATAATATCATTTGGATGGTACCAGTTCAAACACGACACCACTGCAAGAACCGTTGCCAAGGATCGAACTTTAAATTTGATTGTTTCGTTACGGTCGTGAGTACACACAAATGGATTGGCCCAGACACCACGTTTATCTATCCTTGTCATCAGACTGATGAGCGTCTAGTTTTGGCAGTGCTAGCAACACCGTCAAGGATTCAACATCTTCAGACACCCTGTCTCTCCAATAGTATTGCGGCATGAAACCATAAAATGTACGATTTGCGCGCCACTGCAAATGATAGCTCGTACAGGCTTCAGGAGGGCAGAACTTGGATGAAGAAACGATGCAGATCCATCATCGACCGGGATTATATTGACATTTTTATCTATATCTCCAATATGACATTGAAAAAGACCAGACCTTTGAGGACAAGTCTAGATCTTCACATTATTTGTTTACACAAGTTAATTCTATGACCTGACCGAAATTGCGTTCAAAATGTTTATTTATAAATGACAGATCTTGTCTAAAAATATTGAAGCTTGTCCAAAGTGTCGATTCAAGTTCACTAAGTTCATGTCCTTTCGAGATCTCTCAGCTTGACCATATCTGATTTTAGTTTTAGTTTCATTATAATCCGACGCAATTCGTCGCGATGGTCCTGTAGGTCTATACCCATTCTCTGGAGCATATTATCCGTCACTCGGCATAGGGATCTACCAGTTATTTCATGCTCTAGAAATAGGTCTCCATACTGCTCGTAAAAGTGCTCGCAGTGTCTCTTGAGCCATTTTATGACATCAGCGTTTGTCCATTGGGATAAATGCTTAGGCTTTCGGTTTTCGTCAACTGGAACGGAGGGGGTAGCGGGCGGGACCGTGTATCCTGGGGTTATGCTTCCGCTGATGGTGCTGCTCATCTGGCAACGAGTCTGACAAAGAACCTTATAGGAAATGGTCACTGTTCTTCACAAGACGAAATAGTTAGTAGAGCGAAAATTTCACTCATCAGCCAAGATGACATCCAAACCTGACGAGGGCGTGGTGACTTCGATTTCGCTTCGTCAGAATAAGTTTCGTGCTAGACATAAGAAGGAATCTTACGATATCTGTCGTTGAAAGTGAAACGACGGTCGTTTACGGTTAATCTGTTATATTAGTATCAGCTCCAAGGAATCCAGATGGGATTTGGTTTTGGGAGCATACACGTGCTGCTGACTGATATGAATCTAGCACGCGGAGGCAACATTTCAATAGAGATTGAAATGTTCGTATGGTGCCATGGTAGGCGACTGTACAGCTTTGAAAACAAATAAGAGCAAAATAAATTCGTCACGAGCGATGATGCTCTCCCATGTCAACTTTGTTGAACCAATATTGTACCCAAATTATTACTAGAAAAGTACGAATTAATAGATCGACACTAAATGGTTTAGAATCCAGACAATTGTTACAATCTTCAGGCTACTGTGAGTGTTCGACCATCAGTTTGAAAACTGGAAAATGAGCTCTGAGTCCGAATCGTCAGAGAAATTCGACGAGTGCGATGAAGACTATGAGGAGGACACGGAATCATCTGATGAAGCCGGTCAGATAGCTTTGGCTGTAGATCATAACCAGCTTAGTGGATCTGAGGGGCCACCGCAGAATGGTCATGATTATTTGAGGTTGGTGCAAACTGAACGAGCCAAGTATCCAAATGTTATCAGCACCGAACCAAAACAATCCACCTCTCTCGAAACAAATCGTGATAAAGTAGCAACNAAATCAGACTCAATCAACTCTCAATCCATTAGTCGAGAAGAAAAAGATGCCATCAGTTATCTTGATGCAAGCGATATAAAATACCGGGACGATATAATAGAAAACTTCAAGAGATTGCGAGAAAAAATNGACGAGATAAGAGAGTTTCTATCGCTCGATAAACCTGATGACCCTTCTGAAGGATCCGGCCAACAAAGCGCGAAACAAATGAAAAAAAATCTGAGCAGATCCAATCGACGAGCAAACAGCCTCATTAAGTTGATGGAGTTGGGTCATCCGCCTCAGGTTAGCGCTCTCGTTTATAAGAGTCAGCTAGAACTGCATTTAACTCTTGAGAGGTTGGCTGACCAAGGAGAGATGACGCCCCGGTATGCAACGATTCATACGGACTGGATATATAGCCTTATGGCAACCCTTAGAGAGCCGATAGAGCCAGACATCTGTTCTGATTTGCGTCGGCTGGCGAGGCTTTGCATCAAGCGGCGGAAAATGTATGAGAAGGCGGCCAAAGCTGGCGAATGCGAGCGAGCCGATTTGCTTGGAATCAAGCTTTCAGACTCGGACAAGGCCCTCTCATTAAAATCTGGGCGTAGCTTCAAAGACAATGAGGAATTAGTTAAGGGAGTTGAGGAGGAGGAATATGCCTCTAGTTTGTTAATTGTTTGCATCGTGCGCCACTACTTCGGTCAGACTGATCTCAAGTAGTAATAATGCACCAATACATAGAGTTATGCGGCCAGAATCTCGTCTGCATCTGCTTGACCGTCGGTTATTTTACAAAACACTGACAGAACAAAGACCCACCAGATCACACTATGAAGTAGGGTCGATACATGTTCTGCCATAGGTATATGGCCATGCCGAACTAGATAGTCCACGGTTGATTAAACGATGCATAAGAGGATGAAGTTCGTATACCAATTTATTCATGGGCAGACTTGTTTCGCGATAGCTTGACGACGGATATGAAAAGTGCCTGAGAGCCCGATGGAACGTGCTGGTCATGTCTTTTGTTTGACTACTCACGTTGCCTTATATAAATCTTGGGGACAACCTCTTGGAGTGGAAACGTCGTCCNTTCAACGGACAACTGTTTTTCCTCTGTTATTCTCAGTTAAATATAAGACCTATACCGGTCAATTCCTTTTTCGGGCGTTCGTTTTCATTGCCTGCTAAATCAGGTGGCCTGGCCGTTCGAGCGAGCAGCCGCAGAAACAACCTCCTCAAGCTGTATAGTTACAGTAAACNCAGGGATGGTGACCGAGAACGTAGGGACCTGCAGTCAAAGCGGGCCGAGAGGGGAAGGGGGTTGACTGCTGTTTCGGCCTGTGTTTTTGTATAGATAGCCGTTCGAGCTTCGAAGCCACGAGAAGGGCTTGACGTTAATTTTCCCGCCCCATCCGTGCAAGCAGAGAGGGGAATTCATGGGCTGGAAATGGCTATTCCTTCCATTAGAATGAAAACTATCAGGCCATCATGGACAGGGCGAGAGGAGGAAAGAACGAGCAAGTGTGCTGATGTGTTTAGGCCGCCTTCAATCATCTGTTGTTTTGATAGTACGCCCACCTCTTTCTGGCGAGCTACCAAATGAGCCGTGAGGCAGCCCATGCAGTCGGCTAAGACAAGATCGCTGGACCGCTCTCGACGAGGCATGGCAAGCGAGTTGGCGGTCTGCAATACAGAGACTGGAAGAGGCGTTGGTGGTGGGCGAGCGGACAAGAGTTGTCTCTCTTGTTTTGGACTCCTTCTTCTTCCCCTTTATCTCAGCCAAGTGACCTGATTGAGCTGCTCGTACTACCCACGATATTGCAAATCTGACAAACGCTTTGGAATGCAAGGCGGCAGGCGATTATTATGTTCTATTCTATCCAACGTGCCTGCGCGAGTCTCAAACTGCGCCGCCCAGACTGGTGCTGAGCAACGGTTTCATAAATTTGGAAAAGAGGTGGCGGGAGGTAAAGTTACTGCCCTCAAGAGGCTGCAACAAGTGCCATCGAGCTAGCAGCCTACTACTGGCTCAGCGGCTGCGTCGAGCAACAAGCCGGCCAACGATGGTGGCGGTGGCGGCGGCAGGAGCGGCAGCTCAGACACCACTGATTTGGTTTCAATCGTCGCCTCCGATCCAATCTATCCATATGGGCTCACTTAATACTCTTGTCGAGCTATCCACGCTCTCGCTCTCACTCCCACCTTCTCCATCATCGGTAAGTCGTTAAAAATTATTAACTTATAGGTGCAAATTGGTTAGGTGAGGTGAGCGCGAGGGCGAGTTTGAAAGTGCGCGAGATGTCGATGATGATTAGCGGTAAAATTGTCGGCTTCTATCTGGTCGTGGCAACTATGGCGTGCATTTTGTGGACTCCCCCAAACTTAGCTAACTTGTGAGGGAAGGGGCAGTTAGCCCGCGATTGGGGGGGACAGCTGGAGCAGATTAACAGATTGTAGCCAGTTGGGAGGCCAATTACGCGACAGAGTCCATTTGTTTGTTGCAATTGGCAATTTTTGGGGGAGTAAAGTTGTGATACTACCAAAATCCGCTCCTTTGCAACCATCATCACTGGCTGCCAGTTTGACCACTCGCTGGGTAGTCTTTCGGGCGGGTTGTCCATCTGAAAAACAAGCCGCCATTCTAGGGAAAGCAAAGGAGGGAGGCGGACAGAGAGGGAAAGAGAGAGACGGCATTCGACGAGGGAGGAAAGCTATGGGCAGGAACTCTGTTGTGTCTTGGGAATCTCAAATCTGGTAGTCCAAGTTAGTAGGAGAATCCGAGCAGTTGAAGCAGCTGAGGTGGCTTCATCGATCGAAGAAGTGAGAAAAATAACTAGTGCAAGTTGTCCCTATGGCTGATAAGCAAAATTTGTTAGATTGTTTCCAGATAACCGAGCTATCATTCGAAGCTCGACAGCCTCAGAGATAGAAACTCGATCTTGAAAGTATATTTTTTCTCCAAAAGTAACGGAAATAGATTCTCTTTCGAGTTCAGCGAGCTGAAGAAGCTTAAGGTGAAAAATTAGACGATCAAAAAAGAGTTTTGGTGATCTAAGTTGAGTTGGGAGGCGTCGGTGGATGAATAAGCGGAGATTTTCATGTCTCTGAAGATAAACCATCCTAATGGTGGCCGTCCTACAAGAAATAGTGAAGAAGAAGTATGTCGAAGAAGCCATTAAGTAAATCACTGTGAACAAACTTCCTCATCGTGAGCCTTTTTCATTCTAACTAACGGGCAACAAACTGCAAAAAGTAAGCCAGACAACAAGTTGAACCTGCTTAGCGAGGCTACACAAGGTTTCAAATGACAGCTGAATAAGTAATAATTCAAGTTTAGAAAGATTAATTCTTGATTTGTGCCGTTGGCTAGGGAAGTCTTGCCACTGTTTGCATCACCGAGGGCTGAGGTTGAGCTCGAATATGCTTGGGCCTAAGAGTCGACCATCAAGCAGGCCACTGACCGCAACAGGCCGGAGCAGCACTAGCGGCAGTAGTAGCAGCCTTAGGAAGCCAAGCTCGAGTGTAGCATTTGGCTCTCGGGCTCCCTCTTCAACGGCAGCTTCAAGGCAAGCTAGCCAATCTAGTTTGTTAGCCGCTGGCAAGTCCACAAGTCGTAGTAGCATTCAAAGCGACACTACCGCATCGCCGTGCTCAACTTCGGCGCCAAGAATTAACAAAATAAGCTGCGTCTCGCCAGCTTCAAAGCTCTCATCGCGATTCCAGCCAACTTACACTGTTCGGCCCAAAACTGGACCATCCTCGGTGTCTAGTAACTCCTCATCAACAACAACAGCAACCTCGTCATCGATTTCGGCCACAGCACCCACAGCAGCCAGCCTGGCGACCTCTGGAGCAAGCGCAGCCTCGAGACGGATCCCAACCTTGGCCATGTCGCTCAGGGACAAGGATCAGCAGATTAAATTGCTGATCAAGGAAAGGGATGAGCAAAAGTTTCAAGCTGAACTGATGGCCAGGAAGGCCGAAGAATGGGAGGAGAAATTTGCACAAAGCGAATTGGAAAAGTCGCATGTAACAAGCGAGGCTGACGATGAGGTTGTTGAATTGCGCCGCTTAGCTCAGGAGTTGGAGGATGAAAATAGGCGATTAGCTGAAAAAGTTGCACAACGAGAACAATTTGTTAGTGATATGCAATTCAAGTTGGACGAAATTGAATGCGAAAAGGGTGAATTGAAGAGGGAGTTGGAGGATAAGATGGAGCAGCTAAAATCAATGGAGGAGGAGCAACGCGAGATGATGGGCAAACCAATTGTTCAAGTGACAACTGAGAGGTCCATTAGTAAGGCAAAGTATGAGAAAGAGATAGAGGAGTTGAAGGAGAAGATTATAAGCAGGGACGAGCAAATGATACAATTGAGAACTTCGCTGGAGATGCGGAAGAATGAGGTTAATAATTTGCAATCTCATGCTGGAGATCTAGAGAGGAAGTTGAAAATTGAATGCGAAAGAAGCGAACGCCATTTGAAGAGAATAGACGAGATTAATCTTGAATTGAAGGCTTCGGAAGCAAAATTGTCAACTAAAATGGAGGAGAATGAGATGTATGAGAAGCAGGTGAAAAAGCTTAGACAAGAACTAAGAACTGCCGAGGAGAAATTGGAGCAAATTTCTCTGGCTAGAAAGAAGGATGTTGACATTTTGCATGGCAAACTGGCAGCAGCTAGAAGAGGCTCAACAACTCCAACTTCACCGCAACCTTATAAAACTCCAACGCCCCAAGATGAGGTTGTTCGTTTGCAAATGGAAATTCGCGACCTCAAGGATCAGCTCATCGATCGGGAGGCCGAACTTGATTGTAATAGGCGCGATATTGAGGTAATGAAACGAAAGATGGAGACTAGAACCCTGGAGGTTGATTGCAATAACCAGGAGCTGGCGCGCCGTTGCCAAGATCTATTGGAACAGAATCGACAATCTGAGGACACAGTTAAACAATTACTCAAGTCAACTACCCAACACTCAGCCCAATTGGTTCGAGCAACAGAGGATCTTAAGGAGGCAAATGGAAAGTGCGTCAAGCTTAGAGATGAGATCAATGAACTGGAGACAAAATTGGAGGAACAATTGAAGAAGACAACAAGCTTAGTCAAAGAGAATTCCAAGTTGGTTAACGAGAACGAGGAATACAAGGAACAAGTTGAGGTTTTGCAACAACAAATTGATTCACTTAATAATCAAATAAGTGAGCTATGTGAACAATTGGATGTTCAAACTAATCATCTCCACAAAGATCGTGAAGCTTTAGCCGATCAGCTCTCCCAGAACGAGATCGACTCGGCTCAGTTGCGTCATGATTTAGCAACAGCAAAACAAGACCTTAGAACAAGTAGGTTACAAACCCAGGAGGTTGTAAGCGAGCGCGATCGCTTGAAATCTGATCTGGAGATCAAAGAGAATTATATAAAATCCAGGAATGATATTATTGAGACATTGCGTCATGAGCTCGAGGATTGCAAGAAAACTCTCGGAGAATATAAACAAAAATTGGAGAAATTAAGGGAGTCGAGTCAGTTGGAGGCCGAGCAAGCTAATAGGGAGATCAAGAATCAATTGGAGTCGCTAAAACGTGAATGCCAACTCAAGGACGAGGAATGCGCTTCGTTGGGGGTCAAATGCGAACAATTGCAGAGGGAACTGGAACAAAAGAAGGCTATCGATGAGGAGGATGAACTCAAGAGATTTGATGATATGCGACAAAAGCATAGCGCCGAGTTGGATGCCTTAAAAACAAAACTAAAAGAGTTAGAAAGACAGCTAGAGGAATCTGCATCGGCAACGTTGATCCGGGGGGACAGAAACAAGAATAAGGATCAACCTGCCCCTCCTGATGACGGAATGGTCGATATTTGCCTAAGGCCTCAGGATGAGCAACAACGGCAGCAGGAGGAGGGCAAACTGAGACGAGAGGAATATGAGACTCAGATAGAGTTTCTTAATTCAGTGGTTGTAGATATGCAACGAAAATGCGATGATTACAAGAACCGATTGGCACAAATTGAGACCATAAATATCGTGAACGAATTTGATAATTTGATTACATCCAAGAAACCCATAATAGTTAATGGAAGCTCGAGTTTGCGCCGCAATGACACTGGCGCCAGCAGGGGCAATTTTGTGGCCTCCGCAACCTTAAACCGGCCAATGAACCAGGGCAACAACTTCGAGAGGCCAGCCCGGATTAGCGGTCGCCCCTATTGTGATATATGCAGCGTATACGATCTACATCATACAATCTACTGCCCAAAGGTGACGGAAAAGTCCGCTCATCGCAATTCAACCATACCTATCGGAGGGAAAACGAACGGCATTAATCCAAGTAACAACAACAACAACAACACCAACAACAACAATTATGACCAGGGAAGCAATGTGGATGAATTGTTTCGAGAATATGAGCAATCAATTGAGGATGCCTCTGCAGAGAAGTCTGCTTCAATGAGACGAGTCAAAATCGTCGAGAAACCACCGCGGCCCTATTGTGACCATTGTGACTTGTTCGGTCATACTGTAAAAAGTTGTAAAGCTTTGCTAGCATAGAACGTCAAATATTTAACTAGAGCCACCATTCATGATGCCTCTAGCTCGTTGGTGAGCTTGGAAGTCTGGATTATATAAAACACATTTTGCCAACACCACCCGTTGGGCGATTTGCGACTGGAGGCAACTCTACCGTCCCCAAACTCACCCTTTAACCTTAATAAACTTGTCCAAATACTGCCTTTTGATGGAAGGTTTCCCTCAGATCTGGACCGAAAACGAGGGGATCCCCATTCTCGGTCCAGAGATGTGTGAATATTCAAGTTCGCTCGCGCGCAACCTCAGGGCACGTGTTTTGGTCGGGCCGAGCAGGCGCAATAAGGCTGTGTGTGACAGGGTTCGCTAGGTGAGAGAGGCGAACGCGCGCAAACTCGCGGCAGCCTCCAGCGAACTGTTCGCCGTTGGTCAGTTGCAAATTCGGCCTAACCTCAGTCTTGTTGTGCAATCAGTTTCCCATTGCACCTGTCTTGAATTCGTATTATCCTCCTAATGAATGCACGCAAACTCCAAGTAGCCATTTCGATCCGAATGTTGCAGTTGGTTTGAATCAAGACGCGAAGAAGATGGAAGGAGAGTCGTTCGATGGGCCCGCCGTAACCAAGGGACCAACTTTGCCTCTGAGAGGGCCATCCCATTATGGTAGTGAGAATTCAGTGAAAGGGTCCAAGATCATGGAGCCGCCCCTAAACATGGCGCAATCAACTAAGAGTGGCCGGCAAACATTGCAAGCATCATCACTACATCCATTAGCCTCCATTGTAAGCTCACTAGATGGCCGCCGGGCTAACCTTTTCAGCTCACACGTTCCAAGGCCGAGGCGAACAACCATTGACTTCAAGCGAGATCAACAACAAATCAATTGGTCGCTGATCAACTCAGCGCTCGTGGCGATAGTTCTCTTCACGATATCTACTTCATCGAACTTCAACCCGCTCGGCCCGGTGAGGTAAGTTTTGGTGGAGTTTCAGAGGTTTTCTCGAAAGTTTAGACCCTCAACGCGCACAGTGCTGAAGCTCTGCCCGCGATCTTCTAGATTCTATCGAATGATTATCAGTCGAGGGTAAACTGGAAGCGTTAACAAAGAGACCATTGTGTGCTATCTGTTCATTTAATCTCGTCTTATCGGACGCACTCTCCATGTCCTTTCTAAACTAAAGTGAACTATAGTTTCGTTGACAAGGTCCACGCTCAGGGTTGACTGAGTTGATGTCATACAGCTTGGCAGTAACCTTTCTGCGAAATTTCGTCCCATTTCCGTGTTCCCGGCTGAGTTCAGTGCATACTTTTGCTGGTCTTATCATCAGGCTCGCCCACTTTGACGACGGACTTGTCCTTCGGGCAAAATTAGACTGTTCGCGTGGATCCCATCCCCTAGTGCGAGCGCCCGACAGCTCAGTAGCTTAGTTTCATGGGATATCCATGAAAGAGGCATAATTCAATCAAAGCAGCACACTAGTGCATTCAGCACATAATAGGCATCTCAGGCCAAATTCCAATCTAAGTGCGCTCTCCTCAATATACCCACTCTCTCAAGCTTGGCGCTGATATCGTGGATCGCCGAAAGGGCTCACGAGCTAATTGGACTTGTTAGTCGCACTAACAAAACTATGCGAGCATTCAGTCAACCAAGCGTTCACCAATATCCGCAAACAAGCGCCGGCTGAAGTCCCATTACCAGCTAGCTCGAAAGCTTTGTCTCCCTTGAACGGCCTTAGGAGGCAGCGATCAAATTTTGTTGTGTCTATCCATCGGCCATGAGACAGCGCGCGACAGTTCATTCTGACGTCCCTTGACAGAAGCGTTCCCTCGATGAGCGGAACTAAAACAAAATGGAGAGCAGAGCACAGCTCCACTTGGAAGGGCGCTCCAGTGGCGGGGGAGATGATTAATACAGCAGCAGTGTCGATAGGATATAGATTGGATGAGAGAGGAGTCCGGCTGGATCTTGGCCGAGTGGAGCGGGCGACTGTAAACTAATGCTTGATCTTAGTGGCGCGCAAATTGCATGCTCTATGGTTGAGGGAAATTGCTTTCTATTAGAGAAATAGAATGGCGATTGTAGTAGCGAAAGTTAGCTTATGTAAGCATGTGAGATACTTTTACATTCGTTCCCCTCACAATAGCTGTGAGGGAGGAAGAAGAGAGGCTAAGAGGCAATGTAACAATTGCCAGAGCGAGAGAACTACGGTCATAGACCCAGCAATCGAGACGTCTAATGCCAAGTCGCCTCCGAATGGTCGACATTCGCGCCCAAAGGGTAGCCGATGGAGCGGTTGGAGTAGGTTCATAGCGGTTTCTATTCGTGAATGCAATACAGTTGAAGCCGACTCTGAGTGCAAAACAAGCGCGCAAAAAAGCCTCGCCCAGCTGGACAACAAATGGCCCCTCTGACCAAACTGAGCAGCCAAGCTTGCTCACTAGCTCCTCTAGCAAAATACTGCAAGCACGCAAGTTCCGAGCTACTTCCTGTGGACGGAATTTATTGTTTCTCTCTTCCATTCATGAGCCAACTGACTAACTGCTCGACTAACGGGCAGTCAGTCAGTCAGTCAGCGAGACTGTTGTGTGATGATCGGGATATTTACTCGCTGGCCACCGCTCGTCGAGCTCGTCGCCGAGCTTAATCATGGGCATGGAAATTCAAACCCTAAGCATGCGGGACCAGTTTGTGGCAGATGCAATCTGAATTGCAACAAATATGTCCAGCTGCTGCCTCCGCAAAATTGGAACAATTTCAGTTTTGGTCAAGTTTGGAAAATCTTCCGACAATGGAGGCATCCTAACGGACTTGGTTTGCGCAAAATTTAGGCTCCAGTCCAACGTTTGGTTGGAACGTTGTCCCTCTGTTGAGAGCTCGATGCTCTGGAGCATACTGTACGAGTGCCTAGTCCGCAGCTTGGAGTTGAGCCGCGAGCTCCTCTTGATGTGAGATTGAGGCACCAGAGTGGGTCTGTCGGTTGGGTGGCCGTGACTGCGGCAAGTGTTCGGCCTTGCTTGAACCATGGCCGCAAATGTCGCTTATAGTCCCCTTTTTGTCCAGCCCCTAGAAGCGCCTCCAATCCCAGCTGGAACGGCCCCGACTATCGATTCACTCACTCGAGTAGAGAAAGAAGGCCATCACTGATCACGTAGCCTCTTAGAGGAGTCTTCTCATTCAGAGGCGGCCTAGCCTGATTTGCATCAGTGACGAGACTAGGGCATCTACGAGCAAGATAGCATCGCGCTCTAGGTCTGATCAGAGCACCCCATTGAGTGCCGATGTCGCGCAGTAGGCACACTTGGGACGAGGTGGGGCCAAGTCAACAAAATCTCGTGTTGTTTTCTGGCGTGCGGATAGGAACCAGTTGGTTTTTGTTTGGTTTTGTGAAAATTTGTGACCGCCCCTGGCGCTTTCGCTCTCTCTCACCCTCGATGCTGTGGGTGGAGCCAATGACTGTTGACTTTCAGTTTAGATTTTGAGGCCACTCCCCATCGTCTACGCTCAAATCTCGGCCAGCTGGGAAGCTTTTGCCTGGCCACTGCTTTCGCTTTTGGCCAAGTGAGGGGCGAAACTCGTGAGAGACTTCATCGTTCCTCGAGTGAGGAGCACTTGCGTGCAAAGCGTCCGCGAACTTGCCAGTTTCGCCCCCACTGACTTAGTGGGCGCTTCACTGGTGGTCACTAAATGAGGCCACTCAGAGCTGTACAGCTTTCGAGCCACATCGAAGGCTGAACCATTACAATCCGAGTGAAGCCATCCACTTGCTCAAGTCAGGTAGGCGGCCAGCCTGTCGGATGCATCTTGGGTCCCTAATCGGATGTTATATTCCTTCGAACTAGGAATTTGCGGTTAGCTATCAGTCATTATTTAACATGTGCCCACAGGAAGTCCAAAACCAATTCGGAACGCGTGTTGGCGCTTGTAAACTAGTTTATCTTTGGTCTATAAACCAACGACGTGAACTAGGCCATCGAGCACCCGTTTGGTGAGGTAAGCGGGCGCTGAACTGTGTAGCAATGGGACGATAGACTCACACCAGAGGCTGGTAAAAGCTCAGACTCAGCTGATGATGTTAGCCGAAAAAGATAAAGAGCCAGATTGTTCAAGCTCCTCGGAAGGTAGCTAGGCGAGGCTCAATTTGTATCGGCAGAGAGCCCCACTCGTCTTGTATCCTCAAATCCATTAGATCTTTTTTCCCCTTTGTTCTGGGGCAATTTTTAGCTTCCTTTCGCCGGCGGCACTAATGGATTCTGGTGCGNATACAAACCATCTAGATCCAGACAAACCGTCTCTCGTTTCCTGGCCGAGCATGTTTTATGTCGAAAATAAAATTTCACTTGGCGTCCAGCGGGGCGTCTGCTCAAATTTTGCTATTCGCCTTCGCAGTCCGTTTCAGAATGGGCGTGTCTAACGAGAGAGGTACATTTGCATGCCAAGGTTGGNCGCACTTGCGAGGCTGATTTGGGGCCCACTAGAGCACTTAACGTGCACTATGTTGGCGCTTGATTCTGCTTAATTGGAGTGGCTAGCTTGCGCGACTCGAGGCTCAAGATTGATGGCCATGTGCTCGCCAAGCAAACTGATTGGGCTACTTCCGCACTTAACAATACCCTTCTACTCACCAGGCAAAGGTCGCCAGTAGATAGACTGGTCAAGTAGGTGACAAGTACTTGACATTTTGGGTAGAATCTAGGAGAGAACGCGTGACGATTGCTCGTTTAAGCTACAGCGAAGGGAATTGGGAGCATTTTTCTCTTATCAAAAGCGTAACACCCCCGAGATAGAGCACCGTGTGTACAGATGTAGCAATCTCAATCTTCATTATTGGCCCACCCAAGGAGCTGATTGATAGTTTACACGTAAAAGGTGAGCCAATCGTTCGGTGAACAAAAAAGCTCGTGCTTCTACATGAACAGGGAGCACTCTTCATGATGATTGATCCAATATATCTCCAGGTTTTTCTCTTATAGCTGTCTGTATGTTTTGAACGGAATCTGCAGTGGACGAACCGGGAACACCAACAAGGGGGTTTAATCTTTTTAAGCGTCCATCCGATTGATCATGGGACGGCTGTTGCCAAATTGATGGGCTCAACTAGATGGATTTCTCCTCGCCTCCTCTGTTCTCAAACTCTAAGATCAACTTGAGAGCCCTCGAGTCTCATTCCAATCGACTCAGAAGGGTTCTGATATTCACTGATCTCTACCACAGAACTCGTTTGCTGAGCTGCGGATAGAGTTGCCTCAAGTTTCTGGCCCTCGAAAGGCTCGTACAAGTTCAATTTGGGCGAGAGGATCTCGCAAATCCAAGCCCTCAGCCGAAATCATCATTTCCTCTGCCAGCTAGCTAGCTTACTCTATAGTCTAAAGTCGGTAGTGAGTAGACTTTCTGGCCGGATGGAATCAGCGTAGAGAGTGATCATTTTGCTCATTAGCAGTCAGGCAAGCTCCTCCACCGCAACCGCTCGCGGCCACTCGTTCGATCTTTTGCTCCCCATCCATAATGATCATCAATATAAATCAGATGAAGCGCTTCTCGCCCCACTGCCTCCACATATCCTCTGAGGCTTAGATAAAATCTGAGCTCTCTTGTCGCCGGCACTCCTCCCTCCTGATTGCGTTCCTTCCTCTCCTCCAAATACCACAACTGAACTCGCTCGAACAGCGAGGATTTGTCGCACTGAAATATATAAAGTGCGATGCAATTACTCCAATTGAGTTGCCTGGCAAGAGTGCTTGGGGCTCCCAACCGGCGACCTTGGATCAACTTGAAGGTCACTGGCGGACAATTCAGCTGGCGCTCGAGTTGCGGAGAACTAAGTGGCGCCACCAGCACAACTGGCGCCCGGCGCCACACAAAGAGTTGTGCCGGATGTTTCCCGCCATCACAATGGCGGCCAGCGAGATTGTTTNCTCNTGCTGAGGCTTCCGGCTTTGGGGCTAGAAAGTGGCTGAGAGGCGTCTCGAACTTGGGCGCAACTTGGCCATTGCTGTCACAATAACTATCGCCTTCAACAGCAATGGTTACAATGGCCATCATGGGCCACCATGAGTGGCATGCGAGGTGCCGCAATCGAAAGTTCTTGTCTGCAAAATTTTCAATCACGTCAAGTGCAGATTCTAATCTAATTCTAGCCTCCTCGTGCGAGTGTTTCACGACCCTAGGCGCTTGTCTTGGCTTTCGCCTGCCAGGCTAAGGCTGGTGGCGGCTAGTAGTTTGTGCTTCAATCTTTCTTTCGGGCTCGAGAGGACCTTTTTCTAGGCACGCAACGTTCGCGTCATCCAGAGTCCGGATACAATCGGAAATTTCGATCTTTCCTCGACACGAGTCCGTTCCTAGTTCACTGCTAGATTCGAGTCCGAGTTTGGACCTTAAATCCTCGAGAGGGTTTAACTGGAGGGTATGCCAGAAGGCGGCTTGAGCAGATAATTGATAGTGCCCAGTTGACACAATGGCCCCGAAATGTCTCACATAAACCTGTGCTAGCGAGATGGATGTTGTTCTTACGAGCGCCACAAACTCAACCCCTAAAACGTTCCAAACCTAAAATTTCTCTCCTCCCCCTGGCTCGCTGCATCCAAACACTCTAAAATCAAACCAAAACACAAACCATAGCTGCGCCATTGTAAAACCGCAAGGATTGAATCGCGAGCTGGAGAAACAAATCGTTGATAAAATTCTAGGCGAAGGTTATGATAAAAGAATCCGTCCAAGTGGAATCAACAACAAAACTGGCCAAAATGGTAAGCGAGCCATTGGCTGTTGTCTATTCTGTTGACTGTGGAGAGGAGCTTTTGGTTTGAACTGGTCAAGTTGGATTCTAACAAACTCAACAAATTTCAATCCGCCCAACAACCGCCAAACCCAAAACCAGACGGGCCAGCGGTGGTGCGAGTCAACACTTTGATTAGGAGCATTTCAAAGATTGACGACGTCACTATGGTTAGTTGTCCTTTAGTTGCTATGGACGCGCCCGTCCGTACGCCTTATCGTTTTAAATAATCTTTGCCAACGATGCTTCTAACGGCTAAATTCAATTCAATTCAAACCTGTGGCCACCATTCTGGCCTGACTTTGTAGGAATATTCAGTGCAGTTATCGTTGAGACAGGAATGGGTTGACGAGCGTTTGGCGTTCAACAAAATGGCTTCGTACAAAAACTACAACATAAACTCAATCACCTTAACGGAACAGGAAAGACTCTGGAAGCCGGATTTGTTTTTTAGAAACGAAAAAGAGGGCCACTTTCATAAGATTATAATGCCCAACGTTTTGCTTAGAATCAATGGCGACGGTGCTGTCCTGTATTCAATTAGAATATCGCTGGTTCTCGCTTGCCCAATGGACTTGAAATACTATCCGTTGGACAAACAAAACTGCACCATTGAAATGGCCTCCTATGGTTACCTGGACGACGATCTCAAGTTTATTTGGAAGGAGAAAAATCCCGTCCAAATTAACCAACCGCTGACTTTGCCCCGTTTTACTCTTGAAACCTTTGGGACTGCATTCTGTACATCAAGAACGGCAACTGGCGCGTATAGTTGCTTGCGCGTTGATTTAATCTTCAAACGCGAGTTCTCCTATTATCTAATTCAAATTTACATTCCCTGTTGCATGCTTGTCATTGTATCGTGGGTCTCCTTTTGGCTCGACCCAAACGCAATCCCGGCTCGCGTTTCCCTTGGAGTCACAACCCTGCTTACAATGGCAACCCAAATATCAGGTATAAATGCCTCATTACCGCCAGTATCCTACACGAAGGCCATCGACGTTTGGACTGGCGTTTGTTTGACCTTTGTATTTGGCGCCTTGCTAGAGTTTGCGCTGGTCAACTATGCGTCAAGGAGCGATGCCCATGCTAGGATGCAGCAGGCGCGCCAGGAGGAGGAGCTCAGGGCCAGGGAGCTAGAATTCCAGCAGCGCCAGCAGCTTGCCGCGGCAGCAGCGCTCGCCCAACACCAACAACGGAACCACCATCATCATGCCCAGTACGCCACCTATGGGGCCAACCAAGCACAGGTGAGTCCCGCTCGCCTCTACTAGGCGAAGTGCTCCAGCCTTATCTCCCATCCTCCATCTCTCGCTCCCAATCCATTCATCCACTTGCGTCTGCTTCGTTGGCGCTGAAGTTCAATGTCACTTGTATTGGCTCTGTCAGGCAACGAAACAAAACTAGCAGAGTATAACTTTTCTAGCTTGAAATCGAGAACGACAGCTAAAATTCGCGGCTCCAATTTCGAAGCCCATTTCTTCTGCTCGAACGGCCCCGCTGAGAGAGCGAGAGAGCAAAATCGGCCTTCGTCCCTCTCACTCTGTCCATCTAGCGAGCGAGCTTTCCAGCCGGCCAGCTAGCTTACAACACTTGACGGCATGAAGTNTTCGCATTTGCTTGCCAGCCAGCCAGCCGAAAATGATCTCGGCGTTTGCGCGATCATCAATCATAGAACAACTATTACGCCCTAGCTCGTGCAGACGACGCAACGCTTCCCACTGGTGGCGAAGGCCGTCCAAGTATCTCCTTTGGCCCGGATTCCCCATTGGCTAGGCACAAANCTCAGAGATCCAACTGAGCTGGGGCGCCCACACACACGGGTTGTTCGGATGCTGGCACACATAAGTGTGTGCGCGCGTGTGTACCTAGCGCAAATGTTGCTCATTCTCGAGTAGTCTTGGCGGACGGGGGCATTTGCATTTCAGTTTTGGGGATTTGAATTACAGCGCCGAGGCCAATGGGCCAGTGTGTGGCGGATTGGCAAACATTTGCGCGAGCTCAGTTGGCNGCAATATCGCTTCTGCAAATGTTGCCACTCTGCCGATGTTGCAGCCACCCTCGAGATCGTCTGGGCGCGCGGGGCAAACGTGTCGCTTGTTTTACAATATAATGCCGCCCATGTTGCTCGTTAAGTTTGCGACAATGGATTGCGCCGAATGGTCGCAGCAATTGTAGTGAGCCGCAAGCTTAGCCTAAGATGACATTTAATCCCAACCTTGCCCGGCCAAACTAATGACCTTATCTCCAATCCTCGTTGCATCAATTTCCTCTCATCGGCAAACCCCAATGCTTGCAGAAGTTTGCCGTAAATCGTCAGGACGGCTTCATCCAGGCCAACGGTATCAAAACGCAGGCCAACCAGCTTCAAGGTCAACAGCAGCAGCAGCAGCAGCAGCCCAACGACAACTCGGCAATGGGAAATAATGGCCCACTCAACCAGGCGAATGGCGCCCAACAGCAGCGCCAGGAGTACACAATCATAAGTGAGCAGCACCAGAGCGACAAGCAACTACTACTCAATGGGCCAGCGGCCATCAACAGCTTCCAACAGTTCAACAGCAATGGATCGGCTAAACAGTGCGAACTGCACCATAGCCTCCTACATCCGCTTGCAACCCGTACAACAGCAACCGCAAGCTCGAAGAAGAACGTAAACTTTTGTCGCGCTTGGCTAAACAAGTTTCCATCGCGAAGTAAACGAATTGATGTTATATCGCGCATATTCTTCCCAAAAATGTTTGCCCTCTTCAATTTAGTCTACTGGACGACCTACCTATTCAGGGAGGATGATACTGTGCGATCATGAGCCTCATACTCATCCCCATCCCCATCCGNAACAAGAATGGGGGAGCCCAACTCAAGCTAATGGAAATTTTCTAATTTTATGATTGCGACTTGGCGCCTTGGTTTGGTTTGAATTTGTTGGTCGGTCGGTCGGTCGGTCAGAGAGTCAGTCAGGTGGAGGAGGAATTGGAAGTTTGTCGGAAGGAAGCGCACACTTCATAGTTCAGGAAACGGAATTGCAATTCAATCAATTGAAAAGATCCATATCAAACGATCAACATTAGCGCGCGCTTTATCAATATAATGTTATCAACATAATTACAAACACAATGCACATAGACTTTGCCAGACAAATGAGCTTAGGCAAGACCATTAGAGTTGTATACATGTGAATTGAATTGTTAGCCCTCATGGCGGCATCTAGTGTTGCAAATGAGAAACAAACCAGCCTAAATTACACAGGATATACTATCCGGTTTCAATCATACAACTAATGTCTCTATCTACTACAACGCGAATCTATTCGACGCAATCTTGGCATCAGTTGAGGTAGCGTAAGCTCGCATTCGTTTTGTACAGCGCCAACATCCTCTGTAGCGTGGAGATCTGCTTAAAACGGGTAGAGCTTTTCGCGTGAGTTCGTCTTCAAACGAGATCTCCTCTTTTGTCAAGATAACCTTGATCATTTCTCTTGGCTCGCTAGACCTCGAAACTCGACGGACACGAGTAGATGGTAGTTTCAGTGCGCTCCTTTTACTTGCAATAACCAGGTAGTAAGCTGGATTACCTGCCATTGTAGAGTCCTCTTAACTAAATCTATTGCAACTTACTTACTTCATAATTCCATGAGCCAAAATTGAAACAATGTCTCTCTTTTGACCCTCTCCCCTCACTGCCGACCCAGAAGCACATTAGCCCTTCGGCACCCAGCTCCTTAACAGACAAATTTTATGCTTGACAGTTCACTCGAGAGGTCCTAGAGGAGACGATCAGTTTGCTCAAACAAGCTGACAGAAGTCGCAGTTGGTTGATCAGTTCAGCGTAAACTATACACCTCAATGAATGCGCCCGAACTAGGATGAGATCCATATGTCAAGAGCAGGATCAGCACTTTCACGGGTATGTCTTAGATCAAGCGTTCCACTTCCGCTGGTTGGATCCTTGGACTATATTGCTTTTCACTATTCCAATGAGAGCTCCTCAACGACTTGCAAATCAAGCCAACATTATTTGTGCAACCGTGCTTGAAGAGGCCCTCCTGAGCCGGGAATCACCTCTGCTGACTGCTGTCGATGAAAGCTGGTGCATACCTTATGTTCGCGCCCCACCTTTTTGGCACGAGTTTATCGATTGTTCATTTACTTGAACGACACTTGTTCGGTCCTGTGACTTAAAATCGGTTATCTTAATAATTTTTGTGCAATCCTCTGATTGCTACTATCTCTATCTATGTTTGCATATATTTAAAATGGAATATTCATAGATAGGCGGACCCACTCGGGCCGCGATAGCAGACTATGCCACCGTGCAATTCGATCGTCCGAATAGGATTGTCGTCGAAGATGTGTCAATTTCCACTCTCGGCAACTAGACCCGATCAATCAGATTCGAGCCAACCTCATCTGAAACTACGCCCTAAATTAGTCGTCTCAAACGTCAATGACACCGAGAGCATGACTCTTGGTTGTGCCCACCACTGGTGTAGAACCAGTACGCCATGAAGGGTGATTGATCTAAGATCAGGCTGAGGCTACGTTTGTGCCAGCCCACACTAGTTAATATTTTTTCATCAGCCTTCCGAACAACCCAGTCTGTGATGCCAAGGACAGATTTAATCAACCCTGCATCTGCAAAATTCAAAACCAAAAATAAATGTTTCCGTGGCAAGACAGATGGCCGGTTTAATTTTGAAATTTCGCGCCAAACTAAACAGCCGAACCTAGAGATGGCGCCACTCTTGAGGTTCTCCCACGAATTCTCCCGCTCTGCGGTCTCAACCGAAGCGATGAGAGTAACGAATACGAGAACCAAGAGTCGGCGGATCAAAGTCAGGATTCTTTGTTCTTATCCTGCCAAGTGTTGGCCAATGTTCACTCTAGACATCAAATATAAGTGGGTGACGAAAGCGAGAACAAGTGTACGTCTTTTATAGTAAGCCGATTGGCGTAACTCTTAGGGATACAGACAAGAGTTGGCTTTTTCGGAGTCAATGGAGCCGAGGAAGCAAGAAGTATTGGCAGAGGCCGACTTTTGTTGTCGTTGGAGGGCTAGGCAATGGCACCCATGTGGCCACTGGCCATGAAGCTCGAGCGTTTGAGGGAGAATTGAATTGGATTCTTTATAATGACCGCCGGGCCGCCTCTTAAATCCAGCCCAAGTTTAGGCCTGTGGTAAAGGCACAATGTTCTCGAGAGCAGGGAGATTACACGGATCAGACAAGCAGCGTCCAGCCATCCATCGTTGTTATATCTACTCAGTTTGGCTATCCCTCTACGTCGGCTAGATGGAGACTACGCCGAGCGTCTTAGTTTGGCGCAATTACAACCATTGAACTGACCGCTAATGGATTCTCATTCTCCTCCCTCGAAACGTCTCTCCAGCTCCACCAACCGAGCACCTGAACCAGAAAAACAATCTCTCTGCCATATGCGGCCGTCATGGCAGCAATGGCTCAAACCGAGCCGGCTCGCCCTTAATCCTCAAGGCGGTTCCAGTCAAAGACAACGCCCAGGTCGGGTACCATGAGGAACCGAGAATCGGAAGCATCTCTTTAGAGTCGGCCGGCGTGCACAGGCCAGCGCGTTCAACAGGTGGGCGCCAGCCATGGCTGATACTGATAGCCAATCAATCAAATCATTGACCGTCGGTGGGCTTCAGGTGTCCGTCGGATGGGCATGCTCAGTGCCACCTCAGAGCGAGCCGCCCGTCCAAATCGGCCTCTTCCGGCCGCTCGGTTGCAAGCTGANGTAATGGAAAAATCGACCCCTACATGAGCGCGAAACTTACGACTTGTGGGCAAGAAATTCCGTTCGTTTGTCGGCCAGACAAGACCATACCTGGGACTTTTTTCTAGCCCAACAAACTTGGGGCGCAAACAAGCGAAACATGAACCTCGGGCAGCTGTTTCTCCTTTGCAAAACGCTTATCTCCCTCTCGTCCTCCTCCTTTCCCCCCCCCCACGGCAGCAAGAAGTGTCCGTGTCGATGATGATTTAGGACCCACTGGTGGCAGGTATTCAGGTATAGCTTCAGAGCGAGCAGGAATTCCTGTGGCTCGCTTCCTAGTCACAAAAGCGGCCAAAGATGATGCAGCCGATAAGCTAGAACCTTTTCGCTTTCGCCTGTCGCCCGGTCCAAGGGTGGCTTGTTTGCCTGTGGGCCTGAAAGTTGTTGTGAAATCAGTTTACTGGCCGGCAAGTGGATACACATGCTTTCAAAATTTCATGCGCACTTCTGGCTAACGTGAAGCAAGTCACTCCTCTCGAGCACGATCCAAGTGGAACCCGGTCAACTAGTGCTCGGCCAGCCANAGCAGGTGAGCTATGGCTGGCGTAAGCTAGCCGAGAAAATCATGGTTCCGATATTGATTTACCGAGGCGACGGCCAGCGGCTTGTAGAAGAAGGTGAAGGTANAGGAAGGAGCCCATTCTTGCTAGCAAATGGCTCGCTCGAGTTGCGCGCCCGGAACAACAATGCAATGTTCCGCATCAGCTGGGCCAAGCTTGATAGAGAGTTGGCTCGCAGCCCATCGCAGGTGAGTTTCGATGGCCGACGTCATCGGGTTGCCCGTTTTGTTNGAGGAAAAAAGTGAGTCCAATCACAAGTTCAAACGCGTCTTCGTCGTTGCGCAGCCGCTCGCCAAAGGTCGTTGGAGTCGATTGATTAGTTTCAACTGATTCAATTGATTGGCAAGCTTGTTAAATGGAGCCGAGCTCGGCGTGTTAGGCTGCCCGGATTCCTGCCCAGAGCGGCGACCACCATCGGCCGGCTCTAAACTGGCCAGAGTCCGCGAGGTTGGCCGCTTGCACTGCTTGCATGAAAGTGACTCCGCTTGGCTAGCTACAGTGGATGGCGGTGGTGCCAAAAATCCGACCCTCTAGTGCGCGGAAGTCATTGGGCATGGTAAGTGCTCTTTCGTTGTTGCCAATCAGTAGACGGCTAGTCTGGCTCGCACCTTGCCCGTTCGGCCCGCCGCCGTCTCACCTCCCTCATGATTGATTCTCTAAAGTCTAGACTTCCCCTGAGTTGATCCTGACGCCTCCACCACCGCTGCCGCCACTTTCCTGCTCTGCTTTGTGCCGGCAAATTTGCCAGCCCTACCTACACATGGGCCAAACAAATCGATTAACCCTAACTAACTGGCCAACTAGCCGGCCGAGGCTGACATAAAATCGATGCCGGTGGCTCCACTTTGCCGTGTTCGCCGGCTCTGCAGGCATGAGGGTGGCTCAGGTTTGCCGCTAACAAGCGGTGGCCAGTTATAGTACTCCAGCCGGTTTCTAGTTCCAGGCGCAAGCGATGCGTCGAAACGTCTTACGTAAGTCGATCCATTAGCTTCCCAAGACTATTGGTTCAAATAAATTATGCACACACAAGCTAGCCTGGTGTGTTATTATAATTTGCTTGTATCAGCTTTCGTCAGTTGCCGGAATGAGGCCAGTTGTGTGGCATACAGAGTGGCCACCGGTTTAGTGTGTCTAGCTGAGCCTTTTGAGCCCCCCAGGCGCGCGTCGTTGCTCGGATAAAGTGGAAGTCGGATTTGCGGTTGCCCACCTGCCACCATAGAGTTCGGTCGGCTTCCTGGCGTCGCTTGGCCAGGTGAGACCTCTCTGCGGTCTGAGTGCTCATGGAATCAATAAGAGAGCCTGTCTCTCCAACCCTCCATTCAGTTTAGTGGATTTGATTTTAGATTCAAGCCGAGGGGGAGCAGCGCAGTGAACCGACGAATGGCAAAACGACCCCTCCATCCGCTGTCACTCATAGGTCACGATATGCAAACAACACTGGCTTGCATGTGGCGGCTATCCTCATCCCATTGGCTTGCCCGCCAATTCTTGCTCCGAAATCTTGGAACAGACAAATTTGTCCCCTCGAATCGAGATCATCCCGCCGATATCTCAGGACAGAGGCGCTCCAGCTGCCAATTGAATGAGTTGAGCCACAGGTGGAGTCCACGATTGCTACCATTCTTGGCCGCAGAACAAATCTGGGCTTGGTCTCAACAGTGCAGTTCAACAGTACTAGAATGGTAGCAGGGGAGGGCGAGTGATTCGCGCTAGCCTAGTGTAATGATACGTTGCGTTCGAATGGAACGCTCATTTCTCTGACCACAAGCTAAAGTTTGCCGCTCGGAATCAACAGGTAAACTTGACCTCTCGACAAGAATGGGTCAGTTTTAGGCTTACGCTCTCCTGGAAAACTGCAATAACTCGCCGGCGCTGATATAACAAAACTCGGAAGCTGGCCATTATCTTTGCCTGTAAGTGTTCCAAGCTTAGACCCCGACTTTATCTGTTTGACTAAATCTCTCTCTCCCTCAGTCTGCAAAGCCCCTGAGACACTGTCATNGGTGCCGCCAGCCGACCGACCAACCGACAGGTAGTGAGATGGCGCGAGTTGCAATTCTCTTCCTTTCGACCGTCAATAGCTGAATCAATCGCCAACCAACTTGAGGGATCCGGACAAACTGTTACTTGATGGGAAACACAGAGATTGTTGTCGTTGGCGGTCGCCATTGTCTTTGGTTGTAGCTGTTGATTGAGGGATAGATAGAAAAAGCGACCCGCAAGTGTTTTGTCGGCTCGCATCGCTGGTCTCAAAGCAAGAAGGTCAATTAGTGGAGTGCGCAGAGTTGCGTTTCCGCCAAACCTGGGCCAAATTGTTTATTGCTGGCGAGTCGTGTTCGAGGAAGGTAGAGGAGGGAAGATCGCACATGTTATTAGATACGAATCTTCGAGCGGCAAAATTTAGTCCAGCTAAATGGATACCAAGGCTCACGCGCCTACTGCTTGCAAACCATATCAGAGCCTTAGTTTCAGCCGTCGCCGCCGCCGCCAGTTATCTATGCATATTCGAGCTAACCGCCCGTTGATCAAGCAACCGCTGGCGGCCAACCAAGTGCTTGCGCGGCCTCGATGGCCATTTGCATATGTAATAGGCGGCAAACTATTGTCTCGAACTGGTGAAATCAAATTACACATCGAGCTTCCATTGCTGGCNCGCCAAATTCTTAGACTGAGAGATAGATCGCGTTGCTTGCCATTCTCGCTCTCGGCGTCCTCTAAACCGATCAAGATCTAGCTTGAGCTAGGGAGAGCTTCTTGCTGAGCTGATGGCGGAAAAACCAACAGAGGCTGGCCACCAGAACACAGTGTGTCCCAGAGTGCTCTCTTGCGGCCAGCTTTGGCAACCTTTTGGAGGGATTCGAGGCAAATTCAGGATTCGTGTTTGCCGCTAAAATAGCCCCCAGTCTCTTGGGTGTGTTAATGAGCTAACAAACTCGAGCTCACCTGACCGTCAGACAGTACGATTTTGCTGGCGCCATTTAAAACGCTTCCAGGCTAATGCAGCAATCGGCAGCATGGGCTCGAAATCCATCCTATTGGCAATCGGAAGAGAGAGAGAGAGAGGAGCCAATCGATCGAGTGAAAGCCCAAGCAATGGCTTGGGCGAGGGCGCTAGCCAAGCCGAGTCGACCAATGGGGGCGCCGTTGCAGTCGCTGGTTACCGCCACAGCCGCCACCTTAACGGAAACGGGCGACGCCGCTTGAGGGCGGATAATTTATAGCTCCTAGCTGGCCTTTGTCGGCACTTCCCTCCTCCACTCGCCCGCAGTGGTTTCCGTCGCATGAATGAACGGTTGTAGAGCTGAGCAGAGGCAACCTGTTGCGATTAGAATCAGCTCTCTGGCAGATGGGCACCCTCAATGCTGCCCTGCTCTGGTTCCGCCCTCCAACGAGCCAAACTTTCCACCAACACCACTTACTTGCGTCTCCTGATCCACTTTTGATGGGCAACCTTGAGGGGCAGACCAAATGATGGCTCGCTTTCGTGCCGGCAAGTTCCTGGTCTCTTGCGCACCGCCGGACATGGTGCCTTTCGGCTCCCGGCGCCAATTTCAGGTGCAACAGTCTCAACGCTCGTTGAAAACTGACGAACTGTGGGACATGCTCGCAGGAAGGAGCCTTAGAATGGCTTCGAGCTCCACGACTGGGCACTTTCATTGGCTGAGCCA
>Ga0058699_1000004_pt1:35000-40157 | contig 40157 bp, 30 predicted proteins | sample AgamicAtPe_FD_55078 | JGI IMG/M metagenome (GOLD analysis project Ga0058699, IMG submission 55078) | Agave microbial communities from Guanajuato, Mexico - At.P.e | ecosystem: Host-associated > Plants > Phyllosphere > Phylloplane/Leaf | place: Guanajuato, Mexico | collected 2012-10-15 | reverse complement strand
GAACTCTGTGCAAAGTTCCCTCCTGTGATATGAGTTACTACCCCTTGATCGCTTATAGTACCCCAAACATCCGACTGCATTTTCCAACTAAAATGGAAAATGACTACCGAAATTGCATTGTACATCCAGAATAGACCTAAGAAGACATGATCCCAGGCGGATACTTGACATGTCCCCCCTCTTCCAGGCCCATCACAAGGGAAACGAAAACCGAGATTTGCTTTATCGGGTATCAAACGGGAACTGCGAGCAAATAGAACACCTTTCAGTAGTATCAATACAGTTACATGGATCGTAAATGCATGAATGTGATGGACCAAAAAATCTGCAGTTCCTAATGGAATAGGTAACAAAGCTACTTTGCCGCCTACTGCTACTAACTCACCACCTCCCCAAGTTAAGCTAGTACTTGTTGTTGCACCGGGAGCTGTTACGCCAGGTGCTAAAGCATGGGTGTTTTGTACCCATTGAGCAAAGATGGGTTGTAATTGTATAGCGGTATCTGAAAACATATCTTGGGGACGTCCTAAAGCGCTCATGGTATCATTATGAATATACAAACCAAAACTGTGAAAACCTAGAAATATACATGCCCAGTTAAGGTGTGATATAATTGCATCGCGGTGCCTAAGTACACGATCTAATAGATCGTTGTATCGAGTAGTTGGATCATAGTCTCTTACCATAAAAATGGCTGCATGTGCAGCAGCACCAACTATGAGAAACCCACCGATCCACATGTGATGTGTAAACAACGAAAGTTGTGTACCATAGTCAATAGCTAGGTATGGATAGGGGGGCATGGAATACATATGGTGAGCTACAACAATAGTTGAAGAGCCTAACATAGCTAGATTAAGAGATAATTGAGCATGCCATGACGTTGTTAGGATTTCATAGAGTCCCTTATGTCCCTGGCCTGTAAATGGCCCTTTATGAGCCTCTAAAATATCTTTAAGGCCGTGACCAATACCCCAGTTAGTCCTATACATATGACCGGCGATCAAGAAAAGAATTGCAATAGCTAAATGATGATGAGCAATATCGGTCAGCCATAGACCTCCTGTTATTGGGTCTAATCCTCCACGAAAACTCAAAAAATCCGCGTATTTTGACCAATTCAAGGTGAAAAAAGGGGTTGCTCCCTCGGCAAAACTGGGATAAAGTTGAGCCAAAAGATCCCGATTCAAGATAAATTCATGAGGAAGTGGGATCTCTTTAGGATCAACTCCAGCGTCGAGAAATTGGTTAATTGGTAAGGATACGTGTATTTGGTGTCCCGCCCAAGAAAGAGACCCAAGTCCTAGTAACCCTGCTAAGTGGTGATTCAACATAGATTCTACATCTTGGAACCAAGCCAATTTTGGGGCGGCTTTGTGATAATGGAACCAACCGGCAAAAAGCATTAACAATGCAAAGACCAATGCACCAATTGCGGTACAATAGAGTTGTAATTCACTAGTTATTCCAGATGCTCGCCAAATCTGAAAAAAACCGGAGGTTATTTGTATTCCTCGGAAACCGCCGCCCACATCGCCATTCAATATTTCTTGACCTACTATTGGCCAAACTACTTGAGCACTGGGTCTAATGTGAGTAGGATCACTTAGCCATGCTTCATAATTGGAAAAACGGGCGCCATGGAAGTACATGCCACTCAGCCAAAGAAAGATAATGGAGAGTTGACCGAAATGAGCACTAAATACTTTTCGAGAGATCTCCTCCAAATCGCTGGTATGACTATCGAAATCGTGAGCATCAGCATGTAGGTTCCAGATCCAAGTGGTAGTATCAGGGCCCTTAGCTATTGTTCTTGAGAAATGGCCGGGTCTGGCCCATTCCTCGAAAGACGTTTTTATAGGATCCCTATCTACAACAATTTTCACTTCGGGTTCCGGCGAACGAATAATCATTAAGTCCTCCTCTTTCCGGACAACACATACAAAGAGACCCGCCAACAGTCAAGTTTTTAGTGAACCTCTGAAAGATAGATATTTTATTTATGATTAATTTCTTTCTTTCCTATCTCCCATCCATCTATTTTCTTTAGTTATTCACTAGAGCAATTATGATATTGAAGTCGATCCGGGGCAAGTGTTCGGATCTATTATGACATAACGATTAGGTGCCTAACGGACCTTTTTTCATGGAAAATCTTTTCCCGGCATGATGAAAAAACAGCAACTGAGTCTAGTGTATTCCTATCTGAATATAGAAAGAAGTGCTCATATCATATGAATCTACTTTCATAGAACATAATATCCTATTATTTTATTACAAATCACAAGATCTCATTCATTAGAATTAATAAGATACATTGAAGGTATCTTTTATTAGTTTTATTAGTTCTACTCTGTACGGTATCTGTATCATTTATCCCTATAAGATACCATACAAAATAGAATGATTTTACAAGGAAGGGATATAATGAAATTCTTGATTGGATCTTCTCATGTCACGGTAACGATCTATTTTATTTGATTGATGGATCAAAGAATCAATTTAAATGAATTAACGAATGGTTTTATTCGAAACGCCTCGTGATCTTCAACCAATTATGTGCTTCAATATAATTACCTGGAGTAAGCGCTATAGCTTGTTTCCAATACTCAGCGGCTTGATCGGACCAAGCCTCCGCAATTTCAGAATCGCCTTGTAGAATGGCCTGTTCTCCCCGGTTGGAATAGGTGAGTCAATTCCTTCCCTTAGAACCGTACTTGAGAGTTTCCTACCTCATACGGCTCAGCAATCGATTCTTTTTGCGGTCTCATCTTAATTTACCCTATGCTAACATAATTAGATTTATGATAAATCTATCTCATTTTTCTTGGGTTAACTAGAAGAAGTTAATTACATAAGAAGTTTCAAATTCGAATTTTTTTGATCAATAATTAGTTTTAGCTTTTCTCCCACCTTCAGAAAAATGAAGTATAGATATCCCCTATATCGTTATAATTTTCTGAAAGGTAACTATCTCGGTTTCATATATGAAATTTATATAGAATCTTTGAAAAAGACTTTCTTCCATAAGAAAAAAGAACTTACTATCTTTGGGATCTGATGCTACACCGCTGCTCAATACTTTAGTGGATCGACTCTATTACATAAGTTGATTCCTAACTTTATATCCCATATCATGACATAAGTAAGCAGTTCTTAACTGTATCGACCCAAAAGCTCGCTAATTGATCTTTACGGTGCTTTCTTTATCAATTCGATCCTTTACCCATAGAGTATAGTATGTAGGCCGTACCTATTTCTTCCTATTTTTTTTTGTTATCATGAAGTTTCTTTCCTTGCTACAGCTGATAAAAATCGTTGCTTTGGACGATGCATATGTAGAAAGCCTATTTTTTCTAGTATTGACTAGCCAATTTGGTCTTTTTTTCCTTCTTTCTATAGTGGAGATAGTCGCACGTAATGACAGATCACAGCCATATTATTAAAAGCTTGTGGTAAGAATGGGTTTCGTTCTAGTGCCCCGAAATAATATTCCAAAGCCTTTGTATGCTCTCCGTTGCTTGTGTGTATAAGGCCTATGTTATAGAGTATATAACTTCGATCATAGGGATCAATTTCTGGTCGCGTAGCTTCATAATAATTCTGTAAAGCTTCCGCATAATTTCCTTCGGATTGAGCCGACATCCGTTACGGTCGTTCATTTTATTCAAAAAATCTCCGTTCCAGAACCGTACGTGAGATTTTCATCTCATACGGCTCCTCCCTTCCGTGCATAGTACTAAGGGGAATAAGCTATGGAATCCGAATTTCCCTATTCTTATTATGAACTGACAGGAGCTGGTATTTTTACAAGAAATCTCTAGCCAGCCTTCCCGCAAGAGGTTTTTTTTCTTAACACCAATCGTATTAGTGCTAGATAGAAATGATAACTCCAACGATTTCTTTGTCCTCAACGCCTACTATTTCCAGGAATTAGTCACTTCAACGATCTTTGATGGTTATACGGGTATCCAAAGTACAAACGAGATGGATGTTTGTTGTCCCAACCATTCTTGTTAGTCCCGATACCGCTAAGGAAAAGGGTAATTTATAACAAGGTTTTCGTGTTGTTGATTCCTAGTGTAGTGCTTTTTCCCCTATGCCGCCTATTGGTATTAGTGGAGTAGGATTGACCCGCAATACAGAACCTATAGATGTATCCTTTCGTTCAATACTAAAATCGACAACTGACAATTAAAGTATCTGAGGCTGGATCAATCGAGGATACACGACAGAAGGAGTTGTTCTATCTCCAAACTTTACCTTCACTAAGCGTAGCTTTATTTCAATAATTTGGTTCTTTCTATTCCGAACCGCGTCTTTTTCTCGTAAGACGGAAGTGAGGGAAAAAAAAAACAAGAAAAAAGAATCAAATCACACCATCTCTGTAATAGGTAAATGCCTTTTTTTCTCCTGAAGTTGTCGGAATTATTCGTAATAAAATATTGGCTATAATTGAGGAGGTCTTATCAATAAAATTTCCATTTATCCGAGATCTAGGCATAATTCGCAATCCATTCTATAATTCTTCTCATTACTCCTTCGGGGTAAATGCTCCCACAAACAGGGGAATTGTACAGTACAAAATAACATAAAAACAGAAAAATTCTAAAAAAAAGATGTGTACCTTCCGCTCAAATTGTACCCTTTATCAGACAAAGAGAGATAAGAGACTTTTGAATCAGATTGAATTTCATATAAATTTCGTACAAATGAGCGGAGCTATTACTTCATTTCATCTAAGTTGAATAACTAAGAACTTTATTTTACTATAGATTCTTATAACTTAAACTCGAGAAATTTGGATTTGGTTATGATCCCAAGAGGGAAAAGGGATGGACATTATACAATTGAAATGAAATAGAAAAATCCATGGTACGATTCATGAATTTGTAATGGATCTATGGGGTAGATGATAAGAGAAGTTGTTGTTGATAAATATCAAATTTGAAAGGCATTTTTTATTTCTATGAAGCCGTTGATTGGTCGTGCCTGTACTGCAATAAAATAATATGAATAACTCGCTATTCACTCGGTTTCTGGTCAATAATAAGATTATGTAGGGGAGATGGCCGAGTGGTTCAAGGCGTAGCATTGGAACTGCTATGTAGGCTTTTTGTTTACCGAGGGTTCGAATCCCTCTCTTTCCGTTTCTGT
>Ga0058699_1000004_pt1:0-30000 | contig 40157 bp, 30 predicted proteins | sample AgamicAtPe_FD_55078 | JGI IMG/M metagenome (GOLD analysis project Ga0058699, IMG submission 55078) | Agave microbial communities from Guanajuato, Mexico - At.P.e | ecosystem: Host-associated > Plants > Phyllosphere > Phylloplane/Leaf | place: Guanajuato, Mexico | collected 2012-10-15 | reverse complement strand
AGTCGAATCGCGAGCCTATTAATGAAGCAAATTCAATAAAACAACAACTGGTACCATAGAGAAGAGGCCATAAACTGGAGAGTCTTGACCAATTCGAAAGATCATTCGATGTAGTTGAAATAACTGAATTGGGGGTTGTTTGGTCAAGTAACGGAAAATCAATCAAATTCATAACTGTCCCAATGTAATCTTTTCCTTCCTTTTTTTTTTGTCTGAATATTCAGCTAAGACCATTCCAATGCTCCTTTTCGCCATGCATAAACTGAACCAACAATTAGGATAAGCACGAAAATTAAAGCTTCTATAAATACGGATACGCCCAATACATCGAAACTCATTGCCCATGGATAAAGAAAGACCGTTTCAACATCAAAAACAACAAAAACTAGAGCAAACATGTAATAGCGGATTCGGAATTGTAACCAAGCGTCTCCCATGGGTTCTATACCCGATTCATAACTAGAGAGCTTCTCTGGTCCTTCCCTAATCGGGGCTAAAACTCCGGAAATTACAAATGCTAAAATAGGAATAGCACCTGATATTATTAGAAATGCCCAGAAAATATCATATTCGTGAAGCAGAAACATAAATGTACTCCTATTTATTAATGTGGAATAGGCTGAATTTTTGATTTGAATTGAAACTGTCAATTCATCCACCACCCATCTTAGGCGAAAAAAGAAATTTTGTTTGATCAAATCAAACCCCATAGTTTAGAGTTTGTTTGCTATGGGGCATGTCTTGTTTAAAGATTCATACAACGGAACCCCACTTACATTTTTTTTGTATTTCGATTCCATTTAGATATGGTGATGCTCTTACACAAACAAAACTCTCTTATTTTGTCTCGGTTTCTCCCTAAAAAAGTAATTAAATACAAATACTAAATATAGTATAATAAATTGTATAATAAATTAAATAAAATAAGAAATAATACTAAATAATATTGTATTAGTATAACTATATTTAAAATATAATATGTTTATAACTATGTTTTTTTATAGTTAATTTTATACATAATATAATTAAAATTTCAAAAATGAATGAAAAAAAAATTTCAGTAGTCATATGGGGTAAAATGTCTAGGGATTTCTAGCATATTCTACTCGAAGTATTCTTTTCATTAAAATCCAGACGGAGAATCATTGCTTCTATTGATTGGATAGGAATACGTAAACATAATCTAATACATCGAACAATTATATTTTATCTCCCTTCCTTGTCCTAGATTTCATTTCTATTTTTCTTACTTTATTGATTTGATTCAATCCGTTGAGTTGCGAGGAACCTTTCCATATAACAACTCATATCTTTCAATACCAAAAAAATCCGAAACTTGGAATCTGTACTATACCCCCGGATCCTCTCAGAAATAAAAAGAATCGAGTACTAAAGAAAGACCGCGATTTGGGATGAACAAAAATACTTGTTACGGCAATAGCACTTAGTAAGACCAACCGAAGGGCTAGGTTTCGCTACAAAAAGGGGGTTTATTTTGGAACAAACTTACACTACACAATGAAAAATAGCACAGAGTGATAGAATTCGTGGAATCATAAATGATCTACATAAGATACTTCTAATAGAAAGAATCACACATTGTCGAACAATTCGACAGACCAAATCCCCAAACCAACCCAATTCATAGAATATAGACGAAGGAACGTTGATACATTAAGGACCAATTCATTATCTCTGCATTATATTTGAAACAACCAATTTGTTTGTTGTTCGGCCAAAAAAGAATTAGTTGAAGTCGAGGGATTTCTACAAATACAAGATCAAGAAAAGAATAGGTACTAGATCCGTGTAACTTAGGATTCCGTTTGGCTGGGTCAGGATAAAGTTTTTAGACGGAGGAACATGTCATGATTTTCATTGACTGAGATTGGGTATACCAAAACAAAAGTATATCCGTAACTCTTTGATCATGGACAGGAAAAAAGTCATATGTAATTCACCCGTGAAGATTAAGGAAGAAGGATAGGTATTTTATCCTAGATTTTACAAATAGCGATTGGATTCGTTGGAATGAATTATTGTTTTTATTTTCCTGTCCCTATGTATTCACATGAGCATGTGGTAATGCTTTCATTTCTACGGACAAATAGACGGGTCAGTCCATAAACAAGTACTAATCTAATGAGGAAATGAAAACTATACTAAACTAAAATAGAATGTCTATACAAAAATAGAATGTGTTAGGGCTATACGGACTCGAACCGTAGACCTTCTCGGTAAAACAGATCAAACTTATTATTATCGAAATGATTCGAACTGTTTCAAAGACCCAACATGCATTTTGTTGCATTGGGCTCTTTCATCAACTGATTGATGTAAAGATCAGTTAGTCCACCATATTTTTTCTTTATGGGAAGATAATAAGATGGCTCCATGTGCTCTGTGATTCATCATTTGGATTCTGATGAAGGAGCAATACCAAAGTGTTTCAAAGAAGGGTTACCTTGACTTAGGTCTGCCTCCGGCCTAGATCAACCTGAGTTAAATGGAGTCTCCATCGTTCCGCTGCAAGAATTAAATATGAGACTTCATACACCTTAAAGTTCATAGGACGAAAAGAGGTTCTTTTGAGTCCCTTATACTCATTAAGCCTAGCATTGAATGGACTGGGTATTTACCTTATCAAATAGCAAATCAATGGTAGGTTCTATTTGATTTGGCACCTGAATTCGCACTCAAATCGGACCGAACCCAATATTTGTCAGGCTATTGTTCTCTTGTTCCTTCGAATCTATGGAGTAAGACATCGATTTCTCAATAAGATCAATTATGTTCATTGCATAATGGGCTCTCTTGAAAAGCATTGGCGCACGTGTAAACGAGGTGCTCTACCTAACTGAGCTATAGCCCTTGTCATAGATATCTTAACATATAGATAATTTCTTGTCAAGATAGGATCCCACATGATAGCTCTCTGATCCGTTTACTGTTAGCGGATTGGTATTGCTTAGAAATAATATTCCACCTATAATCCCCGAAGCGATGGGTCCTTTTTTTGTGATGATAAATAACCTACTTAACTCAGTGGTTAGAGTATTGCTTTCATACGGCGGGAGTCATTGGTTCAAATCCAATAGTAGGTAGAACTTATTAGATACCAGAGTCAATGGTATCTAATAAGTTTTTCTACCCATCTTCTTTTTTCGTTGTATCATCTAGACTTGATTGTCTTCAATTGGCGGAATCAAAATCTGGTGTATAGTGTATAATAATAAAGAACTTCTTTTGATTATTATTTTGATGTATTTTTGACTAGTACGAAATAACATTCAGAGCCTCTACTCGTGTCCTAGCTCGTCTGAGAGCTAGATTCGCCTCAATTGCTTGTCTCTTACCCCGAGCTCTACTCAAGTTAGCTTCAGCTATTTCAAGAGCTTGTTGAGCTTCTTGCGGATCAATGTCAGTACTCATCTCCGCATCATTTCCTAAAATGGCGATCTCATTATTACTTATTCTAGCGAAACCGCCCATCAGGGCCACCGTTAACCATTGGTCATTGAGGCGTATTCTCAAAAGACCTATATCCACCGCCGTGGCAATAGGGGCGTGGTTTGGTAATACGCCAATTTGGCCACTATTAGTAGATAAAATGATTTCTTTCACTTCTGAATCCCAAATAATTCGATTAGGAGTCAGTACACAAAGATTTAAGGTCATTTCTTCTCCCCTTCTAAGTTCATAGCTTTCGCGGTAGCTTCATCGATGTTACCCACTAAATAAAAGGCCTGCTCGGGAAGACTATCTAATTCTCCGGAAAGTATCAGTTGAAACCCCCTAATTGTTTCTGCGAGACCAACATATTTCCCTGGAGAACCGGTAAAGACTTCTGCCACGAAGAAGGGTTGTGATAAGAAACGCTCAATTTTTCGTGCTCTTGCTACAGTTAGACGATCTTCTTCGGATAATTCGTCCAACCCCAGGATAGCTATAATGTCCTGAAGTTCTTTGTAACGTTGTAAAGTTTCCTTAACTCTTTGCGCAGTTTCATAATGTTCCTCGCCAACGATCCGAGGTTGTAACATAGTTGACGTTGAATCTAAAGGATCTACTGCTGGATAAATACCTTTGGCAGCTAATCCTCTTGATAGTACAGTAGTAGCATCTAAATGTGCAAATGTCGTGGCAGGAGCGGGGTCGGTCAAATCATCTGCAGGTACATAAACTGCTTGGATCGAAGTTATAGATCCCTCTTTGGTGGAAGTAATTCTTTCTTGCAAAGAACCCATTTCTGTACTAAGGGTGGGTTGATAACCTACTGCGGAGGGCATTCTCCCTAATAAAGCGGATACTTCTGACCCCGCTTGGACAAAACGAAAGATATTGTCGATGAATAAAAGCACGTCTTGCTCATTAACATCCCGGAAATATTCCGCCATGGTTAGTGCAGTCAAACCAACTCTCATACGAGCTCCCGGCGGTTCATTCATTTGACCATAGACTAAAGCTACTTTTGATTCTGCAATATTTTTTTCATTAATTACCCCGGATTCTTTCATTTCCATGTAGAGATCATTTCCTTCACGAGTACGTTCGCCTACTCCGCCAAATACGGATACGCCTCCATGAGCTTTGGCAATGTTGTTGATCAATTCCATGATAAGTACTGTTTTACCCACGCCAGCTCCCCCAAATAGTCCGATTTTTCCTCCACGGCGATACGGAGCTAAAAGATCCACCACTTTAATCCCTGTTTCAAAGATTGATAATTTTGTATCTAACTGTATAAAGGCAGGCGCGGATCTATGAATAGGAGATGTTGTACGAGTATCTACAGGACCTAAATTATCAACAGGTTCTCCAAGAACATTGAAAATTCGCCCGAGAGTAGCTCCACCGACCGGAACCCTTAGAGCAGCTCCTGTGTCAATCACTTCCATTCCTCTCGTCAGACCGTCTGTAGCACTCATAGCTACAGCTCTAACTCGATTATTTCCTAATAATTGTTGTACTTCACAAGTCACATTAATTTGCTGACCGACAGTATCGCGACCTTTAACTACCAAAGCGTTATAAATATTAGGCATCTTGCCCGGGGGAAAAACAACATCCAGTACTGGGCCAATAATTTGAGCGATACGCCCTAGGTTTTTTTCTTCAAGTGTGGAAACCGCAGGACCAGAAGTAGTAGGATTTATTTTCATAATAAAGTGAAATATGTCGAAATTTTTTTTGATTGGAATTGGAATAGTACATAGTACCGAATCGAAAATAAATGTCCGATAGCAAGTTGATCGGTTAATTCAATAAGAAATAAATGGGAATTAGCGCTCGATTTAGTTGGTACCACCCAACCGAATCAAATTCAATCGTTTACTCAGAGTCAATTTTCAAGTTCAACCAATTCTTTTTTCAAAAGATCAAGTAGATGAATAAGAATTGTGAGTAAGTGAAGCATGTTTCATTTCTCTATCATTATAGAAAATACTATCTAGAATAGATTAAATTCTATTAGCTATGGAATTCTAACTCGAACTCGATTTAGAATTTAATTCGTTATTTCGATCTCATTGGCTGCTGTTCTTTATTTTCTTTTATATATAGTGCCTATTTTTGTTTTATACCCTTTCCCTTTCATGGATAAATTATGCCTATTTTTACATCTAGGATTTACATATACAACATATACCACTGTCAAGGGGGGATTTTTCTTAGTATTTAGGTTTTTAGATTCAAAATAAGAAGTGGCTCAATTCAATTATAAATTTGAAAAACGAGGATTGGGTTGCGCCATATATATCAAAGAGTATACAATAATGATGTATTTGGTGAATCAAATGCATGGTCTAATAACGAACTTAATTCGTTGATAATATTAGTTGCATTTTTTTTGAAAGATTTTTGTCAAAGGTTTCATTCACGCCTAATCCATATCGAGTAGACCTTGTTGTTGTGAGAATTCTTAATTCATGAGTTGTAGGGAGGGACTTATGTCACCACAAACAGAGACTAAAGCAAGTGTTGGATTTAAAGCTGGTGTTAAAGATTACAGATTGACTTATTATACTCCTGATTACGAAACCAAAGATACTGATATCTTGGCAGCATTCCGAGTAACTCCTCAACCTGGGGTTCCCCCTGAAGAGGCAGGGGCTGCGGTAGCTGCGGAATCTTCTACTGGTACATGGACAACTGTGTGGACTGATGGACTTACCAGTCTTGATCGTTACAAAGGACGATGCTACCACATTGAGGCCGTTGTTGGGGAAGAAAATCAATACATTGCTTATGTAGCTTATCCTTTAGACCTTTTTGAAGAAGGTTCTGTTACTAACATGTTTACTTCCATTGTAGGTAATGTATTTGGTTTCAAAGCCCTACGAGCTCTACGTCTGGAGGATCTGCGAATTCCCCCTGCTTATTCCAAAACTTTCCAAGGCCCGCCTCACGGCATCCAAGTTGAAAGAGATAAATTGAACAAATATGGTCGTCCCCTATTGGGATGTACTATTAAACCAAAATTGGGATTATCCGCAAAAAACTACGGTAGAGCGGTTTATGAATGTCTACGCGGTGGGCTTGATTTTACCAAGGATGATGAAAACGTGAACTCACAGCCTTTTATGCGCTGGAGAGACCGTTTCTTATTTTGTGCTGAAGCAATTTATAAAGCACAAGCCGAAACAGGCGAAATCAAAGGACATTACTTGAATGCAACTGCAGGTACATGTGAAGAAATGATCAAAAGGGCCGTATTTGCCAGAGAATTGGGAGTTCCTATCGTAATGCATGACTACTTAACTGGGGGATTCACTGCAAATACTAGTTTGGCTCATTATTGCCGCGACAACGGTTTACTTCTTCATATCCACCGCGCAATGCATGCAGTTATTGATAGACAGAAAAATCATGGTATGCATTTTCGTGTACTAGCTAAAGCATTACGTATGTCTGGTGGAGATCATATTCACGCTGGTACAGTAGTAGGTAAACTGGAAGGGGAACGTGAGATGACTTTAGGTTTTGTTGATTTATTACGTGATGATTTTATTGAAAAAGACCGAAGTCGCGGTATTTTTTTCACTCAAGATTGGGTTTCTATGCCAGGTGTTATTCCCGTGGCTTCAGGGGGTATTCATGTTTGGCATATGCCTGCCCTGACCGAAATCTTTGGAGATGATTCCGTACTACAGTTCGGTGGAGGAACTTTAGGACACCCTTGGGGAAATGCACCTGGTGCGGTCGCTAATAGGGTAGCTTTAGAAGCATGTGTACAAGCTCGTAATGAGGGACGCGATCTTGCTCGCGAAGGTAATGAGATTATCCGCGAAGCTTGCAAATGGAGCCCTGAACTAGCCGCTGCTTGTGAAGTATGGAAAGAGATCAAATTCGAATTCGAACCAGTAGATAAGATAGATAAACAGAAAGCATAAGAACTAAGCGCGCATAATTCAGTAATTTCTGTTTGTTCTCCTAATTGATTGCAATTAAACTCGGCTCAATCCTTTTCCTAAAAAAAAAAGGATTGAGCCGAATAAAGAATGAACATCCTATACTATGTATTTGCATAGATCTTTCATATGTACGGATTTCTATATACAAGATCTAAATACAAGAAAAAATCGAAGACTAAACAACTTAATACTTTTGTTGTTTATTGTTGGATCCATAGGATTAATTATGGATCCTTGGGCTTGGTGGATCGTTTTCTATCCCGCAGTTTCAGGCCATAGATCAAGCCAAAGGGGGGCCCCCTATACTATACTCACCCTGTATATTGTCTTTTTCGTTTCATATTGCAATAGAAACTTATTATTTGATTATATAATACGAGATTATACGAGAATGAATTCTTCATTTCTAGTATAGGAAGAAACAACTATTTTCGATGAGAATTTTTTTTGTACATGACACGAGAGAAACCTGTCTTTATATTTCTAATTGAGAAAAAGATTCTATCATAATATATATATATTGAAGTGATACGCCAGATCCCCCCAAAAGATAATTATTTCTTTCAATACTCACTCGTTATTAGTTAACAATTCCAATGATCGGATCATATGCTTAATTCTGATAGGAAATACAATAGTAAAATGATTATTCATCGAATGACTATTCATCTATAATATTTTCATCAAATAGGGGGACAGGAAGACTCTATGAAAAAATGGTGGTTCAATTCGATGTTGTCTAAGGATAAGGAGAAGTTAGAACATAAATGTGGGCTAAGTAAATCAATGGATAGTCTTAATGCTGTTGGACATACTGGTGGAAGTGAGGAGCCTCTTCTAAATGATACGGAGAAAAACATTCCTAGTTGGAGTGATAATAGTAGTTATAGTTTCAGTAATGTTGATTATTTATTTGATATCAGGGATATTTGGAGTTTGATCTTTGATAACACTTTTTTAGTTAGGGATGGTAATGGTGACAGTTATTCTGTATATTTTGATATTGAAAATCAGATTTTTGAGATTGACAATAATAGTTTTTTTCTGAGTGCACTAGAAAGTTTTTTTCCCAGTTATTTGAATAGTAGGTCTAAGAGTAACAATCACTACTATTATCATTACATGTATGATACTCAATCTAGTTGGAATAATCATATAAATAGTTGCATTGATAGTTATCTTCGTTTTGAAGTCAGTATTCATAGTTACATTTTTGGTGGTACCGACAATTACAGTGACAGTTACATTTCTAGTTTCATTTGTACTGAAGGCGTAAGCGGAAGTGAAAGTAGGAATTCTAGTATAAAAACTGGTGGTAACAGCCGTGATTTCAATATAAGAGGAAGATCTAATGATTTTGATATAAATAAAAAATACAGAAATTTATGGGTTCAATGCGAAAATTGTTATGGATTAAATTATAAAAAATTTTTTAGGTCAAAAATGCATATTTGTGAACAGTGTGGATATCATTTGAAAATGAGTAGTTCAGATAGAATCGAACTTTTGATTGATCCGGGCACTTGGGATCCTATGGATGAAGATATGGTCTCCACGGACCCCATTGAATTTCATTCCGAGGAGGAACCTTATAGAGATCGTATCGATTCTTATCAAAGAAGGACAGGTTTAACTGAAGCTGTTCAAACAGGCATAGGTCAACTAAATAGTATTCCCATAGCAATTGGGGTTATGGATTTTCAGTTCATGGGGGGTAGTATGGGATCCGTAGTAGGAGAGAAAATCACCCGTTTGATCGAGTATGCTACTAATCGATCTCTACCTGTCATTATTGTGTGTGCTTCTGGAGGAGCACGCATGCAAGAAGGAAGTTTGAGCTTGATGCAAATGGCTAAAATATCTTCTGCTTCATATAATTATCAATCAAATAAAAAGTTATTCTATGTATCAATTCTTACATCTCCTACAACAGGTGGAGTAACCGCCAGTTTTGGTATGTTGGGAGATGTTATTATTGCGGAACCCAATGCCTACATTGCTTTTGCGGGTAAAAGAGTGATTGAGCAAACATTGAATAAAACAGTACCTGACGGTTCACAAGCGGCTGAGTATTTATTCCATAAGGGCTTATTCGACCCAATCGTACCGCGTAATCTTTTAAAAGGTGTTCTGAGTGAGTTATTTCAGCTCCATGGTTTCTTTCCTTTGAATAAAAATTCAAAAAAAAAATATCGAAATAAAATGAAAATAAATATAGAATAGAAGCGATTTCTATGTCTACTATGTCCACCAAGAACTCCCATTTTTTACTAGGAATCCTTTTTTGTTGGATTGAATTAGTTTAGTTAGAGTCGCGAACTTATATTATAATAAACTCTTTAATTTAAATAAAAACTTTCTATTTTATTAGAAAGATAGATAGAAAGAATATAAGGATGGGAGAATAATGAAATTTCTTAAAGCGGAATATCATACATATTCGTGTAGAAAGATGAATAGGTACACTTCATTTAGTTCTCATTCCTTGCACTTATTAACTACTTAATATTATTTATAATATATTATTTATAATAGTTTATAATAGATATACTTATCATAAGATATCTTTATAATAGGTACAAATATTAAATCGAGGTACCCATTCTATGACAGATCTTAACTTACCCTCTATTTTTGTCCCTTTAGTGGGTCTAGTATTTCCGGCGATTGCAATGGCTTCTTTATTTCTTCATGTCCAAAAAAATAAGATTGTCTAGATCCGACGGGACCAAATTTCATCAATTTATTTCAACACGGAATCATAATACAGATATTTATTTGGTACCGAAAATTGTTTAGTGTAATATGGTACGATATGTGGCTTTTTCCGAACACAAATGAAAGAACTGTTATGCATGCGAATGCATGATATCCGCATAAATGCAGTTATATGCGGGCATATCCGGTTAAAAAGGCTCGGCGAATATTTTTATAATAGAAAGTCAATGTATCTAACCAATTACTCCTAATGGTTCATATCAGAATAGTGCTAGTTGATGAAAGTTACTTCGGCATCAAGAAGAAAAGTAAAGTCAAATTTTTTTCTCAATTCCAATCGAATGCAACGGGATCTAGTATAGTATGAACTGGCGATCAGAACATATATGGATAGAACTTATAACAGGGTCTCGAAAAGCAAGTAATTTTTGCTGGGCCTGTATCCTTTTTTTAGGTTCATTAGGATTCTTAGTGGTTGGCACTTCCAGTTATCTTGGTAGGAATCTGATACCCGGATTTCCATCTCAGCAAATCGTTTTTTTTCCACAAGGGATCGTGATGTCTTTCTATGGGATCGCGGGTCTATTCATTAGTTCCTATTTGTGGTGCACAATTTCATGGAATGTCGGTAGTGGTTATGACCGATTTGATAGAAAAGAAGGAATAATGTGTATTTTTCGTTGGGGATTCCCCGGAATAAATCGTCGCATCTTCCTTCGTTTCTTTATGAAAGATATCCAATCAATCAGAATGGAGGTTAAAGAGGGTCTTTTTCCTCGTCGTATTCTTTATATGGAAATCAGAGGCCAAGGAACCATTCCCTTGACTCGTACTGATGAGAATTTGACTCCACGAGAAATTGAGCAAAAAGCGGCGGAATTGGCCTATTTCTTGCGCGTACCAATTGAAGTATTTTGAAATGAACCGAACGAAGAATGAATGTTTTCTCCGCATAATGGAAGGAGCTTGCTAATTTCCTTTTTAATACAATTGAAGTTTCCTCAGAATATTCATTCGAGCAAAACATGTTAGATTCTGTTTCCTCGGTCCGTTGGCACAACAATCCGCATAGAATAAAACAAAAGTAGGAGAACGTATATGGAACAACTATAATAAATATAATAAACAATAAGAAGAAATTTTTTTCTATACCAAAACCGTTTTGTATGCGTATAGGGCCCAACTCAATTCTTTTATACTAGTAAAAAGTCTAATGAGTCTAATCTAAGTATGAATTCATCAAATATCCGAATATGTATTTCGTAATACAGAATTCATCTTTTTAGGTTAGGCCTCAGATTTTGAATTGATACCGTATTCCTGCGCTATGGTTAGACGGTACAACATTTCGAAAAAATTAATGGAATTGATCCGGGAGGGTTTTTCGTCTTGAAATCCGAATAATATTCGTTACTTCGAGTAGGTTTTTCGAGTATTTATCGAAAGGAACAAATGAAGATGAAATTCGTTCGAATTTGCCCAATCGAGATATCCCGAAATCCTAAACTAAAATACTATATATATACTTAATATATATATTATTATATTATTTATTATTTTTATTTCATAAATTTTATTTTTTTCATCCGAAAAGGGGCCCTTATTCTATTTCTATATTCCTTCTAGATCTAAGGACTAAATTATTATACAAAAATAGGAATAGAATAGATCCATAGGTTCGATACCTTGTTATAGGACTCGCGCTTTAGAGAAATATCAGATCAGATAGAGTTGACAAATGAAGCAGTTCATTACCAATTCACAAATAAAAAATGAAAAAAAAGAAAGCATTGACTTCCCTCCCATATCTTGCATCTATAGTATTTTTGCCCTGGTGGGTCTCTCTCTCATTTCAAAAAAGTCTGGAACCTTGGATTATTAATTGGTGGAATACTAGGCAATCCGAAACTTTTTTGAATGATATTCAAGAGAAAAATGTTCTAGAAAAATTCCTAGAATTAGAAGAACTCTTCTTGTTGGACGAAATGATAAAAGAATACCCGGAGACACATATACAAAAGTTTCGTATAGGAATACACAAGGAAACGATACAATTGGTCAAAACACACAATGAATATCATCTCCATATCATTTTGCATTTTTCGACAAATATAATCTGTTTCGCTATTCTAAGTGGTTATTTTATTCTGGGTAATGAAAAGCTTGTCATTCTTAATTCTTGGGTTCAGGAATTCTTCTATAACTTAAGTGACACAATAAAAGCTTTTTCGATTCTTTTAGTTACTGATTTATGGATCGGATTTCACTCGACCCACGGTTGGGAACTAATGATTGGTTTGATCTACAATGATTTTGGATTGGCTCATAACGATCAAATTATATCTGGTCTTGTTTCCACTTTTCCAGTTATTCTAGATACAATTGTGAAATATTGGATCTTCCGTTTTTTAAATCGCGTATCTCCTTCGCTCGTAGTCATTTATCATTCAATGAATGAATGAAGAACTTATTTGATCTCCTGATATCAATCAAAATTTTTCTTCGCGTATAAAGAAAGCATTTTACTTATTTTCTTTATACTTCTACCTCTTCAAGGTATTCGTCCTATTTTAGTAGAATTATTTCGGTACAATGGCAGACTCGCGGATAGGGAACTATACTAGTCACCTATCTAATTTATTGTAGAAATTCCTGGATCAATGATTGGATCATGCAAAATAGAAATACTTTTTCTTGGGTAAAGGAACAGATGACTCGATCTATTTCTGTATCGATCATGATATATGTAATAACTCGAACATCTATTTCAAATGCGTATCCCATTTTTGCGCAGCAAGGTTATGAAAATCCACGAGAAGCAACTGGGCGAATTGTATGCGCCAATTGCCATTTAGCTAATAAGCCTGTGGATATTGAAGTTCCGCAAGCTGTACTTCCTGATACTGTATTTGAAGCAGTTGTTCGAATTCCTTATGATAAGCAACTGAAACAAGTTCTTGCTAATGGTAAAAAGGGGGCTTTGAATGTGGGGGCTGTTCTTATTTTACCCGAGGGATTCGAATTAGCCCCTCCCGATCGTATTTCTCCCGAGGTGAAAGAAAAGATAGGAAATCTGTCTTTTCAGAGTTATCGTCCCAATAAAAGAAATATTCTTGTGATAGGTCCTGTTCCAGGTCAGAAATATAGTGAAATCGTCTTTCCCATTCTTTCCCCCGACCCTGCTACGAAGAAAGATGTTCACTTCTTAAAATATCCCATATATGTAGGAGGGAACCGGGGAAGGGGTCAGATTTATCCTGATGGGAGCAAGAGTAACAATACGGTCTATAATGCTACATCCGCAGGTATAGTAAGCAGAATAGTACGTAAAGAAAAAGGAGGATATGAAATAACCATAGTTGATGCATCGGATGGACACCAAGTGGTTGATATTATACCTCCAGGACCAGAACTTCTTGTTTCAGAGGGTGAATCCATCAAGCTTGATCAACCATTAACAAGCAATCCTAATGTAGGGGGGTTTGGTCAGGGAGATGCAGAAATAGTGCTTCAAGATCCATTACGCGTCCAAGGCCTTTTGTTCTTCTTGGCATCTGTTATTTTGGCACAAATTTTTTTGGTTCTTAAAAAGAAACAGTTTGAAAAGGTTCAATTATTCGAAATGAATTTCTAGATCCAGAGATTCCTTACCATCAAGTTGGTAAAAAGCGCGGAATTCTTGTCAATCAATACAATTAAATATGTATGATCAAAAAATTCTGTAAATACCTCTGCTTGCTTTGTTTATACTGCTTTTTCGGGATGTATGGAATTCATTACTTCTATCCCATTCCTAGCACTAGACAATAGGCATATAAAAACAAAGGAAGAGGATACAAGACAAGGACGGGATAAATGAAAGGAACAGATACTTCTAGGAGGGATTATAAGTCTTCCTCATCTTCCATTCGACACAAGAAAAAGGACTTTATACCCTCTCTTGTGTCGTTTTGTATCGAAATAATAATGATTTTTATCTTGTTCGTCAAAGATTACTATTTCTTCTTTTCCGGGTCTATCGAAATTCCTTTGTTTAGATTCATAAGAAGTAGTAGACAAAAAAAAGGGTTAGGGGGGATAATTCATTGAGCAAATGAAACTTCTTCTATTATTTTTAATTAAATTCAACTTAATAACTATAACTTATTTATATTTATAAAATAAATTTGAAAATAAAAGAAAAATTCTTCAAACAAAAAAATTTTGACTTTGACTCTTTTGGTTGAAAAGCGGATTAAATTTGATTTTTACGCATATCCAAATTCTTATTTTTTATTTCATCACAGTTTTTTTTATCTTTTTATAGAGTAAGGTTTTATTAGTTTAGTATAGAAATGATTTGCAGGATGTCTCATCCGTTTAAATACATAACATACAAATTGGAAAGTTATCCAGTCAACATAATAAAAATATTCTATTTGTAGAAATGACAAAAAGGATCTTTTTCTCTGATTTTTCAAACCACTCTATTCCTTCTTTCTTATGATGTTTTTGAACAATGGAATTGAATCAATTTCTATTGATTGATTTATAGGCTCTGTCGTTCCTCCATAATATTCACTTTTACGAAGCAACAAGAAAGAAGGAATCAATCTATTTTCTGGATAATCCAATATTATATGGAATAGATCAAAGCCTCGCCTCGCTCTAAGAGTAAGAGAGTAAGAACTCAGCGGTATCTTACCGCTGAGTTCTTACTTTTTCATGTCTACAGTCTGGTTCATCTGATTACTACAGAGATGAACCCAACCCGGAATATGAACCGTAAAAGAAAATACCTATTAAACCGATCACAGGAATACCAGTTACAGTACCTATCAGCCAAAGAGGAATCCTTCCAGTAGTATCGGCCATTTCCCCCACTTTCCTCCACATTTCATCAAGTGGTCGTGCTATAGACAAAAACAGTCATGGATAATTATGAGGATGATATCCTTCCGAATGGGATAAGAGAATTCCTACTACTCTATTTCTTTCTCTCAATTGAAGAAATAATTGGAAAATAAAACAGCAAGTACAAAAATGAGTAATAAACCCCAGTATAAACTGGTACGATTCAATTCAACATTTTGTTCATTCGGGTTTGATTGTGTCATAGTTCTATAATTCGAATTAGGTTTATCGTTGGATGAACTGCATTGCTGATATTGACCCCAAAAAAGAAACGGTAGGTACAGCTAGTCCGTGAACAGCTAACCATCGCACTGTAAAAATCGGATAGGTTCGATCTATGGTCATTGGTGGCCTCCTAAAAGGATCTACTAAATTCATCGAGTTGTTCCAAAGAATCAAAACGGCCGGTTATTAATGGAATCCCCTGTCGGCTCTCTGTGAAATACTCGTTTGGCCGAGGACTTCCGAATACATCGTAAGCTAAACCTGTACTGACGAATAACCAACCCGCAATGAATAGGGAAGGTATAGTAATGCTATGAATGACCCAGTATCGAATACTGGTAATAATATCAGCAAAAGAACGTTCTCCCGTGCTTCCAGACATGCTGAGCTCCAAAAATTCTTGTACATTCAAAAAAGGGAATCGATTCTGCGAAAGATGGGATCGGTAAATGGAAAACCACTGATATTTCATCTTTGTGAGATCGTCAATTTTATACCAAAGGTGTATTTAGAGTATACCGAATCAGTATAGCTATCCTTCCTCTGGCGCAGCAACGCAGTCTCGATCAGTATCGAAATGAAATACTACATAATTTCTTTCTTCTTTTTTGTTCCTTGTCTATGCATAATTGTATGTTATTCAATAGATTAATAGAAAATTCCTCAAATTCTTTATAAGGTTTCCATTATTGACTTCGTAATAGAAAGTAAAGATCTTGGGAAAGTGTGAATCAATGGGTTCTAATAATTCCTGAAAGTGAAAGTATTGTCTTCACGCAATTCAATTATATGTAAAATATATAAACCTTTTTTTGGTTCAAATTTTTTTTGTTCGAATACTTTCATTTATTTCAAGTAATTGATTGGCCGTAAAAAAAATATACTATAATAGATAAAGCAGATAGTAGAAAGAAAGAGAACATAGTTGCAACAATCAAATCAATATTCGCGATGCAACCATTGTTACATTAGATCCAAAACAAAGGTTCTTTCTTGACCGAACTACAAGATGGAACTCCTTGATATGGAAAAACAGAATAGAATATAGAATAGAACCTAAAAGGATAAAAGGGAAGTTGCTCTTCTTCGAATCGAGTTAGACTCGAAATCAAAAATGAAAATAAAGGTTTTTCGATGGATCGTGGGACACTTTTTTTCTTCTGATTTGAGATATTATGGGCAATTAACCAACCTATTACTGTACTGAACTGAATCCGATGGTTTAAAATAAGTATCCAATTTAAAAATAGAAAATTCATTAAAAGTTGGTATCAAGCCGTTTTCTCCAAAATGGACTAGATTCTATTGAAAAAGAAATGATCAAAATTGAAGTTATTTTCAAATCCAATTCTTTTATTCCAAATATTCAAAAGTTACTTAAATAAGCGGATAAATTAATTTTTTTTACCTATGTAATTTGGAATTCTATTTTTTTTTTAGTACTATCTATAATGACTGATGAATCAAGAACTTTCAATTAGAACTAAACTAATTCTGTCAATTGATTTTTTCTTACCGTCGTATCTGAAAAAATGGAAACTTAGGTAAGTGTTTTATCAACATATGTAGCAAAAGAAGATATCTAATTTAGCTCTTTCATGCCTACTATAACTAGTTATTTCGGTTTTCTATTGGCTGCTTCAACTATAACCCCAGCTCTATTAATTGGTTTGAACAAGATACGACTTATTTGAAATGAATTGAATGAACAAATTCATAAAAATAAATATTTCTCTTTCAGGTATTCTACGGCCCCTTCCCGTGTCAATTGTTAATTCTTGGTCATTGAGATTCGCGGATTTTTCAGATTAATATTTAGGGATAGATCTTACCTTTCTTTTTATCTCCTCAAACAAATCGAAATGATTGAAGTTTTTCTATTTGGAATCGTCTTAGGTCTAATTCCTATTACTTTAGCGGGATTATTTGTAACTGCATATTTACAATACAGACGCGGTGATCAGTTGGACCTTTGATTGAATAACATTTTTTTTTGATTGACCTCCTCCTTGCAGGAGGAGGTCAAATTCAAGTTGCAATTCAACTGTGTTTTGGTAAGTTTTTTTATTGTGATTCGAAATAACATAAACGGAATCACGCTCTGTAGGATTTGAACCTACGACATCGGGTTTTGGAGACCCGCGTTCTACCGAACTGAACTAAGAGCGCTTTCTTATGCCAGGAGATACGATTGTAAAGAAAAGGATTTTTGCATTTTTGTACCCCCAATGCGTCTTGCATACATTGGTATGCAAAAATGAAAGATTATGTCCGATTTTATTTAATTGATCTCACTCAATTAATCCCTCGTTACCGCCCATAGGAGAAGTAATAGGTAGGGATGACAGGATTTGAACCCGTGACATTTTGTACCCAAAACAAACGCGCTACCAAGCTGCGCTACATCCCTGTTTAAAATTGTTGTACAGTGTCATTGTACAAAATCCATGTCTTGTTTTCCATATCGTTATTTTCCCCTCTATCCATATAGAATTTTCTTGTCATTTCTTCTTTTTGGTTTCATATAATAAAAGAATTATATACATCTGAAACCTAACGTATAAAAAAAGAATGAATATTTATCGGTAATGCTTAGGAAGAAGGGGATCCCCCTTTTTTAGGAACAGGGATAGGAAAATCTCATCTACTGTTCATTATACATATCCGTTTTTGTTAGGAATTCCGTACAAAAAAATACAAATGATCTTGAACTACAGCATCTGACCATATATGTATTACAATAAAGAAGGAGGATTTTCAATGCAAGATATAAAAACATATCTTTCCACAGCACCTGTGCTAACTACTCTATGGTTTGGGTCTTTAGCGGGTCTATTGATAGAAATTAATCGTTTATTCCCAGATGCTTTGTCATTCCCTTTTTTTTCATTCTAGTTATTGATATGCGAAAAAATAAAGAAAATTTGAGATACAATTCTACGCGACGTGACTAAAACTTCGCCCCCCCCCTTTTTTCAGTTCTTTAGGATAGGAAGGAAAGAAAAATAAAAAGTGTATTGAACCTCAGCAAAAATCCGGTGGATCTAAGATCCTATTTTGGAGAACAGAAATGGAAAGAGGGTCCAGTGTAAGGTAAATAAAAGCTTCACGAAAGCATAGCATAGAAAAAGATACTTAAATGAAATACTGGGATTAGAATACGAATAATTGATAGTTAGAAAAAATTGTATTACTTACATTATTACTATAGAAATAATATTCTATTAATATTAATTAGAATTACATAAATAATTAGAACGAAAACTTTAGAAATGGAATTTCTAGTTAGTAACTTCTATTGATATTTGATATTGATTTTTTTTCTTTTTTGTTCTTTTCGTCTTCTTAGGTTCGGGTCGAAAATAGAAGAGTTAAGTCGATCAAACAAAAATTCAAAGGAGGTTCATGGCTAAGGGTAAAGATGTCCGAGTTAGAGTTATTTTGGAATGTACAAGTTGTATCCAAAATGGTGTCAATAAGGAATCGCCGGGCATTTCTAGATATATTACTCAAAAGAATCGACACAATACACCCAGTCGATTAGACTTGAGAAAATTTTGTCGCTATTGTCACAAGCATACGATTCATGGGGAAATAAAGAAATAGATCGAACGGAGCACGTGTGTATGATCTTTCAAATCAAAGGAGGAGGAAAAGGAAGAACTTAACATTACCACATATACATATATATATATAATATACAAAATACAAATAAAACCTATTTCGGTCGGATCTGAAATGAATAAAAAAATAGAATTTTAGAGATAAGGAATAAACCATGGATAAATCCAAGCAACCTTTTCGTAAATCCAAGCAATCTTTTCGTAGGCGTTTTCCCCCAATTGAATCGGGGGATCGAATTGATTATAGAAACATGAGTTTAATTAGTCGATTTATTAGTGAACAGGGAAAAATATTATCTAGACGGGTGAATAGATTGACCTTGAAACAACAACGATTAATTACTATTGCTATAAAACAAGCTCGTATTTTATCTTTGTTACCTTTTCTTAATAATGAAAAACAGTTTGAGAGAGCGGAGTCGGTCCCTAGAACTACTGGTCCTAGAACCAGAAATAAATAGATATACTCTTCCATTGATTCAAAACTCTAATTGGAACTCAAGCTCAGATTGATGTTTTGTTCGAAAAAGCCTCAAATCTGGATTTGATTGTTGTGTTATAAGAAACAATAAATAGGGAAAGGAAAGAAGGAATCTTTTTTTTGAAAGATGTTTATTCATTCCTACTACTTATCTAAATTTCTTAATTTATTTTTATCTTCCCGGAGGCCGTTCTCCGGGGAATTCTGTTTCAAGCATTCCTATATATGACTTTAGAATAGAATCCCTTTTATCTTTTATTTGATAATCTTATTGGAAATCATGTAAAGACAATTCTTATTTGATATAGCTATTTGCGCAAGTATTTTACGATTAAGAAGCAATTGCTTTTTGTACAGATTGTGTATTAATCTACTATAACTATAGAATACCCCATTCTCACGAACTGCTGCATTTATCCGAGTGATCCACAAACGACGAAAGTCCCTCTTTTGCCTGCCCCTATCTCGATGAGAGGAAACCAAAGCTCTCATTTTCTGTTGAGTAGCGGTTCGGGTAAGCCTTGAATGAGCCCCTATAAAGGTTGATGCAAATAAACGAATTTTTGTTCGACGTCTCCGAGCTATATATCCTCGTTTAACTCTGGTCATTGAATCAAATTAAACTTTAATGAATAACTAATTGATTTCTCTTCTTTCAGTCATCCTTTTATCCCCCGATTGATTAATAACAAAACGGATTTTTCCGATATATAAAATAGAAATTCCAATGGCTTTTGCTACTATGACCTTCCCAACCACTATTTTTTTTCTTCCAGGTATTTTACCTGGAAATAGGAAATTCTAGCGATTAAATAAAAGAAAAAAAAGTGGGTTCCGTCGTTTCTATGGTTACTTCGTAAACGGTGAGGTCCTCTCTATACACCGGAGCCCCCTCTTTCATTTAATCAAATGTTATTGTGAACTTGTATAGTTCACTCTCCTTGGCTCTACCAATCAATTATACAGTAATAGCTCTTTTCACAAGAAAGGATATCCATACAGTGACGGCATTTAATTATGAAAGTTGGCTAGGTAGCTGACCTTGTTAGTCCGTTCTTTCAAAAATAGGAACATAACCTTTTTACTTCTTATAGTACTATTTCCTCCGCTTAATGGATAACTATTTGCTATGCTACCAATGGGGAATTGCTTCTCATCTCAAATTGAGGTGATTGGATTTGCACCAATGGAAACCATAAATTTCAACTTCATACACAAAAAATATAGGTATATGATAGATCTTCATTTTTTTTTTTTTAGTTTATTTTTAGATAGTAAATGGCTTTTTCCGCTCTATCTATCCTATTCATTGGTACTGGTGATTGGTACTGGAAAAATTGTTTCATTTGTTCGAACTCATGATCTAAACGAGTCGCACATACACCCTAGTACATGTTCCCCTACGCTGAGGACATCCTCGAAGCGCGGGGGATTTCGTGATATTTCTTATTGGCTGTCTTGTGTTTCTAATAAGTTGTTTAATTGTCGGCATATCATAATATATATAACAAAATAGGTTGGTTTAGATCGATCTTAACCTGATGATTGATGATTATGAATTATTTCCATTCAATATAAAATCGCGGAAAATTCGAATTATGGTTTGAAGCGGAATCATGTATTTACACGGAATCCCCAGTATTTTCATTTTCGACCGCTACAAGATCAACAATTCCATGAGCTTGGGCTTCTTTTGCTGACATAAAAACATCCCTTTCCATGTCTTCGGATATAACCCATAAAGGGTTGCCCGTTCTTTGTACATAAACCTTTGTGAGGGTTTCGCGAAGTTTCAGTAGTTCTTCCGCTTCCAGGATAAATTCGCCTGCTTGCGCCTCATAAAAAGAACTAGCGGGCTGGTGAATCATAACCCGGATAATATTTGATATAACATCATGCATAAACGGTTCTTCTATCTCGCACGATTGGGCTAAAGTAAGGGATAAAAAAACAAGAAGAAAAAAAACAAATAGAATTGAACAGCCGTACAGGCATCTTTTGTGCATTGCATACGGCTCTGCAATGGAATTTCCTTTCTATTCTATCGAAGAAAAAAAGAGAATCCATCCGATCCAGATCGTTGAATGATCCATTTACCACCCTTCCTTTCGTATTGTAGGAGTAAAAAAATACTATGATGGTTCTGTTGCTTTCTATATTTATCTCGTCTGCGATTTAGCAATCCCAAAGTTTCTTTTTGATATGATCAAATAAGGAAAAATGATCTTTTTTTTTTTTTCATTTTCGCACTCTTTCTTTCGTAACATAAATATCAGAAGGAGACTTCTGGTGTGGAAGAAAAATGGTTTGTGACGCTGAAAATGTACTCCCGACACATAAATAAAATCAAATCGGAAATAACCTTTGTTTCATACTACTATCTCGATACAAAATCTCGTGTTAGGAAAAACAATAATAGTTTGTTCATATCGAACTCGAAGTGCCATGCTATTATTACCTATTATTCACATTCGATATGGCGAAGGCATAGTCTTCTTCTTTTTTTTTTCAAATAAAAACTCATTGGCGCCAAGCGTGAGGGAATGCTAGACGTTTGGTAATTTCTCCTCCGACCAGAATAAAAGATCCCATTGAAGCGGCTAATCCCATGCATATTGTATGTACATCAGGCGAAACAAATTGCATAGTATCATAAATGGCTATTCCTGGTATTACCCATCCGCCGGGGGAGTTTATAAACAAATAAAGATCCTTAGTATCATCTTCTATACTGAGATATACCATGAGACCAACAAGTTGATTTGAGATCTCGCTATCAACTTCTTGGCCTAAAAAAAGTAATCTTTCTCGATAAAGTCGGTTGATTAGGACAAAATTGTATCCCTTTTGAACCGTACGTGCACCTTTGGATGCATACGGTTCAAAAAAATTGCGAAAAAAAGAATCAACGTGTCGATTCCAATCCTATCTCTTTTTTTTTTACAGATTTCCGTTTTTCTAATGAAAATGAAGGGGTTTTTCTTCTATTTTTCAAAAAAATATGAGTTTTAGCTCCCTTCCCTAAAAAAAAGAATTTACTGAACTTAACTTATTTATTTTTATTGAATTAACCTTCATTGATGTATTGTTTCGTCGAGATTCAAATCACGATGTCATTTTCTTGTTCCTGAATGGGTCCTTTCAATTCTTTTAGGTTCATGTTCTACTCCGGGGAAAGATCTGCCCGAATTCTATTTGCACATATAGGACAAATGATCTCAGTACCATTTCTTTTTGCTACGACTTTTTCAATTCGTTTTATGCCTCCCCCAAACTATTCGATGTATTCATCATACTGGTTGGCATGGCAGTTTGAGATCACCCCTATAATTAAATACTAAGAATCGTCTATGCTACAAGTGGTAATTCTACATATATTACTATTACCAATTTGGTATTTTCTGAACGGAGCCTGGATACTTGATTTTATTAGTCCAAGTCAACCATAAATTCTTCTAATTGATAATATTGATCCTCAATATAAATTAATCTAATTTCACTTCACGCTCCGAATGATTGATTCTTCAATCAATACAATATTTCTTGGGCGAAACAGAGGATATCTCAATCGGGGGAGAAAACGGGTAAATCCCATATGACCCAATATGTCTGACAAGTCGCACTATACGTCAACCCAAACTGCATCTTCCTCTCCAGGACTCCGAAAAGGTACTTTTGGAACACCAATAGGCATTAAATTAAAGAAAAAAATTAAGTACTATACTTCACTTTAATATGGAAACGTAAGAATCAGTTTATTGTCTTCATCATTTTTTTCTGTTTATTCTAGTTTATACATAAATTGGAAGGTTTTTAGAGAAAGACAGAATGAATAAATCAAAATTTGAATGAAGGGACCGACTGTTCGAATAATAAACAAGTATCCATGCATTCGTTCCCACAAAATGGGACCAATGCTCCCATTGCGTATTGGCACTTATCGGGTATAGAATAGATCTGCTTCTCTTTGTTCTTACGAACAGAATTTTTCCGTTATTTTCAACGGAATAGAATAAATAGTAACCTTTTCTCATACAGAATCCGCTGAAAAGTACATAACATAGTATATTCCAATGCGATAAAGTTACATAGTGTCTATTTTTCTTTGATAAAGGGGTATTTCCATGGGTTTGCCTTGGTATCGTGTTCATACTGTCGTATTGAATGATCCCGGTCGATTGCTTTCTGTCCATATAATGCATACGGCTCTAGTTTCGGGTTGGGCCGGTTCGATGGCTCTATACGAATTAGCGGTTTTTGATCCCTCTGACCCCGTTCTTGATCCAATGTGGAGACAAGGCATGTTTGTTATACCCTTCATGACTCGTTTAGGAATAACCAATTCGTGGGGTGGTTGGAGTATTTCAGGAGGAACTATAACCAATCCGGGTATTTGGAGTTATGAAGGCGTGGCAGGGGCACATATTGTGTTTTCTGGCTTGTGCTTTTTGGCGGCCATCTGGCATTGGGTGTATTGGGACCTAGAAATATTCTGTGATGAACGTACGGGAAAACCCTCTTTGGATTTGCCCAAGATCTTTGGAATTCATTTATTTCTTTCAGGGGTGGCTTGCTTTGGTTTTGGCGCATTTCATGTAACAGGCTTATATGGGCCTGGAATATGGGTGTCCGATCCTTATGGACTAACTGGAAAAGTACAATCCGTAAGTCCAGCGTGGGGCGCGGAAGGTTTTGATCCTTTTGTTCCAGGAGGAATCGCCTCTCATCATATTGCAGCAGGTACACTGGGCATATTAGCGGGCCTATTCCATCTTAGTGTCCGTCCGCCTCAACGTCTATACAAAGGATTACGTATGGGCAATATTGAAACTGTACTTTCTAGTAGTATCGCTGCTGTTTTTTTTGCAGCTTTTGTTGTTGCTGGAACTATGTGGTATGGTTCAGCAACTACCCCAATCGAGTTATTTGGTCCCACTCGTTATCAGTGGGATCAGGGATACTTCCAGCAAGAAATATATCGAAGAGTTGGTGCTGGACTAGCCGAAAATTTGAGTTTATCGGAAGCTTGGTCTAAAATTCCCGAAAAATTAGCTTTTTATGATTACATTGGTAATAATCCGGCAAAAGGAGGATTATTCAGAGCGGGCTCAATGGACAGCGGAGATGGAATAGCTGTTGGATGGTTAGGACACCCCGTCTTTAGAGATAAAGAAGGGCGCGAACTTTTTGTACGTCGTATGCCTACTTTTTTTGAAACATTCCCGGTAGTTTTGGTAGATGGAGACGGGATTGTGAGGGCGGATGTTCCTTTTCGAAGGGCGGAATCAAAGTATAGTGTTGAACAAGTAGGTGTAACCGTTGAGTTCTATGGTGGCGAACTCAATGGAGTCAGTTATAGTGATCCTGCTACTGTGAAAAAATATGCTAGACGTGCACAATTAGGTGAAATTTTTGAATTAGACCGGGCTACTTTGAAATCTGATGGTGTTTTTCGTAGCAGTCCAAGGGGTTGGTTCACTTTTGGGCATGCTACGTTTGCTTTGCTCTTCTTTTTCGGGCATATTTGGCATGGCGCTAGAACCTTGTTCAGAGATGTTTTTGCTGGTATTGATCCAGATTTGGATGCTCAGGTGGAATTTGGAGCATTCCAAAAACTTGGAGATCCGACTACAAGGAGACAAGTAGTTTGATACAAGATTGCTCTGGTATCTTTCACCTCTATTTTTTTTTATTTGAATAGGGTACCCGAGAAATATTGACTTGAATCACCTTCTTTTCTTTGATTCTTTCCCTCTTTTTATATGGTATGGTAAATGATCCCACCCAAACGAATAGGTGTGAAAGCTATAATTGTAAACCACGATCGAATCTATGGAAGCATTGGTTTATACATTCCTTTTAGTCTCGACTTTAGGGATAATTTTTTTCGCTATCTTTTTTCGCGAACCGCCTAAGGTTCCGACTAAAAAATGAAATGATTTTTTATTATATCAACTGAAGTAACGAGTCTCCCATATTGGGAGGCTCATTACTTCAACTAGTCTAGTCCCCATGTTCCTCGAATGGATCTCTTAGTTGTTGAGAGGGTTGCCCAAAAGCGGTATATAAGGCGTACCCCGTAAAGCTTACAAGTAAACCAGATATGAAGATGGCGACTAAAGTTGCTGTTTCCATTTTTAGATAATTTCAAGATCACAATGGATCTACGATAAGATCGTTTATTTACAACTATAACGGAATGGTATACAAAGTCAACAGATCTTAACCAATGCTTAAATAAGATTTATGGCTACACAAACCGTTGAGGGTAGTTCTAGATCTAGACCAAGACAAACTACCGTAGGGAATTTATTGAAACCATTAAATTCGGAATATGGTAAAGTAGCTCCGGGCTGGGGGACTACACCACTTATGGGAGTCGCAATGGCTCTATTTGCGATATTCCTATCTATTATTTTGGAAATTTATAATTCTTCCGTTTTACTGGATGGAATTTCGATGAGTTAGGTTCATAAGAACTATGAAGCCTTTGTTTTTCAATAAAAAAAAAATTACTTAAGACTCGGATTTATAGACCATTCTGGTAGTTCGACTGTGGAATTTCTTTGTTTCGGTATTTCCGGAATATGAGCGTGTGACTTGTTATAATTGATCCTATTGATAATACAGAGAATGATCCTGTCATCTCTATCAAGATGATTCTACCCCGTCGGATATTTATTCTAATATCCGGAGCACGGAATATATAGAATAGATCAAGAAAAGAAATATTTGAACTATGATTCATACCTACTATTCAGACCTCGCAACCGGACTCAAAAAAAAAAACAATTTCAGATGGGTATTTCCTATCCAAAATCAAACGATTTTTCTTTCTTTAGACTTATTCATTTTGTCCGAAGGACAGCTCTTTCTATAGATCTTGTTGAGTCATTACATCTACTCATTAAATAAGTGATGATCAAATGGTTTTTACTCAGAAAACCTTTGAATTTAGCTGGGGGCTAAATTTATAAATCATCGTGGTTCTAGTATGAATCTGAGGTTTTAATTGATTCGTAGGGTCTCAACAAGAGAATTCCTAGCATATAGTAAAACAAGAGTCGATCCACATTACGCACAAAAAAAAAACAACAAATTAAATAACAAACAAAAATAGGAAAGAGAAGATTCAAGAGGCCTGTAACGATCAACATAAAGAAAGACGAACGAGCTAACTTGATATTTTTTGGCATTATCATCACAAAGAAGAGATTTCGGTTTTTTTTTACTTCCTATCTTCGGGACAAATCGAATCAAATCAAGCGGCTAAGAAGTTTTGAACTTTCTATTCCATATCCGTTGAAATTAGTATTTGTGTGTTTCTGTTTGAGCCGTACGAGATGAAATTCTCATATACGGTTCTCGGGGGGGGGGTTCCTCTTGGATTACCTATCTCAATAAAGTATATGATTGGTTCGAGGAACGTCTCGAGATTCAAGCGATTGCAGATGATATAACTAGTAAATATGTTCCTCCTCATGTCAACATATTTTATTGTCTAGGGGGGATCACACTTACTTGTTTTTTAGTACAAGTAGCTACGGGTTTTGCTATGACTTTTTACTATCGCCCAACCGTTACGGAGGCTTTTTCCTCTGTTCAATACATAATGACTGAGGCTAACTTCGGTTGGTTAATCCGATCAGTTCATCGATGGTCAGCAAGTATGATGGTTCTAATGATGATTCTGCACGTATTTCGTGTGTATCTTACAGGCGGATTTAAAAAACCCCGCGAATTAACTTGGGTTACAGGTGTGGTTCTGGCTGTATTGACTGCATCTTTTGGTGTAACTGGTTATTCCTTACCTCGGGACCAAATTGGTTATTGGGCAGTAAAAATTGTGACAGGCGTACCTGAAGCTATTCCTGTAATAGGATCGCCTTTGGTAGAGTTATTACGCGGAAGTGCTAGTGTGGGCCAATCCACCTTGACCCGTTTTTATAGTTTACACACTTTTGTATTGCCTCTTCTTACTGCCGTATTTATGTTAATGCACTTCCCAATGATACGTAAGCAAGGTATTTCGGGTCCTTTATAGTTTTATTTTATAGTTTTATAGAGTATAGAGAAGACAGATCATAAATATTTGAAATTTATCATATCGGGAAGGACTAATAGTATTTCATTGCTAATAATATGGATTATTGAAAAATAAAATAAGACATGTTATTTGGATACTTCTCCTCAACTCCGAAGTATTGTATTTTTTATTTGATACGAATAGTTGAAGTGGATTCTCCGAAGAGAGGATGGATTATGGGAGTGTGTGACTTGAACTATTGATTGGGCCATGCCGATATATGATTTTATCCGCCACGTTGGAATTCACAACCAAATGTGTCTCCGCATCCAACCACCACGTAAATCCCCCTATGTATCATAGGATAGGCCGGTTCGCTTGAGGAGAATCTTTTCTATGATCACACCCGAATTATGTCATGCATGAACAGGCTCCGTAAGATCCCGTAGAATAGAATAAGTGATGTGGCGCGTTCTATCTATTCCACTTACTTATTTATAGTATGAAATGCATTCATTTCCTTTGCATCGATCCCGATCTATGATACTATCGGAGTGAAATAAGGGATCTAAGGAAGAACAGAGGTTAGACTTTATTAGTAACAAGTAAATACTTTGTTTTGTATGTAAAAAAAATCGAGATGTTGTGGGGGATAAACACCAATCAAATCAAAAAGACATGAGACAGTCCAAAAAGCACTTGATTATGATCAAATTTGTAAGCCTACTTGGATATTGAGCATTTACCTGTAAGAACTGAATTCTTTGCAATGAATAGTTGCAACTCCAGAAATGGAATCTGGTAAATCTTTTCTTACATAGAGTTATTCTAATTATATATGTGTGGATATGTATGAAATATAGATTTTCTATCGATCTGTTTCTGTCATTCCTTTGATTCTTGCTCGAGCCGGATGATGAAAAATTACCATGTCCGGTTCCTTCGGGGGATGGATCCATAAGAATTCACCTATCCCAATAACAAAGAAACCTGACTTGAATGATCCTGTATTAAGAGCTAAATTGGCTAAAGGGATGGGACATAATTATTATGGAGAACCCGCATGGCCCAACGATCTTTTATATATTTTTCCGGTAGTAATTCTAGGTACTATTGCATGTAATGTAGGCTTAGCAGTTCTAGAACCATCAATGATTGGTGAACCAGCGGATCCATTTGCAACTCCTTTGGAAATATTACCCGAATGGTACTTCTTTCCCGTATTTCAAATACTCCGCACAGTACCCAATAAGTTATTGGGTGTTCTTTTAATGGTTTCAGTACCAACAGGATTATTGATAGTACCCTTTTTGGAGAATGTTAATAAATTCCAAAATCCATTTCGTCGTCCAGTAGCAACAACCGTCTTTTTGATCGGTACCGCAGTAGCTCTTTGGTTAGGTATTGGAGCAACATTACCTATTGATAAATCTCTAACTTTAGGTCTTTTTCAAATTGATTCAACCGCGAAATACCACGATGTAGGTATCTAGGGAATAGTCGCTTCTAAAGTGACTCCTCCCTAGATACATGAATTTTATTATGATCTATTCCGCGAAAATACGGATCGCGTGTTACAGATAAAAAATGAAGTTTTTTCTTTATAATTTATAAAAAGAATATGAAATAATTCAAATAGATTTAAAACGAAAACTTATTCTTAGGTAAATTGATTGCGAAATGCTTCTGTAGAGTGTCCAATATCTGTTTTACATCTTCTGTACGAAAATATTCAATTCTCATAAGATCTTCTTGACTGTTGCTCAAAAGGTCCAATAATGTATGTATATTGGACCTTTTGAGACAATTATAGGTCCTGGGGGGTAGTTCTAATTGGTCAATAAAAATACATTTCAATGGAATTCCTTTTTTGTTTTTCTTTAGATTAGTTAATCTATTTTGAAAGGTAAAAAGGGGTAGAGTAAACCTGTTTTTATTTTCCTCGAAATGAATGTTCTCTTCCTCCGCATGTAGAAAAGGAATAAATAAATCAATCAAATTACGAGAAGCTTCATAAAGTGCTTCCTTAGGAGTTAAACTTCCATTCGTCCATATTTCTAGAAAAAGTATTTCTTGTTTTTCATTTCCATTCCCATAAGAATGAATACTATGATTCGCATTTCGAACAGGCATGGATACAGCATCTATAGGATAACTTCCGTCTTGAGAGTTATTTGTGGGGTTAATACGGTATCCGCGATCTCTCTTGATTTGTAATTCAATACGCAAATCAATTGGTTCTGTCAGGTTAGCTATATGCTGTGTTGTGTCAACTATTTCCACGGAAGGTGGTGAGATGATATCTTGAGCGGTTACGTATCTAGGACCTCTGACACAAATGGATGCGTCTCTAACTCCATACAGATTACTTCTCAATACAATTTCTTTCAAATTTATGAAAATTTCATGTACTGATTCCTCAATACCTACTATCGTAGAATATTCATGCGGCACCTTCTCAGATTTTGCACGTGTGATACATGTTCCTTCTATTTCTCCAAGTAAAGCCCTCCGCATGGCAATACCTATGGTATCGGCTTGACCTTTCATGAGCGGGGACAGAATGAAACGACCATAATAAAGACGCTTACTGTCTACTCTTGATTCAACACATTTCCACTG
>Ga0058699_1000001_pt1 | contig 54378 bp, 27 predicted proteins | sample AgamicAtPe_FD_55078 | JGI IMG/M metagenome (GOLD analysis project Ga0058699, IMG submission 55078) | Agave microbial communities from Guanajuato, Mexico - At.P.e | ecosystem: Host-associated > Plants > Phyllosphere > Phylloplane/Leaf | place: Guanajuato, Mexico | collected 2012-10-15 | reverse complement strand
GAGAGAGAGCGGCGCAACAAGGCCAGCCGGCCTAGCGGTGTAATGGGCGACTTCCGGTCAAGCACGCGCTCCGCTCGTTTCTCGTGTCGCGCGACAATGGAAGTGATGAGGCCAATGATGGCGGCGGGCGGATTTGAGCGAGCGGCGGCCGCTTGTTAGCAAGTTGATTGATAGATTTCCTCCCTCCGAATTGATGCCGCCGCCACCGCCGCAAATGCAACTGCAACTGCAACTGCAACGGCAACTCTGACCGCCATGGAGGCGCCCGAGTGCAGTGAGGCCGGCGGGCTGCTGCTCGGCTTGGTTTTCAAGGAAAGAGCAAGATTGAGGCGGGGGAGGAGGATGCAAATATTGGCGGCGCATCTTTTTGGGCCGGAGTTTGTTTGATTCGCATTAGCGCGTTCGCAGCTGAGCGCGAACAAGACTGCTCCAATTTCCGCTCCCTCCAGCTCGAGCGGCGGCAGAGGCGGCGGCGGCGGGGCAGAAGCAGCAGCAGCGGCGACAAAGGCGACAGAGACGCCCTGTCGGCGGCCGCCTTTAATTGAAAGCTGGCGGCTCTATAGCGGCGGCCGGAAGTGGCGGCCACCAGCTCGCGTGGCAATCGCGCGAGCTTTGCGCCACATAATTAATTAGCCCGCTCGGCGCCCAACTTGGCGCCCCTTTTCCGGCCAAACAGCTCGTTTTTCAAGCCAGACAGCTCGGGCCAAAAGTTAATCAATTTATTGATTATTGGGCCGCCAGCAAGCCGAGCAGAGCAGAGCAGAGCGGGGCGACGCGTTGCGCGGCCACTTGCGTGCCTGCGCTCCCCTATAGCGCCGGCCAGTTGCGTGCGCGCCTCCTATATGCAAATGGCGGCGATCCCGTTGCGGCGCCGGAAGTTGCGAGCGAGCGAGCAAGCGGCCCTTTTTTGCCTGTGCGCGCAAACCGGATGGATGCGGCCCTCTCCCAAATCACAAACTCGGCCCGCAAACTCGCAGGCCGCAAGCGGCGCCCAACTGAATGACATCGATTAATCATGTTTACATGTTTGCTGAAAACAAGCCTAACCAGCGCGAGCGCCACAAATCTCGATGGCCAATTGAAATATGATGAATTCTAATCACATTTCCGCCAAACTCGCTTCCGCCAGCCGGCCGGCTTGCTTGCTTGCTTGCTTGCAGTGCGCTTTTTGGTGCGCGCCCACCGAGATTCGGCCGGTTCAACTGGTGGCCAGCGAAGCCGACGGCCAATGCAACTCCCACGCGCGCCTGCCAGCACCGTTACTCCAGCTCGCGCTTGTTTACGCTCACCGAGCGCCCACCAAAAGCGCCGCTAATCGTCCCCCTTGAAGCGGGCGGGCGCGCGCGCGCCACTTCCGCCCGCGCGAGCTCCAGGCGGAAGTGGACGCACACAAACGAGCGCCGCAAAATGCGAGCAAACCTCATCTTTTTTCCAACTCTGACTCCCAGTGAATCCCCCCAACCCCCGTTTGCCAACCCATCCGCCGGCCAGAAGTGCGCACAAATCTCGCTGAGCCGGCCTCATCCGTGTCCACTCGGCTCGAGTGGCCGCCGATTGGCCGCGACGAGCCCACGGACGCCAAGTGTTGCAGGCCCATCGTGTTCCAATCTGAGGCTCACCTGAACTCTGGCGCAACGAACCAATCAACGGTTGGGCCTCGATTTCTCGGCGCTAGGACCGCCATCTGGCGGCCCCAAACGCGAACAGTCCAATGAGAGTTGCGCCGGGAGAGCAAACTCTTCCACCCCCCCTCCATCCATCCCTCTCACATACAAGCCAGAGACTCAAACCGAACAACGCTTGCACGGGCGCACAAACGGGAAACACAACGTCCAACGGATTTTATTGTCCGCGCGTGAAATTTTGTTGTCACTTTTATAACATCCCACCACAATCGCACCAGTCTGGTCTTGGCTCAAAAGCAGCACCTATTTTAATGTATCTCAAGATGGCCGGAAAGTTTAAAATATACTGCGACGATTGCCCAAAGGTGGCCGAAGCTGACGAGCTCAAGGCGATCAACCAACCAACCTGCCAGAAACCCTCCAAAAGGGAGCCTCTCGGTCTGAGACAAACAATTAGTCATGCGGCCGCCCAAGAGGTACCCTCATCCTCCGTCACAACCTCCTCCTCGGCACTGAGCGTCAACGACCAAGAGGACCAAGAGAACGACGTTTCGATGGCCTCGCTTGGGTCCGATTTTGTGCCCTCGATACTTCATGACAGCGAGTACGATGATGATCGGAGCTTTGAGTTCGACGAGGAGGCCGATGATGAGTTCATTGTCGAGGACGAGGATCAAATCGACGATGTCGACTTTGAGGCCGACGAAGAGCTGCGAGGGGAACTACAACTAGCCTTCAAGCAGCATGACGAGTCGCAACTATTTAAAAGCGCCGTTTACATCAACGACATCCAATCATATCTCATGCAATTGGAGAGGGAACCAGAACTAAGGCCGCTACCCAACTACATGGACTACCAGACCGAAATTAGATCAGAAGAACGCGCCATACTAATCAATTGGCTAGTTGATGTATCCGAAGAATATGATCTCTCGACAGAAACCCTATTTATTTGCACCGGCATTATCGATAGATTCCTTTCCAAAGTNAAGACCTCAATCGAAGACCTCCAACTGCTGGGCGTAGCGGCAATGTTTATAGCCTCGAAATATGAAGAAATTCATCCGCCCGAACTATGTTCATTTGTTGAGGTCACTGACGACTCATGTTCGGGCAAAAGAATACGCGAAATGGAACAGGATATACTCAAGACGCTCAACTTTAGAATATCTGTGCCAACAATCTCATTCTTCTTGCGCCAGATATTTGCTTTCAACAAGTTTTCAAAGAAGNTCTATCATTTAGCCGAATATCTTTGCTATCTATCACTATTAATCGAAAAGCCATTTTTAGAATATTATCCAAGCGATATCGCTTTGGGAGCTGTGATCTTAGCCGCGCATCAACTTGATAGCGGGGCGAACATTTCTACGGAACTCAAATCCGCTTATGACAAGTCCAATCTCGATCAGCTTAGAAGGCGAACTCTACCTGAGGGCGCAACACCACATGAAATCGATAGAAGGGTTTTCGTTGTCGACGAGAGACTGCCGTTTTGTATTGAATCACTCAGAGCAATGCAAGAGCGGGCATTTTCACGAACCTTCCGACATACATCAGTNATCGACAAATTCCAATCAGATTCATATGATNGCGTTGCTTTACTGCCACCCCCAACAGTTGAAGATATTTTCGCCTATTAAAATCATGCGAGCTCAAAGGTGGTTAATGAAACCTAAATAAAACCTTATCCTCCATACCCGCGATCGTGTTCTCGTTATCGCTGGTCAGTCTGACATTCAACCGTCTACAACTTGTGGCGCTGAAATTGACTTGGTCCGCAAAGATAAATCCGACTAAACCACGGTGGCCAACGAGCGAGAGAAGAGTTATCACGCCACCATGATGTCACACACCTTACTGAGGCTTTACGAAGGTCCAATGATTTCAGCAGTCAAAGCGTACACANCAAACACTTTCCCCTAGAGATTCATCCTCTATTCTCTTGTCTGAGTTACAAATATTATAATCTTATCCTCACTTGAACAGCTCCCAGTTAGTCTGAGAACATCAAACGTACCAAGCCTCGCTATGATCCTTGCGCCCAAAGACAGGTGGTCGTCCAGTGCCATTTAGATCGGCTTGCGTGTAATCGTTAAACTTTCTCCCGGCCGCATCAACTTGAGGCTTTGGTCTGATCGTTGGCGGAAGCTGTCCGCTATTGAAGGCAAAGCTAGAACTAGATGAAGTTCGTGCCAGCGACGGGCTAGCTGTCATCAATGATGATGAGTCCTCTGAGTAGATGCCACGATTCAGGGCCATGGCCGGATGATATCGGCGGCCTATTGTCGCTGAGGGACTCATGTTGAGCCTTCCCGGACTCATTGGTCTACTTGTTTGAAAATCAATGCTGTCTGATCGTAGTCCAAGTCCGTACCTATGATTCACGCCGTTGACTCCAGCGTAACCATCGCTCGTGCCAAGATTGGCCGGTCCATCATTGAGCAAATACGCGCGTTGGGTAGGTGGACAGTTGGCCAGCGGTGGCTTGTGGACTGCTTGGTTGATCATTTGTTGTTGTTGTCTCGGCACAAAGTCGAGATTTGGTGGCTGTTGAGTGATAGCGTAAGGGTGCTGGTGTAAATTTTCAACAGATCTACTTGAGTTGAACTTGGTGACATTATTTTCGATCACAGTCGGCTGCTGTTGCTCATAATATCCTGGCAATTGGGGCCCGAAATCTGGAGGACGTTGTTGTTGCGGNATTCGGCCATGGTAAGCTGACAATGGCTGCTGCTGTTGTGTATACCTCGAATTGGGCGAATGATTTGCCTGATAATCGGGATTCGTCTCAGTTGGAGAGCCGTGTGAGTCGCTGATTGAGCTGCTATTTTGTTGCCCATCAGATAGACTATTCGGATATTGGAGTCTCTGCTGATCGTTGCCTTGATGGGGCTGCTGACCATCGTTCTTCTGGGATCCATTACTGGTTGTTTGCTCCTCAGTTGACCAACTGGACGTTCCTTGATCNCAATTGCGTCTCACACTTTCACCCATTGAGCCGTCTGCCATCTCTCTCGATTGGTCGTTCTCAAGGACGTGCGCCTCGTCCTCCCCTCCAACAACACCGTCACTCGGCACCTTAACAACGCTAGTCGTAATCTTGCCCATATTTGACCCTTTCATTGGTCCATAGGTGCTGAGTAGGCCAGGTTGCTGCATGTTGGCCATCAACTGGCTTCCATGCGATAAACTGGCAACCATCTTGTCCGGTCCCGGCCCACCGAACAAGTTCGACTTCAGCAACAGGGCCCTTTGTCGAGCAGTGTTGCGTCGATTCGCGACCACCACAATAACAAATATCAAAAACGTAACAGTGATGATCACAACAGAGGCATATAGTATGAGAGTAGGCAGGGTGTCCGATTGAGTCCGAGACAGAGCAGACTCAGCTCTAGAATCCTGTCGTGTCCTTGGACGCTGACTTGACTGCCACTCCTCAGGTGCAGCCTGAGTTGGATAGGTGACCGGCCGAACAGGTTGCGCCTTCCACGGGTTCTCGAACTTGAGCGGCACTACATTTGTTGGATTGGCGTCAAACTTGTGCTTATCCGCTATTCTGTTTTCACCGTTCTCGTTGTTGACATAATTCGAGGCGTTATTTTTGAGAAAGTCCGATGAATGGCGACCGTTATTTGTTTCAATGGGCGGCATTGGTATTGGCACGAACGTCGCCAGATCCAATTCTGTCGAGCTCATCGGTTGGTTCTGATTTTGATCAGTTGTCGCCTCTTCAAAGCTTGAGTGACCCCCACTAGAGGGGGTTTGTTGTCTCGTTGATTCCGATGATGTTGATTCGGGCCACTCACTGGAGGGAAACACCGGGTTGCTCTTCCAAGTGTCGCTGGTTGTTTTAGAATCATTTGAATCATCAAATCTTGTCGAGGTTTCGTCGTGCAGGTTGTTGGCTTGCTTTGTCGAACTTAGTTGGGTTGTTATGGGAAAGGTGGGTGGCAGAGTTGGATGGACAACCACTTCGATTTGGGCGCCATGAGTGGTGGACAGCTGGTCTCCAGCGTAAGGCTGACTGAAATTGTCTACGGCCGACGGGCGAGTTGGCCTGTAGGATTGGTTTACCTCGATCAAGTGCGTCGTTTGATCTGTTTGCGGTGGCTCCGATCCACTCGAACCGTCTAAGTTGTCGTAGGAATCATCATCATCACCGTCATTTTCATTATCATCGCTCGGTCGATCGCCTGAACCCAGTTCAGCATTGCCAGTGCTACTAATGTCGTCACTACTTTCATCTCCCTCCTCATGTGCTGAATTTCTATCCGATCCAGTGGAGGTGGCTTGCTTACTCTCAGCTCCAACCTTTCTACCCGACTCCAAATCTTCTTCCTCCGGCTCATCACAGTCTTCATCGTTTTCGTCGCGGCATTTCCTGCCCATTGTCGTTGTCTTTAGTGGCTTCTTTGGTTGCGGCGTTGCAACAAAGCTGTTCAAGCTCGGCCTGGTTGCCGACTGTTCAATGCCGGGACTTGCAGTTGTTTGAGGGTTAGCCCATGACGAGTGCGACTGTCGGACAGTTGGAATGCCGATTGTTGCCGGCAGGATTGTTGCGCCGGCCGGCGGGGCCGAGTGGATATCGTTTGCAGTTGGCGGCGTCCGGTGTCTTGCGAGCACAACATTGTTTGAGTCTACCCTCTCTGTTGAGGAGAAATAGGGCGGCGCTAGGAAGGCAGGCGGCGAGGAACCAGTCGTGTGAGCCTCTAGGCTTGACGAGGACTCGAAAATAACCACAGGCGTTATGATACTATCATCGTCCTCTGGTTTCAGTGGTTGGTGTTGTCTTTGTTGATCATTGGCTGAAATCACATTAAGTTGTCTGCAATCGTTGTCGTTGTCATTGTTGTTGTTCCAGCACTTAGCCATGATAAGCGACGGCGAGATCGAGGACGAAGAGGAGGAGAGATCTTGGTTTTGGTTGAAGTTATTTGGGCCAGATCCTGAGCCGGCTTCGTGCAGCGAGAGGTAGACGAATGGTTGGGGCTCATTGTAAAAAGAAGGCGGCGTTGGTTGCTCTTGGCCGGTGGTTTCTGGTTGCCGTTGAGCATGGACAAGTCCAGCTTGGCGATGTCCCTCCAGGAGCTTGATGAAGAGGAATAAGAGCATGACAAATCTAAGGTTCAATCTTTGCCGTCTTCGACGCCTAAAATTGATCAAAGAGCTCATTTTGTTTATCTCAACTAATACGAAATTAAAAAATAAAAAGCCTCTATTTATGTTGCCCTCGTAATTTGGAGGTAAGATTCTTGTTTCAGATGGACAAGCTTGGCAGCCTGAATCTGAGACGGCCACCTCTTGTGTCTCATCGATTGCTGACCGAGCGTTGGACTGCCCATTCGCTCGCCAGAACTTTACGCGATCGCTATCACTATCGAGCCCAAAATGGGCCGACAAACAACTATTAGGGTTTCGGATTTGCCTGGCCGCTGTTCCAATTCCCAGCAAGCTCTCACCGCAGCCAGCACCCATCTCTTTACGAAAATTATAACTTCAATTTTGTGATTATATCCATCTCTTTGAACTTTGCATTGCTAGCTGGGAATGGAGAACACGACCATTGTCTTGCAAACTAAAATTTTTCCGCCTTCCAACAAAACGCGCCCGCTCTAGCTCGCTATTTCCTCTTCCGCCAAAAGCTCTCAATTTTCTAGCCCCCAACTCCTTGCCGCGCGCTTCCGTTCGTGCTCAGCGCTTTGCTCGTTAGCTTGACGACTCTCGTTCAGCCTTCCGCGAACGTCTCATTCCAACTCTTGCTTGCTGGCTCGATCCATCTATCTGCTTAGCTGCGACGGGCCCGCAACGAGAGGGGCAAGCGAGCGAGCGGGCGGGCGAGCGAGCCAAGCTGGGCGTCCGCAACAATGGCTTGCATGGAGGGGCCATCTAGGGTGCGCGCGCCACCCGCCGACTGGCTGGAAGCGGTTTGTTGATGGTGGCGCCGCCAGCGTCCATTTGGCGCTCGCTGTTGCCACGCTAGCAAACTTGGACCCGCTCCTGGCGCCAAACTATACACACTCTTTCCATTGCCGGTTGCAAAGAGCCCAGAGTGCGGCAGAATAAGGCCGCCGGTCTCTTAAATAACAATCCATTGCAGCCTGGACGCCGTTTGTTAGCCAGCTAAGTCTGAGCAGATCCGCTCGCACGAGAGCTAGGTGGCGCGCGGTGGGTGCGCGATCGCCGCTATGCGCGCGGCCGGCTGAGCGAGCGGGCGAGCGAGCGGACACGAGCAGCGTAGCGCTCCCACAAGCAGAGTGAAGCGCGAGATGAGCCGCGCGCGCCCCTAGGCACGGCACTTCGCCATTGGACCGACCCTCCAGTGCGCAAGCGCGGCCCGCGCACCCATTGCCACCAAACCACTTGGCGCGAGAGAGTTTTGTTTGCGCCCGCCAAACTGCCGTCTAGCGGTCGGGCAAGCGAACTAAAACAATCAGCCGCCATGATCGACCTGTCCGAGCTAGCCGCCCGAGCGCCGCCTGTTATCTCTCGCTCTCCCTCTTGTTTGCGTTGCGTCAATCTGGCGAAGCCAAAATTGCGCCAAATTCCGGCTGAAAATGAGTTAGCCTCAACCAGCCGGCCCCAAGTGAGGATACCACCTGCAGCCCAACTCTCTCGGCCCCCACCGTACCTGGCCGAAAACGTCGGAGCGAAACTAAGCGTTTAAGGGGCGATTTGTTGACTCCAAGTGCTGGCCATGCGAGCTGCGGCCACTGGCCGCCATGCTCCAGCTGGCGCGAGTTTGCGGCCGCCCGATGAAGCTCGGGCGCAAACTGGCCGGCGCTTATGCTCGATGAAATATGATGGACTTTGGGCCGGCAAACCTTTGTGGGACTCGCTTGACTGAAGCGGCGCCACCGTCCCCGTAGGAACAATGAGCCAGCTAGCCCGTTTTCGTTGGAGCTGCATCCGGCCGAGCTGGCCCCTCGAACTCGCCAGCCCATCTGCCTTTGCAGCTTCTGCTGCAGCCATTCGGCAAAGCATTTCGCAACAGCCACTTGCGTGGAGCTAGCGCCAGTAGTCGGTCACTCTCGACCGATGGCCAATCTCGCCGTTCCCGCTTCCGCCCGTCGCGCCTTCCGCCCGGCCAGCGGATTTGATGATGGTTAAGAAATTTCGCCCGTCCAAACAAGAGCCACCGCTGACACCAGCTTCCGGACTCGAGCGAGCCCCGACTCGCGAGCGCAGCTCCAAGTCGCTCGCTCGGCGGCTGCACTGAACAATCGTGTACAGGTAAACTAAGCAGCCAGGATAAAGGAACTTGAGCCAGCCAGGTGTGCGAGCCATCCTGATTGGAGGAGCCCGGATTAGTACATTGGCGGGCTGGCTCTCGGGCTTGAACAAGTGGGTTCCATCCCGGGAGCCAAACGTCTTCAGCGCGTGAGCTCAGCCAAACTGGACTCGTTGCAGCTCCAAGCTAACACGATTTGTCGCACCTGGAGCCTGGAGGTGAAATGATCCCGGGACGCGAGGGGCCAAGCAATCCAATGAGCGCTGAACTCTCTATCCAAACGGCAGGGGAATTGGCGCCGAGACCTCTTAACCATTGGCAACGCTTGTTCGCGCTAGAGGTGCGTCAACAGAGATGCGCCCGCCTAACGATAAATCAATGCCCAGCCAAGGCCTTTCGGGCGACCCAAGAGTTGGCTCTAACCGACTCTCGGCCCAGCACTTTGCTGGCTCGCGCCCAACCTCTGGCAGCCGGAATTCTGGCCGCCTCCAGCCAGCAAAGGCTTAATCAATATGCGTAAGCTCAAGCGGTCTGCACCTGTGTGCTGGAAATATTGGACTCTAATGGAGTTAAATCAATTACATTCATTCTTGCTCCTGGCAAATGTGATTCCCATGTGCACTCATCTTTTGTATGCAAGTCGGCATAGCGCCTGATTGATTTACGCGCGATTTCTTGGAACAAAACGAGCAAGACAACAGCCAGTGGAGGGAGCTAGAGTTTTCCTGGCACGCAATTCTTATTTTCGCCATCGGCGCTCACGAGCGAGATATCCCAAATGGTCCCCAACCAACGCAGGTGAGAGCCAGCTGCTGGCCAACCGAGCGCAGAGGTGCCCGCAGAGGTCGATCCCGATGGAGAGCAACACAATGCCGGCCATTTAGGATGTTTCAGCCTTATGTTGACCACAGAAACGGGCTTTGCTTGGCTCGAGTGCCAGTCAAGCGGAGGCGCCCAGAACTGGAGGCTCGGGGGCACAGAGAGGCCGGATGTTGTGGTGTGAAGACAAGATGTGACCTTGACAACAAGAGGCACAAACGGCGACTGGCAAGATGGATCTAATTCTTGTGAGCGGGTCCCTATTTTGTGGACCAAAATTAGGGCGACAAAAGTTTGCTGTTGGGCTAGTTGGAGGCAAAAATTCCCCTCCCATCATTCATCAAAGTCAGGCTTTTCTAATTTCAAGCCGGCGAGTGCAAATTCGAGGCCCAAACCGTTGAGCTCGGCTTTTCGGGCAGATTTCGCTGCTTTGCTCTGCGCNTGTTTCGGCTTCTTGGCTTTGCCTTTGAGGTGCAGGTTTGGCCAGATTGGATGGGATTGGATAGGCGTGCGCGCGTTAGTTGGCGCCATCGCCTGCTAACAACCGAGTGTGTCGCGGATAAGCTGGCTTAGATGGGCACCAATCAGCTNAGCGAGAGCCTCTAGCACGAGCAGCCTCGCCAGCTGAGAGCTCTCAGGGCGCGAGTGTGGAGTGTTAAGCATGCCAGCGGGTTATATCCATATCACACAATCGATTCCAGCTGAGCGCCTGGGCGCGACAANCAGCCTTTCGTCCGGCAAACTAACGCTCTGAATAATGTTATTCAAGCCAACGGAAGCTTCATTGGCTGGCCGCTCGTTTATTCAAGACTGGTTAGCTGAATTGTAGATTAATTGAAGCACTTGCGGCGCCATCTCTAAGAGGAACGCGCCGGGCAAATGGAAAAGTGGAGTTGAACACAATTTCTGCCTGCTCCAAAAACAAGACACTGCCCGCCCACAACTCGGCCCCCAGAAGCGAGCAAACTGAGCCGACAAACTTTGTCAGATGGAGCGACCCTTGGATAGGTCAGGGGCGTGGCTCGAGCAGCTCGCGGACAGAAAACACACACGATAGCATTACCTCTCTCGTCAAACGCCATTGGGCCAGCCTATAGGCGGGCGCGCTACCATCGCCGCCAGCTGCACTCAACCCGATCAGTGCGAGTTAGCTCCCATATCCCAGCGGGTGGGCCGGCAATTTACACCAAATTCTCGCCCAATAAATCATCGGCCCTCTCCTCGCTTGGTCATGCGCTGGCGCGGAACAGGTTTGCGGGCTCGTGTTGATGCTGTCGTCTCCGCCTCCCCCTAGCTGGACGGGCAGCAGCAGCAGCAGCAGCAGACGGCGAGCTAATTGGCCACCCAAAGTGCCCTCGTCCCTCACTGGAGCGCGTTTGTTGTGCCTAAATGGGTCTCGGCTCCACGAGGCGCGTCAGTCGAAATGCCGGCAAGAGGGTGACACGGACAACGATGGCCACACCAATGCCGATGCTCTCCCATCCTAGCGGACGACAAGAACAAGACGCGCGCTGCGAAACCTCCTGAGCAAATCCCTAGTGCATTGAGCCTAAAACGAGCCAACCGGGGCGACTGGTTGGCCCGGGTGGGAGGCACCAAATCCAAACACCTTTATTCTTATAGATCAGTGCGCGCAACTCTTGTCCAACTTGCAGACTCTCAAGCCGATTGAAACAGCAACGTGATCGAGCACGCTCAGAAGAAAGCGCCCTCAGTTCAATCGGGGGACGAAAACTAGGCTTGCCTGCCGAAATTGGCGCCAACCTTAGAGGGACAAGCCGGACAGGAAAGCGCCACCTGGGAGCCAGATGGACCGGCGCCAGATAACTCGGCTAGCTGGTGATAGATGCCGACGACAAAAGGCAACCAGATCGGCCAATTTGCACTACGCCATTCAGCAATGGAGCCTCCATTAAATGGTCTCTATTCTCCTCGTCTAAGCGCGAAACAATAAACGTGGCCGATTTTGCCTCCCGAACTCGTATTTGTGCGAGAAAACAATGGATCCAGAGGCGGCTCCCTCTATCCAGCCCACAAAGGCGACACAATGGCGTCTGTGGCCAAGCGACTATGATGGCCAAGAGGAACAGTGGGCCTCCGTTGGCTACTTGCGCCCACAAACCAAACCATAAATCATCTATTAGCGCGGCCGGTTGTTGCGAGCAGAAAAGTGTTGTCGCCACGAATCTCAACGTGGAGGCAAAACGCTATTTGCTGCACCAAAGCCCTGTCCAGTAGACAAGTCAATGGTTCAACTAGACCAAAACTGGACCCTCCAGTGCCAACTGATTGGGTTCCACAATTGGCACTTGGCTTTTATCGAAACTTTTTCCTAGCCCAAAGTGGAGCAGCCCAGTAGAATGCGATCCCATCCCATCCCATCCCATAGTTGGATTGGTAGGGATGATTTTTGTTAGTAAGCTCGCACCGATGTCGCCCCGCTCGAGCAGACTCTTGTTTTAGCATTCTAATCACGAGACCAATCGAGGATCCGCCCAAGCAGAATCTCGTGCATCGGCAAGCTCAACGGACGAGTATCTCTTTCGGCCAGATGGATGGCGAGCAAAGTGACGAGAGAAGGCTTAGCTGGTTGCAAATCTTGCCCGTTAACAAGAGAGTGCACATCCGGTGAGGCGCTTGTTTGTGTGTTGGACTGTAGAGAAATCCATTACAANGTGATGTTTTAGGGAACAGGCGCTCGTTGGCTCATCCTGGCTCGAATAGTCTTCGGCAGAATTATTTTACAAACTAAATATTCCCACGATTGTCTCCCTTATTTTCAAATGTTTACACACTTTGTTGTTTGTGCTCCTACTTGTGAACTGAATGGCAATTAACTCGAGAAATCTACCGAGGAGGCGAGCACTTGTTCCAAAAGGACGAGCCCAATCCTGAAAGAGAGCACTTGATACNTCACCTGGGCAACAACTGGCGCTTCTCCGTTCTGGGCCTCGATTATAAGGGCTGATTTGCAAGCGGCTGCAATTGGTTTTCGCTCTCGCAATCTCCGTCAAAAGCAAACTATTGCACTTTTGAGCGTTCAAGAATGATAGGACGGCGCACATCGAGCACCCCTTCTAGCCAGCCGATGTCGTCCGCTTTGCCTCACTTGCTTGGCGAAGATTGGCCCAGATTGTTGAAGAGCAGAGGGTGATAGTGTTGCGTCGGACTAGCTTGAAGGCTAAGCGAAAAATGCTGGTTTGTTAGCTCGGCAATCTTCGAGCCATAGATCCGGGCGCCCATCACGCGCTACTCTTGAGCCTCACCAGCGAAACAAGCTTCGCTGTTATGCAACTTCCGCAATGCGCTGAGTGATAGTAGTGGATTGAGCCGGTGAAACGAGCATGGTGACTCTAGCTGAGCCCTCACTCAACTGGACTTTGATGTCTCCCACATTCACTGGAAGGGGCCGAAGTGTCGCCACGCTGAGCCAGGCACTGTCTTATCGCGCCCAAAACTATCGCAACCCGTCCGATGCTTTCCTAGCCGGCAACTTCGTTCAGTTTCTCGCCAAGCTTCCGTTTTGTCGAGAAGTTGCGAGCACTTCAGTCCACTTAGTTTCCCCGGTGGGTCGCCAGCGAGCTACTGCCAAGTCCGTTTTCGGGAGATAGTGCGTGCGATATGAAACACTGGGGACCCACAGTTGTCTCAATTAGATGGGCAAATTCACGCCCGCGCCGATGGACTTCATTCGAAAACTTAAATTAGAACCCATCGTGGATCCATGGATCCGGAACGATCTTAGTAATCACTATGATACGTGACAAACCACTCGTCTGATGGAACTAGTGGTCACCTCTGGTCGAGCTGGCTAGTGTTGTCGTTCGAGAAGCAGTCGGGTAATTTGTCGAGCCGCCAGTCTGAAACGTTTTACTCTCCAGGGGCTGGAAAGACTTAATGTTCTTCGATTATTCAACTCATTCAAAATACATTATGCAGGCTGTCAAATAAATTTGCTTTCCATGATTGTAGCGATTTGGTTTGAACGCTGATATTTTGTGCGGGATGCCATCGGAGCTGGTACCTCACGGCAAACAAAAATTTCTGTTGCCCCACAACCGTATTCTCTAACTCGACGTTCCCGCACCATCCGACGTTGCATCTTTCCGATCGATCTTGTCACGACTCATGAGCTAGACTCGCGCCTCAGCCAAGAGCAGCTACCATAAAACTACAATGATCAAACTCTCGATATAAATAAACCGAGATTGAAGTGAGGACTGTATAGCCTTGAAAATAAATAAAAGCAAACCAACCAATCGTAAAAGTCAGGTGACGGTGGTTGGTATCGCCACACTGTCAGTCTGGACTTCTAATGGAGCTCGAATGGTGACAGCTTGACCAACTGGCATTCTCAAACAAAGNAACAAAACTGAAGACGAATTCCAACAGATTGAAGGTCAGATTCTGGCAGAGCATGTTTAATGAATGATTATTGTTTCCATGTTATCAAGTAATAGAGGTCAAGAGGCGATAACTTCCTGCACGGCCTTCTGCTGAGGCACGGTGAGGGTGTTCAAGCAGTAATTAACAGAGGGATTTGCGTGTACTTGTTTTAAGAAACTGACCAACTTAATGCCAACTTCCGTGTTGGTCTCGATAGCGGAACGCGCAAAAACTTCCGCCACAATCGCCACCAAACGCGGTAAATTGCTCGAGTTCGGACCCATCACAGTTAGATTATTTTGCTCGATGAGCTGAAGAAGATACTCCATCACAAAGGGCACTTCGGTATCATCTTCCCAAATAGGAAGCCANTTTGTCCAACATTTCAATAAGTCATTGTGGTTGACAAGTTGAGGACAGAATTTCAAAATCCTACCTATCGCTGCAATACCATTCTCCGTCGCCATAATGCAATCATCNCTTCTAGCATCAGGATGGCTTATTATCTGTACAATATTTGGTATTATGCTTTGGAAATAGTCCGAGAAGGTCGCTCCGTTTTGTTGGGCCAGTTGTCCTATGCCATATAGTGCAGCTTGCCTTATTTCTTTATTCTTGTCCATGATACCGTTTGTTAGCAAGGGTATAAAGAACTTTTGGTAATTAACACTATGCTGTCCAGTGTACTCGATTACATCATCCCATATGCACAGGGCTGTTTGTTTGCTTGACCAAGGGATGAANTGGTCGCCCATGGAGAGCTTCTGTATAGGTTCTATCAATGGCTGGAAATAAGGTAGATAATCGCTCTTGTAAACGACAAACAAAGAATGAATAACTGATGCAATACCAGCCAAGCAATCTTGATCGTCATCAGAGCATTCACTTTCAGTCTCATAATCTTCATCCTTACGCCTTTCAAATTCCTCCTCCAAATATTCAAAATGGGCTTTAAATCTTTCGTTCAGCTTGGCTGTCAACTTTCCATAACGATCAGGTGTCATACTAGATGCACCAATCACCTCGATGGATTTTCCAAGTGACTCCATGAGTTGATTTAATACAGAGCTGTCGGAATCTAAATCTAGTGCACCAATTAGACTCTCAAAGATTGCATTCCAGAGCACCGCCATACATTGGTCTCCCTTGGGCCTGGCACTCTCAAGTAAGTATGGCATGGCCTCAGACGCTGCACATCTGACGTCATCGTTGAACGGAAACTTCAATAACGGAACAAGAACTTCAGCAGTACGCTCCACGTATTCTACAAAGCCATGTTTGAGTTCTCTCGCATAACAAACTAACATGGAACAGGCGGTCGCTTTATCTTCGAGACCAGCAGTCCTGATCCCAACTGCATGATCTTGAACAGAGACCCTCTGCCAGTCGCTATTGTTTTCAATGGCTGCTTGGTCGTCATCGTCAAGAACAGCGATCTCAACCTTTAAAGCTGCGGCCTTGAGAACCGGTTCCATAACATAGGGTAAATATGTTTGGAAATCGGATCCTAATATACGACAGATCCTTGCCCACGCGGCCATCATGTAAGTAAGCTGCGGATCATCGTCGGCCAGCTTGACATCTCCTGTCTGAGTCGCTAATAACATTTGCATAACATCCGATGCGTCTGCGCAAAACTTTTCCTTTCCCACAGCCATTCCAATCAAACTGATAGATTCTATCGCTTTGCCACGCAGTACGCGTAGGTCATCGTTTCNAGTAGAGTTCTTAATGATAAACTTGAGACATGGCATGAATTTTTCGTAGTATTTGATGAAAGATTCTGCGCTTGAATCAGCGACCGAAGACAATGCAACTATTATATTCTCTACAACAAATAATTTTCCCTCGTCTCTCGGGATACCCTCGCTCATGTAAGTGCTAAGGGCCAGCTCTATGTGCTCGGTGATCGGATCGAGATACATCGCTAATATCTCTTGAGGACACTCTTCGAAAAAGTTGATCATGGCACAAGCAGAATGAGCTTGCACCCTTATATTACTAAAATCAACAAGNAGCCGGCAGAGAGCAGGAATCACTTGACCGTGAAATTTGTTTTCGAAGTCCGGAGAGAAGTCTGTGGCCATCTGTCCTATTGCATTACAAGCTGCATGCCTGACCCGGGGATGTGGATCACCTAGAAAACTCAATATTCCATTCACTATACGGTCCAAAACTCTCATAAGTTGATCGCGACAACCTTCACCAGCGCAGGAGAAAGCCATGAGCGCTGCATGTCTCGCTTGCCACTCTGGTCTACGTAACATCTCAGTTAATTCGTCGATGAGTATTGGTAGCAATACTTTACCCCCGAGAGCGTTAGAAATCCGATCAAGCGCAGATTCACCGATAGCATCGGGTTCGTCTTCATCCTTGTCGTTCGANCACGTCGTATACCACTCTGGATCGTCATCGATCGAGGACATGAATGCCAATATCCGAAGGATAATAGGTTTAATATATGCGGATGCACGCTTCTTCACCATAACAGGGGCGTTCTCCATTAGGGAGACCACTAATTCTAGAGCGCTGAACCTTAGTTCAGATTCCAATCCTGTACTTTCAGTCATATATGTTATAGATAGCTGCATAATCTGTGTGATTGCAGGCCTCAGACAAAGTGGCGCTGCCTCGGCGATCTCAATCAGATGTTGACAAATTTCTTCCTTCGACGATTCGTCGGGTACAATTCTAAGAATCTCACATAAGGGCGCCGCCATGGTGCTAAGTTTTTTGACACATTCTTTGTTTGCTGCATTGATAACAATTAATGATGCTGTGGCCGATACAAGAGAGATATAGAATGAGTCCGGCTTCTCTTTCATTAATAGACTTTCCATCAGACATTGATGTAACTGCTCAATGTAGGCCGTCTGGTTGTTCACTTGGCCCAAGACCTCTGGATTGGTGGAAATGATAGTGAAACCAGCTTCACGGAGTCTCGAATCAGGCGATTTGAGTAACTCGAATAGGAACTGTACAAACTCCGGCCATTGGTTAACATGAGAATCATCAAGGAAACNCTTTCCCAACTCAGAGGCGACCAGACATATTTTGTCTCTAACTTCCTTCGTTTCATCCATGGATCCTTTGAGAAGTCCGAGTAATTCGGTGCAAGATTGTGTCAAGTGTGCCGGTGGTATAGAGTTTCTAATATCTTGCCATGAGTTCATAATAAGCCGGCGAAGTAAAATAGCTGCAAATATCCTAACCGCCGATGGTAGATCTTTTCGATACAGAGCTGCNCCTAGGATTAAAAACCTATCCTGAGCNGGAATCGCATTGTAAACTTCTTCTGCTTGCTTCCTACGCTCGCCATCTGAATCACTCAAACCACCAAGAAGGGTCACATAGTCCACCTGATTAGCTTGTTGAGTCATCTTGAATCTTCAGGGATGTTGAAGTGGAGCCTTCGATAGGGTTTGCGGCAACAGAGCCCTGAGTGGGAATAAGGTTCACGGAACCCGATGGAATTGCAGCTTTATCGCCGATTCGGTGTACAGTCTAGCTCAACGACAGGAAATGATGGAGCCTACGATAATGAGTTGCCTGAGGTTTCTTGGTTTGTACAGTTATCTACTTTCTTCTAATATTGAAGGCAGCCTGAGCAAAATTGTACCTCTCCNGTTCTTAATTTGTCTTGGTTATGAAAATCTGCCGAGNTCTAATAGATTTTACAAGCGTGCGGTGGCAAGCCTTGCCCAGGGTCTGATAGCACCTTAGGGTAGAAAAAGAGACAATACGCGTTTCATTTTATTTCACGCTTTCGACTATAGGCGATAAATAGGCAAAGGCGCAACCTCGCTCGTTCTTGCAGCCCACAGCATGCTCATGTGCTAGTTTGGGCCAAATCTTCGCTGGTCTACAGAGCGACTCGATCCCCGAGTATTTTGCGTCAAATTGAAATTTGCGCCTTCTGCGAAATCGCATCGCATACAACTGCAAGGACCGGAACACTAAATACCACAGCACATGGTAATCTGTTAGGTATCCACATATTCTCAAATTGTGCTACCCTCCATCGAATACCGGCAGTCCTAGGTTGACCTTACATCAGATTATTGTCAATAGGGTCAGTTAAATTAGAATTGTCATGGCTCTGGTCGTGCCGGAGAAGTTTCAACACATTCTGCGTGTTATGTCAACCAACATCGATGGACGCAAGAAGGTTACTTATGCATTAACCGCCATCAAGGGTTGTGGTCGCAGATTCGCATCCCTGGTCTGTAAGAAGGCCGATGTCGATCCAGACAAGAGGGCTGGTGAGCTATCCGATGAAGAGATCGAGAAGTTAGTCACTATTCTAACGAATCCGCTTCAATATAAGATTCCCACATGGTTTTTGAACAGACAACGTGACTTAAAGGATGGAAAGAACTCTCAAGTTGTCGCTAACGTCCTCGAGGTCAAGCTCCGTGAAGATTTGGAACTGTTGAAGAAAATCAGAGCCCACAGGGGTCTTCGTCATTACTGGGGTCTCAGAGTCCGAGGTCAGCATACTAAGACGACAGGTAGAAGAGGTAGAACTGTCGGAGTNTCAAAGAAGAAGGCTTAGTCACATGACCCAAGACGTCTCTCAGCTTTCGAGTCTCACAAGATAGCTGTTTCGAAAAACGGTGTGAGGACAGATCGGCGAAATAAACTAATTATATTGTACAATTCCGACATCATGTTATGAGATGGATTTAATTAGTCAACAAATTCACTTTTGCNTCAGCATGAACTTCTCGACATTCACGTCTTCGCTCAAGCCCTTTCTGCGTCTGGTTTTCAAGAGAAATTCCCGTGCTAGGTGATTTGTGTGCTGCGGCTCGAGTGGGGTTAGGTATTGATCGATTGACTTATCCATTGGGTCACCGGGGACTATACGCCACTCGTCAAACACAGACATGCAAAAGGCTTGGCCCGTCGTTCTAACTCGCAAATCTGTCTCGAAGCCGAAAGAATCGATCGCTGGTATTATGGCATTGACTTTGTAAAGCACAGTACCAGGCACTTCTGCTTTCCTAATAATTTTTCCCCGCCGTTTCTCTACAATTATTTCTTCAAGTATGTTCCTCCTCTGCNCGCGTCCAGACGAATCAATGGCCCCTTTAACGACATCAGGGGGCGCAATTATCTCGACGAAGAAGTAAGGCTCCATCATCCGTGGTTCCGCCATCAAGAATGAGAGGAAAGCAACTTTTCTGGTAGTTGGTATAACCTGACCCCCACCCCTGTACATAGGCTCGGGAGCTATACTTGCATGCTGCAACTTAAATTTGACACCTCTGATAGGTTCTTCACACAAAGGTCCTTCACGAGTTGTCCATTGAAAAGCTTGTACTATTGGTGCTTTTATACTCTCCAACAGTCTAGAATCTACCTCGTAAGGCAGAGTATCGTTGAACAGAATATTGGTGCTGTTTGTTTCCGGTCCGAATGCCCAGATTGACCTACAGGCTAAATCATCCCAATTGTATCGGCGTTTAAAGAACTTGTCTATGTCACGTTGATCAGACTCTAAGGTAACTCCTCCCTCTTCCAAGTCAATGTCCAGGTTCTTATCCAGAGGCTCAGCAATCATGGTGAATTGATTACGCTTGTTCGGAGTTTCACCGATGCATTTCTCTTTCGATTTCCCGATCACTGTCTCCGAGAAACAAACACCGGGATCTGATACGCGAATATCTATCTCCGAGTACATGTGTCTCAGATCATGCATGACACAATCTAGATACAATTCGCCGGATCCAATCATCACATGCTCCCCGCTCTCCTCAACTTTAGTCTGGAGCAAAGGATATGACTTGTTACATTTTCTTAGGCCATCCAACATCTTAGGTAGCTCTGATGGGTTGACCGGCTCGACAGCTACTTTTANCACAGACTTGGTGTTGAACTTCAATGGTTTAAATATATATAATTCATCGTGGTAGTCTGAATCGATTATGGTGGCAGTCTTGACGATTGGCTGATCTAGTCCNTCGATGAGCGCCCAATTTCCGGCGGGTATCGATCGCACTTCGATACTATAACGACTGTTACAAATCCACAGTTTACCTACAGGAAGTATTCGCGAGTCCTCTTCATCCATCGCTGAGTATGACTCGCCTAGAACCCTTACATCGCTTCCGGCTTTTATGGTCCCGCTCAGCACAAGGCCGAAGATGTTAAATGTTGTGGCATCTTGAGATGAGTATTGCTTAGTCACTTGGACAACCAGTGGTCCTTTAGGGTCGCAATCACGAATTGATCTTGTTAGATCACAGCCAATTGTTGGGCCTGTCCAGATACGAGAACACTTAGATGGCGCATTGTACTTTGGCGTCGGCACAAACTCAACTATCATATCGACAAAGCTCTGGAAAGTTCCGAACAACTGAGAACATGAGATTCGAAGTAACGGTCGGACATTGAGCCTCTTTTGCTCTTTGGTCAGTTTGATCTTATATTTTTCAGCCAGCTCTAGAAATTGTTTGTCAGGCTCTTCTATGCCCAGGCGAAAGAATTTGTAAAGTGGTTCCATGATAAACTCGACGAATGATCTCTCGGACGTTTTTGTAGGTGGTTTATCGACAAATTTTGATGTATCTTTGTCTAGATACATATTACCCCAGAGTTTCGAGGCAAATTGTTTGTATGTGATTGATCGTACTCCTGTTCGATCTAAATAAAGCTTCGCAAACGAGTTTAGGGTAAAACATATGCAATACTGGGAGCTGGCGAAGCAAACGTTCCCTAACAGGGGTGACAAGAGTTTGGTTTCGTCTACAATAAGAGAATTGAGCTCGTCTATAATACGCTTCAACTTGTGGTAGGCGTCATTTGGAGGTAATCTGAGTTCGAGTATCAACCGGTCAATCTTATTGATACAGAGTGTGATAGCCATGCCTTCTTTAAGGGCATGCTGAAGTGTCCTTTCAGTGTTCATCATAATCCCGTCGGCTGCATCAACGACTAACATTACCCCATCACATAGTCTCAGCGCAGCTGTAACTTCATCAGAAAAATTGATGTGTCCAGGAGTGTCCATGATATTAAGTAGATAAGACTTATCGCGCAGGTTTTGATGAATAATTGTCAGAGGAGAAGACTTGATAGATATCCCTCTTTCCTGCTCGGAGATCAGTGTGTCGGTGAACCTTATCGGTCGCTCTGAGTTTCCCTCGAAATCGATATGAGTTTGCTCAACCAAACAATCGACGAACGATGTCTTACCATGGAGGAGGTGCCCGATTATGGATATGTTTCTTATTGCGTGATCTTGCTCCATCAGTTTGTGCAGGAACTTGAAATCAAACCTTGTTCGAGGTAGCCCATGTTTATCTCCGGAGACATGATGCGAAAACCTCTTGATTACTATCGGTTTTACAATGGGTTGGGTTATGGGCTCCGTATCCTCCTCCTGGACGATGATTTCAACATCATCCATCGCTTCGACAGCTCGACTGGCGCCGAGGTTTCCAAACTCATCGGCTTCTTGGTCCTCGCTCTGACTTTCAATTTCCGAGACATCGTCCGACATACGCTCGGCTCCATCATCATCATCGTCGTCACTATACATCCCTCCGTAGACTAATTTGAATCGTTCTCAATATGAACAATGCGACTTGCGAATCGGGCTCAGGTTTGGATCATAAGCATAGAGGAACTTGAGACATTGGATTAGTTTTAGATAAGTGCCTCGTTCTGCTGGTAGTGAGGGTTTCGCAAATTCAACGCCAGTACCATAGATAGAATATAGTGATCTAACACCTATTTCAAGTATATATTCCGATATGGTCTAGTGGTTAGGATTTTCCGCTTTCACCGGAAAGGCCCGGGTTCGATTCCCGGTATCGGAGAAACTTTTTCATCACTGAGCCGACCTCAGCTGCTCAAAATTCATCTTCCGTAACTCTATCCATCTTAATCCGCGATGCCGAGGACCAAACAATTCGATTACTCGATCGATTAAAAGAATCTTATCAGTCGAAGGTCAAGAAACAAATTATAAACATTTGGCATCATAGTATGAGGCCCATTGTTAACTTGGAGTACGCGCGGGCAATATTAACAACAGACCCCAAATGTGATACGAAAGCCTATAGGCAAGTCGTCTATAGCTTCTACTGTTGTTTACTATTTAATCTATTTTGCTTGATGGTCAAATCACCTAGTGATCTATGATTTATTATCCACCATTAGCAAATCCTTGTTGGTTTATCACTTGATATTTAATTTCATTCGTTAGGGCGCTCTCAGGGAGGGGCACAATGTCTGACGAGCCGAGGTTCAATGTCATAGAATGGGATATGATGGTAAGCATCAACTCTATTTCGGTCATCAATTTATTTTCGTTTCATCTTTGACTGATGAACATTAAATCTACTTCCATGTCTCAAAATCTCCAGGATAGGAATAAATTTTTATCTCTAACTGTGGTAAATTCATGGTTCTTGAGAACCGTTCTGTACCCTTTCGTGTTAGTGAAAACAAGACTTCAGATTCAAAGGCAGAATACTGTGTACTCAGGATCTCTAGATGCCTTCAAGAAAATCATACGCACCGAAGGCTTTTGTGGACTCTATAAGGGTATGTTTTCTGACATTTGTTATATTCGCATGAAATCATTTAGTTCCATGAAACTTATCGGACTGTCACACATTCACCAGGCTATTGGATCAACTCAATTCAGGTCTTCTCGAGCATAACATACATGGTCACCTATGAAAAAACTAGGGATTTAGTAACCAATTATACAAGCATAAGTGATAGTAAAGCTAAAGCGTTTTTAGCCGGAGGTATTAGTTCGGCAGTAGGACAGACGCTCATAATACCTTTCGACGTCGTGTCCCAGCATATAATGGTCGCCTTGGAAAGCAGTCGACAGCTATCGAAATTGCCAGCGGCTGAACTCAAGTCGACTTTCTTCAAACCACTCAGTCTGAATCGCGATGAAGTCAGAAGGTTAGGTATGGCAATCGCCATCACAAGACAGCTCTATAGAGAAGGAGGATTGAGAAGTTACTATAGAGGCTATTTCGCATCCTTGCTGTGTACTGTGCCTAGTTCAGCCTGTTGGTGGATGTTGTATCAACACTTTAACGAGTTTTTGTATCGTCTACCGATGACTAGAGACTTGCCCAATATGCTTTTACATTGTCTATCTGGTACGTTAAGTGGAGTCTCTGTCTCAGTTATGACAAATCCCCTTGATCTATTACGTGCAAATATCCAAGTTCATAGACCTAGTTCCTATGGTAGTGCGGTCAAGTACCTATGGAAGGAAGACAAGTGGCGCATTTTCAGCAAAGGTCTGACTGTTCGAATGACACAGGGTTGTATATCATCTGCTTTAATTGTTGTGGGCTATGAAACTATGAAAAGATTCTCTGTTGACGAAAAATATCGCGATCTAGTTAGACGGTAGGAGTGTCTGGCTAGGTCAGAGAAGCCTTCCTTGAGCAAGGTACCATGGAGCGGGCTATTTTTCTATCCGACCGATCCCTTACGCCCATAGAGTACGTATTGTCTATGCCTGACGGAATGTTCGTATAGATCATGCACCTGTTTTTTGAAGCGTTGAACGGAATAAACATGATTTGGCGAGAGTTTCTCCCAAATCGCCCTTCATATAACCATGAGCGTTGGTATCTGACGTCCACAGGTAAATATTTGCAATATCTAGAACCCAAGTTCTGAACCAGCTTCCTCGCTATAACTTGATTTTTAATGATTCTTCGAGATAATCGAATCAACCTAAACCATTCAGATAACGAAAGGTATGATAGACTTCCTTCCTCGTGGATAGTTCGAGAACTCTTTTTTATAGTTTCTGTGCTTGCCAAGAGCCCATATGACCATCTGGCCACCGCCAGCGGCTGTAAACAGGAGAGCTGGAAGAGCTTGGGTCATGAGGGAGAAAGAGACCCATGCAGCAATCTCGTAAGTGTAATTCGGACACGAGACTAAATTGAACAAGATAGTGAAGGGATTTGAAGTTGGCTTAGGAATCTTCCGCTCTGTTGTTCCTGCAGGTCTGAGGTTCCTCAAGGCAATGTGGATACTAAAGTTGCCCAGCTCAGATACGATAAATCCCAGGAGACCGGCATAGATTTGCAGATCTTTAAACGTGGCTGGCGTGTAGAGTGGATGATTGATATAGTAGCCGACAAATAGAGCAAAACCCCAGTAATATGTGCAGTTTTTGAAAAGATTCATCATGGGCATTGTTGCGTGGGAGAACCTGTGCACAAATATTGTTTCGAGAATGCGCTTGATGTAATGAAAAGACCAACAAGCTGCGGCCAGGTTTACGGCATAGTGGTAGTCGGCACCTGCAGCTTTCGGGCCATAGAGGATGGAGGGCCTCAAATAAGTAAACAGGTAACAGAATAATGGACCAGCATACTCGCACAGAAATACAGTAGACCAACCAATTTGTGGACCCAGATCCTTGAAATAGAGTTCCTTGCCCTTAGCAAGCTCCAGGGTGTTCAACTTGACGGAATCGGCCAGAGATTTGCCCCTAGGCTCTGATCTCAGAGCGATCCTTTCCGGGTACAATGCTGATTTTTGTTTCGATATCAATTTCTTTATCTGACCGATGGTGGCTGATCTGTCAACATCTTTGAGGGTCAAGATCGTGTGCGATCCAGACGAGCCTGATTTAACTATCTCGAGCTCCATGGAAAATATCTTCTTTTCGATTAAAGGATGGATTGATTGGAAATAAGTTGGCCAACTATTTAACAGGGAAAAATGTGGCTAGTAATCTAAAAACTGTTTCTGCCGGACACCAATGCTCAGCTAACTAGAGGGAAGAAAGCAGTTTGAGGAAGTCTGAGTTGCCTATGGAATCATATGCTCCTTCCTGGCCAACTGGCAAGAAAATAGTGTTGCGTTAACGACAGTGCGCGTCAAGGTAAGGATGTGACGGCGTGTCCTTCTCTCCTGCCTGGCTGCCTACAAGTCAGCCAGTCTTAGCGATCCTTCCTCGGGCCTTAAGGTTACAAGTGTTCATCGTAGGGGAGAACTCTCGTAAATTTAGTTTCCACAGACAAGGTTGATAGGAGAAAAAACAAATCCCCTCGCACCATCCCATACAAGTTTTTCGTTGAAGAAATTACTACAACTCCGCGAAAGCATAGCTTGGTCTTATGAGATTTATTTTTGATTTTGAATCCCCTCTCAAAGATAGTTTCTCGTCTCGCCTCTGTTTCTGAGGTTGCCAAAACCTTTACCTGACCGGCAAAAAACAAGCGGCCTCACGCCGTCGCCAGCGAGTTGGCTATATCCGCTCAAAAATCTCACGAGCCAAGAGCCATGGTTCGAGATTTTTACCCTAAATTACGCAACACGAAGTTGACGAACCATCAGTTAACAGGGGCCTCTATTGGCTGAGTTGGGGCGCAATGAGAGATATGATGGGAGTCAACTTTAATTGAGGGGTTGATTTGGTTTGAGATAAACTAACTCTAAATTGCTCAAATGAGCGGGACTCAACCGATTACGTCCACCGCTCTAGCGATTGGAATATGGCTCCCTGTTTTATTGATCGCATGAGTTCGACTGTCAAACAACTTGAAGGTATCCCTAGAGTCTCCAGATGCAGCATTTTAATCTAGAAATGACCTGAGATCAGCTAGACTCTTTCACAATCAACAACAGGTCGTCGCCATCAACTTTCATGTCTTTCCTCGCGATAACTTTCTCTACAATTCCATCGCATGGAGCCTGAACAACCATCTCCATCTTCATAGCGCTAATCACGACCACTGGCTTACCCTTGCTAACTTTATCACCCTCTTTTACGTTCACCTCAATCACTGTGCCTGGCATAGGTGAGCCAACTGAACCAAAATGGCTCTTGTCAGCCTTGATGTTTGTTGTCACATCCTGCTCAACGCTATTGTCCTTAACCAAGATGGTTCTCAGCTGACCATTGAGTTCAAAAAACACCTCGCGCTCTCCTCTCTGAGTCAGAGTCTCTGATACAGCCAAGGCTTTGATGTGTAATGTCTTACCACGCTCAAGATTCACCTCAAACTCCTCTCCAACCTTGGGACCAGCCAAGAATATTCTAGTTTCCAGTTTGGTAACCGGCCCAAACTCGTCGACAAACCTCAAATAGTCATCTTTGACCTTTGGGTACATTGCGGCACTAAGTACGTCCGTCTCTGTGATTGGCTGCTCGTGTTTAGCCTCCAATTGCTCTTTGAGCTTTTTGAAGTCTAAATGTGGTAGATGCTCGCCAGGTCTACCTTCAACTGGTTTCAGACCTTTGAGAATCTTTGTCCTCAACGGCTCTGGGAACCCTCCTGTCGGTATTCCGATGTTTCCTTGCATGAATTCAACCACCGATGTGGGGAAACTTAGATCCTCTGCGCGTTCTTCGACATCCTTTGCTGAGAGATCATTTTGAACCATGAAAGCCGCAAGATCACCGACCACCTTCGAGGATGGAGTCACTTTAATTACGTCGCCCAAGAGCTTGTTGGCCTCAGAATAAGTGCGCTTTATCTCCTCAAAGTGTTGCCCCAAGCCCAGACTATATGCTTGGAATTGAAGATTTGTGTACTGGCCACCGGGAATTTCGTTCTCATATACATCGGCGTTTCCGCTTTTCATCGTCAACGTGCATTCGAAGGGCGCGTAGAGTGTTCGGGTTTGTTCCCAGTAGGCCGAGTACTTGCTCACGTTTCTCAGCTCAATCCCAGTATCCCTATCAGAGCCCTTGAGTGCTGCCACTAGGGCACCCATACTCGGTTGTGATGTCATGCCACTCATTGAGTCGACAGCTACATCAATTATGTCAGCTCCAGCCTCCGAACAAGCGAGCAAGGATGCAACTCCGTTTCCGGAAGTGTCATGCGTATGCACATGAATGGGGACATCTGGGTGCCTCTCGCGAATAGATTTGATAAGTAAGGATGCCGCTCGAGGCTTCAACAAGCCGGCCATATCTTTGATGCAAAGAATATGCGCTCCCGCCCTGATAACCTCGTCTGTCAGGTCCAGGTAGTAGTCCAAGTTGTATTTCGTCTTGCTAGGATCGGAAACGTCACCCGTATAAGCGATTGCTGCCTCCACAATGCCACCAGCTTTACGCGCCGCCTCCATGCCGACTATCAGATTTGGCAGATAGTTCAAAGAATCGAATACCCTAAAAACGTCCATTCCTCTCTCTTTGGCGACTTTGCAGAACTCAAAAACGACATTGTCTGGGTAAGAGGTGTATCCGACACCATTAGCTCCCCTTAGGAGCATCTGGAATAAAACATTTGGCATCTGTTGGCGCATTCGCACTAGTCTATCCCAGGGGTCCTCATGAAGGAAGCGCATCGCAACGTCAAATGTTGCTCCACCCCAGTTTTCGACACTGAATAGACTGTTCAGATTATGTGCGACAAAGGGGGCGATTTTGAGCAAGTCAGTCGTCCTGACCCTTGTGGCCAAAAGAGATTGGTGTGCGTCCCTAAAGGTTGTGTCCATCAGGAGAAGAGGCTTGTGAGCGCGGACAGCCTTCGCTAGAGCTTCTGGCCCCTGATCGAGGTAAATTTGTCGCCAACTCTTCGGGGGCTCGATGGTGCTTGTGACCTCGGGAACAACAGGCGTGATCTCTGCCGGCTTGAGGCTTGTGATGAGCGGGGTCTTGGGTCCGTTTACCATGAGTTCAGCGATATAGTACAACAGCTTCTGGGCTCGATTCTTTCCGGTCTTGAAAGCAAAGAGCTGAGGATTTTCGTCGATAAAACCAGTGTCGTAGGTGACGTTTAAAAACTTCTCGTGCTCTAGAACATTCAACAAGAATGGTATGTTCGTTTTAACACCACGAACCCGAAACTCCTTGAGTGCCCTGTCCATTTTGATTGCAGATTGCCTTAAGCTTCCACTTGTTGCTATTACTTTGACCAGGAGAGAATCATAATAAGGTGATATCTGAGCTCCGGTAAAAGCAGCCGCACCATCCAAGCGTATTCCAAAGCCTTCGCCACTTCGAAAAACCTCGATACGACCGGTGTCAGGTGCAAAATCGCGAGCTGGATCCTCCGTAGTGACTCTACACTGGAGGGAGCAGCCATGAGCATGAATTTTATCTTGCTCAAGTCCCAGCTCTTTAAGCGTCGACCCCTCTGCTACTTTGATTTGAGTTTGCACTAGATCGACACCTGTGACCTCCTCCGTGACTGTGTGTTCAACTTGAAGCCGAGCGTTGACCTCAATGAAGTAGTGTCGACCTTCTGGATCGACAAGGAATTCTGCAGTTCCGGCACCTTGATAATTGACAGCTCTAGCGATCCTAAGTGCATCGTTGGCTATGTTTTCGCGTACTTTTGGGTCCAGATTTGGAGCTGGCGCGATCTCGACAACTTTTTGGTGCCGCCTCTGAATGGAACAATCCCGATCAAATAGGTGAACAACATTTCCATGCTCATCGCCCATCAATTGTACCTCAATGTGACGCGGCCTCTCGATGAATCTCTCGATGAACATGGCACCGTTTCCAAACGCAGCCTTCGCCTCCGACTGAGCACGTCTGAAGTTTTCCTCCAAATCCTCCATCCTCCTCACCACTCTCATACCTTTGCCTCCGCCCCCAAAGGCTGCCTTAAAGATCACGGGCATTCCGTGTTTCTGACAGAAGTCAACCGCCTCGCTTACATCATTTATCGGCACATCCAATCCAGGAACGACCTTAACACCGGCCTCGATGGCCGATCTGCGAGCGGCAACTTTGTCGCCCATCCGAGCCATAACCTCCGGTTTTGGCCCGATGAATTTGATCCCACTATCTTGGCACGCTTGGGCAAAGTCGGCCCTCTCGGATAGAAAACCATAACCTGGATGTATGGCATCAACATGATTTTCTCGAGCAATCTTGAGAATTTCGCCAATACTCAGATAAGCTTGGACTGGAGGGAGTCCCTTGCCGACTAGATAGGATTCGTCCGCTTTCTGGCGAAACATTTGCATTTTGTCCTGTTCCGAATAGATAGCGACCGAGCGTTTTCCAAGCTCGGTGCAAGCTCGAAACACGCGGACGGCAATCTCGCCTGGACGAGTTTTGCATTTCAATGGGAATCATCTTAATTCGTGAGCCTCATTCCTGTGGCCGAACAAATCTAGGATTCCAATAAAAAGCGAATCCTTCACTTACCTCGGTTGGCGACAAGCACCTTTTTGATAGGTCGGTGCGCTACTGAGTTTGACATGGTTCTTGCGCTAAGCCGGTGGACAAATTTACTCATCAAAAGTGTCCCTTCTCCTTTGGCTTGCAGAGGAAGATTCAATCTACTCAACATGTCGCCAACTGTCTCAGATCTCCTCCCCTAGACCTGAAACGATCTCGGAGGGACTCCTCCGGAGGGTAACGATTGTCGGTGGGACGCCGATCAGGACGGCCAACGACACAATCAAGATGGCTCCTACAACCAGAGGCTTCTTCTTCAGCTACTATCCTTGATTAATCGACCAGCACTATGTTTTCTTTCAGTTAACCCATCAATCTAGCACGCAACTAGCATCAGTCTCTCGCAACCCCGCTTAGTTGTTGCTTCAGAAGGCTTGTCTTTACTTGATTTGAGAGCGATTTCTGAGCTATGATCTTATCGAAACTATCTACATTGACATCTAAAATCAACCGCATTGGTGGCATCAACAACAACAACTGAGAGCACATTTAAAGAGCACAAACAGCATTAGGGCTTTAGTAAATAATAGACGGGGCAGTAGCCAAGTCGAGATACTTCTCTGATTGGCTCTGCTGCCGAGAGATGCAAGTTCATTGTGAAGAGTGGGGGCACAAGAGGCTTGAACATGATCTCCAGCCAAGTGTCCTGCCTTGGCCAGGAGATCTTGAGTGTTTTTAATTTCGAAAATCATGCCAACGCACGCTTCCATTCTCTCGTGTTTATTTCTGCACTGGATTTGTGTAAATTTATCCATGTCCAAAAACCCTGTGCGAACAAAATCGTCTTCAACATTGTAAGTCGTGACCCTGTGTGTGTGCGCGTTCCATTCAGCGAGTGCTTTTAGCAGGGAAAATCCTAGAGGGTACAAGACCCTTCGCACGGGCTTGGTCGCTGTTTACTCTACCTATCCCGTTACCGTTGCTATGATAAGATCTCCAGTCGTCGACATTCTCGCTTAGAGCCTGCAACTTTCTAAGACTCTCAGTGCTCTCAGTTCCAAATTTACCCACAGATGACGTTAAATTGCTCCTCTGTGTGTGATGATTAGGCAGGTGGTGGTTGAATGAAGAGCAGGATGAGAGGGAGGATGATTTTGACAAGGTAGGCGAGCTATTAGCAGCTGAGGGTGGATGCATAGTGAGTGCAGCCGGCGGTACTTGCGGCTGGTTAGGGATTTGATGGTCTAGTGAAGCTGCGGGTGGCGGATTTCTCTCTGAAGGCGCAACCGGGGGTCTAGTGTTAAGTTCCGGCTCAATGTCTAACGATTTCTTATACAGAATCCTTTCGTCATAAGTAATGACAAGTTTGGTCGCAAAGTTTTGCTTTGTAGACGACCCATCAGTTTGATCGAAATTGTTGTAAGCTTGCTGCTGGCTCGGAGTCATCGCGTTACTTAAAGTTTGACCTATGTAATGTCGTATCCTTTTGCGCATCTGCCATTCCTCATGCATCTTCTTGATTTGCGCTTGATTGCGTTGACTATCTTTGCTGTTAGTCAAGAGATCGTTTGAATAAGGTACAGATGAGAAGCGGATAACATTGCGAACTCGCTCAGTGAACTGCCTTATTTCGGCAAAGTTTACCAGTATATTGCTATTGTCCGCACTTGTGGTGCGATTGTTATATGCTCTACATGATATAGAACGCGACTGAACAGTTGGCAGGTGATTGCTTGAGACTTGGTCCGTGTTTGTTGGGTGAATAGACAACATATCGCTGCGAGATCTACGTTTCACTGTATCCTGTGAATAACTCATATCTTCATCGTCGCTTAATTCGTTAGATTCACGAACAAATATTGATCGTCCCTCTTTGCTGAAAGTGAGATCTTTCTTAATTTGAGGAAATAAAGGTATAGCCGGTGGCGGCGTGTTTGTGAGACAAATCCTATAATTCGACATATTTTTCGACGGATCGAACAAGCTTCGCATCTTCTCTAATTGATTCTTGTATTTTGGTTTCAGCTTGTCGAATGTTCGTCTCAATCTTCCAACACAACTGTGTCCAAGTCCAGATATGATTGCAAACATGGAATTGTAATTTCTCAGCTGAGAACAGACATCAGCAACTCGAACGAATTGCTTGACGATCTTCACTCGTCGACTTATATTTCTCTCGTTCAGAATCTCGCAAACTACCCAAAACATTTCCTTGTTCGAGATGTCAGCAAACTCTTGATATTCGCGCATCCAGCTCTGGGGTATCGATCTTGCCTTATTGATTGAATGTAAGAGGTCAGCGTCCATTCCGTCACTACTCGATGACGTAAGGCTTGCGCTATCGGCCGACAAATGTCCATTAGTAGAGATGTACTGATTTTGTTGAGTTGGTCTGTCAGAACAATCGAAAAAGGTATCGTAGATAAACTGTTGAGGTTCGATACTTCTGAACTTGTCGAAATCGGCTAGTGTAAGCTCAACTGCGAGCAATGTTGCGTTAAGAGATGTTAAGCTAACGTTAGCTGGACTTTCCTTCAATATTTCACTAACTAACGCATCATCGCCCATTTCCAGCCTCGACTGACCGAATGAACTTTGAGAAGTGCTTTTGATGTAGAAACGCGAGCAAAGAGAAGCTCGCTCGGCAAGACGAGTCGTTTGTTCTGATAGACATTTTTGCTTGATTGTCTTTGATTCGGGGACCACTGAGACTTCATAAAGATGCCAATTTAGTGAGGAAATTGATTTGTCTCCTGGAGACATGTGAGATCCAGAGTTTCCGGTTAGGTTGAACTCCTTGACTGCCACCATAACAACCTCGCGAGCAGTTGTTTCTTCGTGGACTAACAGATACCTGAAGTCGTTGTTCGCTGCGTTGAATACACGTAGCACGTTAACAAGCATTTGGGTAGATCCATTAGATTCAGTTACTGAGGCAGGATTTAGGTCATCCAATCGAACAATATTAGACAAGCCTGATTCTATCAGACGATCTTTGGTTCGCATACTAGATAGGTCAGGGTTAGATTTGGCCTTGTTAATTTCGATATCGTTGCTCTGATCATCACTTGTGTTGTCGCTTGTGCGAGACATAGTTTCAATGTTAGTAGAGGAGGATTGGGCTGTAGATTCTCTGATCTGCTTTACAAATTGCTTGGACGAGTTGATTAAGTAAGATAGTCTTGATTTGTCACTTTTTGGTCCCGATTTTATGATTGATCTGAATCCAAAGTTTACATTCGATGAGAACAGGGGCGAAGCAGGTTGGAGGTGATCTATCTGTTTGTTGCTGAGTTGGTCATGGGGGTTGAATGTAAATTTACTCTGAGAGCTGGAGGGCTGATATGGTGATACAGATGAAACAGAGGATAGAGAGGATTTTCTCTTTCCTTCAGGAACAGCCCTCATTTCGTGGAATGCGGATGGATTATATTTTACTGTTAGTGATAAGTGCGTTGAAATATCTAACTTCCTCTGTGCCTCGACCAACTTTATTGCTGCAAAGTTGATTCCGTTAAGCTCCAAGATTTGGTCTCCTGGCCTAAGCGGAACAGAGACTCTTGAATCTTGATTGTTGTAGTTATAATTTGCTCGTAAGCGAGGGGGTATCACAGGACCTGTTGAGTTCGGAAATTTAAGATAACTCATGAGGCTGTCGAAAGGACAACCATCGCCACTTGATCCATACACTTGCGTAACAAAAATACCACAGTTCTTTTCATAACCACCGGATATCGAAAACGACAGCGGCTGTTCGCGGCTTGATCGCGATATGGTTACATGTCTTATCTTTGATTTTGTGGACAGCGTAATGTGGAGTAGATGCAATTGATTGTTCATGCTCAGATTCAGCAGTCTAGATTCAAGGACTCGGAAAAATAGGTAAGAAAAATCTGAGTTCAGCTCAAAATCATGATGATATAAACTTAACCAATCGAGCACGATTCTGATAACTTTGTCTCGATATGTGCTGTGATCTAACCACTTAGCTAGCGCCAAGCATAGCTTTATCATTCCTGGGGGAACCTTCTTCTCTCGATCCTTCTGGTCGTGCGTCATGAACACTCTGAAAAGGAGAAGGAAGTCGTCTATATAATTATCGTCTATTCTGTCATAACCATCAACTAGTGCCATGAGTAGATAGGCTTCTGTTGCCTGTTTTGGGGTAAGGCGAATCACACGTTAACGAAGTGTCAATTGAATATTTCTGAAATACGAAAGGTTTTATCAGTTTATAAGGCCTCCCTAGGTTGTCTTCATGCGATGCTCTCTCGCAAGAGTTTAAATTACTCAATGAGAGAACAACTACCGAGTGCAAGGATGGTTTTCATCATATGATTTGGACGGAAGATGTATAACAGCCGCAGGAACTTACTTTAAGTATTATGTGCCCATCGGGTAAGACGACCCCTAAAGGGTTGGCTGATTGCATGTGATGTGACCAAGGAGGATCTGATGACTTCTTATCAAGTCTGAATTGACTAACACAAATAACGTTTCCGTTGCGATCTCGGTGCCGAATGATTTCTTTCGTGGGATAATTGGCTGGATCAGTGAGTAATGTATAAAAGTCATCACGTTTAACGCAAAGAAAAGCGCAATTTTCGCATCGTGTAACCATGTAACCGACAAATCTCATGGTATCTGTTGTTGGTTCACAAACTCCAAAAGCGTCCCCCACGTGATAATAACGAACTGTGACAGTTTTGGTAACATTGAGTTGCTCACAGACTCCAAATATCAACACACAAAATGAGTCAAGTTGTTCGTTGTGGACAATCAACTCTTTGCCCACTTCGTCGATCACTATTAGAATTGCTTGAGCCGCGAGGGCGCGTCGCACAGTCTTTGGAAAGACGTCGAACCCATGTAACAAAGAACATAGATTGTCGATCAAAAGGATATCCTTCTCGTCTCTTTCCTCAATGGGTTTTTCTAATGCCTCTTTGGCTGCTAGGATTGCTTGAACCTGCTCCTCGTTAGCGTGGTCATGATAATTGTTTAGATTGTTATTTTCGCTATTGCTCTCCGAGGAAGCTTTCGGTGATACCTGCGGACGGAAACCGTTAGCGTAGTGATGCAAATATTGTTGATTATGATTGTGGACGGATCGGTGTGTTTGTAAATTCGAGGGTTGGTAGACCTGATATTGCGAGGATGGGGCTGGGGGAGGTGGTGGCGGATGGACAGGTCGGTGCAAGGTTGGCGGTGCCTCTAGACTAGTTGGCGCCTGTTGCTGGTGATAACGTAATATTATATGATCTTGATCGTCATGGTGATAAGTTTGATGCTGGTGTATAGTGTGAGAGGTGCCCAAATGAGGATGGGGAGGGCGTTGTNGTTGTGAGTTTGAGGATTGCGGCTGGAATTCGTGCTGCTGTTGCATAGGATTGTAGACACGATCCATTGTCATGTAAGAACTTTGCCCGANGGCAACCTTTCTGTCTTTGTTTTTGCAAATTACTAGACACTATGTCCTACTTTGCGTGAAAAATCGAGAGTGAGGAATCGCAATCCCATCCTTGAGTACACTTGTTTTGGTGCTGGTTCCATCCAACTTGTCATGTGAGTTTCTTTGGCTTAGATTCGGATCGTTCTGAGATTATTCAGGTACGGCTTGTTTGTTNACAATCCTTCGACTGACCAGTGTTTNTTAGCGGTTACTTTGAGTATTCTAAAAGGTTTCTCCAATAGTGATAAGTTTGCTCGGTCATCGCGAGGATGGTCAGTGCGAAATCGTATGAGCATTTCCCCTAAAGTGCGGGAATGTGCTCTGCCACCGGGCCGCTCATACACAATGTTGGAGCCTGTAGCAGCGAGAAACGCTCTAAATATGAAAGCTTGAGTCTTGATATTGTAAACATGACTGGGCAGACTTGCTCAGGCTTTTCGTAAATTACTGCGCTGTGCTATATATGTGCCCAGCGAACACTCGAACGATCGATTGAAAGGTAAATATCCAGAATTGGGTTCAAGTAAATTGTTGAACTTATTCAACAGGTTGATTCGAAATAAAATAATGAATCGAGAGAGTGACTAAATTCTGTCCATTTTAGGGATCGGAACTGATGTTTGGGAGCTGTCCCTGTAATTTGGTCCGCGCGTAACTCAGCTTGAACAAGCTGTGGATACGCGTATGCGAGACGGTATGCCTCTTGAGGGTTGCCGATGAGCAAGGATTGTTCGGAACGGCAATCTTCAAAATTGGTTGATTAGGTTGCGTTGGGTGGGGCATTCAGCGAATCCCCCAACCATCAAGGACGGATTAAGCAACTAGGTTGAGTCTCCGGATCTCGGCTTTAACTGAAAACAATGCCTTACAACTGCCAAGCGTCTTGTTAACGCTTCACTAGTGATCTGAATCTTCATGGACACGCTATGAACTGGAGCTAACCAGGAGACGCCAACATGGTTTAATTTGTCTTTGTTGTGGGTGCATCCTGCAATTGTGCAAACACTGAGAGTGAGTCCACTCGTCGTGAGTCATAATGGCAAGAGCCTCGAGAAGCCTGTAAGTCGATACTGCGCATATAATGTCCGATTAATCAAGCTACAAGTGGTTTCAGTCAGCATGTTCTGTTACCGTAATTGTTTTGCCCGTCACCATTCTGTCTCAGCCTGAGACTAGCAGTGCGTGAAAGCCAAGAGGCAACATCACTGAGTGAGTAGGCTGAAGACTAATTATCTCTTCCACATTTCTAGCCCCAAATCCAATCTATCTACCTGAGGGGTTCCAACTCAAGACAGCGCAGCCATACTGGCTTTTAATCCTAAATTTACTCCATCTTAGTGTAATGATGCGCAAATCCTACTCTACCCCTAAAAGTCGTCGCAATTACCTCCCATTCATGCTCCCAAAACTATGAGCCCTGTGCTCCGAAACTGGTCACTCTAATTTATGGCTCTCGCCCTAAACACTGACCATCCGGTGGGCTTTGAATGAGTCGAAAGCTTTCTCTTATCTAGTCAAGAGCTACGAAGGAAGAAAGAATCAGATTTTGGCTTTCATCCATTTCATCTCTCAAATCGGCCACTCGCTCAATCGAGCATCCGTCTTGAGTCATCAGTTTGAATTCAAAAGATGCCGACTGCGGCGGCAAGATGTTTGCTCTAAACCGAGAGGTCATTGTTTGCCGAGCTCGATAAGCCCAAGAGGTCTGAGTGACCATTCGCCGTTATGTTTGTAGTGGGCTGATGTTTGTCTTCGACGGAAGTGCATCCAAACAATTTTCGTTTAAAACAACAACAACAACGTCAACAACCTACTGTATCAGTAAGGGTCTCGCGCTATTCACCGATGCAGCAAACCATAACTTGTCATTCAAATGGTGCCAACTGATGGATATCGTCTAGAGATCTTCCATTCACATCAGTTGCGAGATATGCTCCTCAAGGAGAAATCACTAGCTGGCTCAGCAAGACACAAAATNGTCGTTTTTTAAGACAGGCGCACAGCATGACATTGCGTCTGTCATCCAATGCCCGACTGAGCCACCAAATGGAAAGAGAGCTTTTCGTCGGAAGGAGAAACGGAAATCTTGTCACTCTCTATTCATGATAGATTGTAAGGGAAAGGTGAATGCACCCAACAATAAAGTTCAATGTTTGTCAGACAATAGTTTGCATGGGTGAGGTCCAAGTTAGTGGAAATATTTAACGTTACAATTTAGTGAAGCAGAATGTCACTATCCTACCCACCTTTTCCGCCTCCGGATCTTGAAAATCAGAACGGAGTCTGCACACAATCGCCTGCACTCGGCACACAATCAGTCAAGATCCGGTCACCTGTTTGCAGCTCTCTCCCTTTCTCTTTCGCGTATTCTGTCTTGACTCGCTTGTGTCGTGCAACTGGTGGGAAGTATCATGTTGGTATAAAAGGGACAAGTTGCCTCTACGTTGATGTCATTCAACGGGAGCCATCGGTCNATTTGAATCTTTTAGCTTTTACGAGTGNAAGATAGAGTTTTTTAGAGAGGCCACAATATCACGTAAACTTCGGAAGCAGTTCGAGAGGAAATCCCAATATTAGCTTGAAAATTCGCCAGAAAGAAACTCGACCAAGATGGTAGAAATAAGGAAAAATCGAGCCCATTTTATCCTCCTATTCGTATTCCCATCCATACTAACTCACGNTCTTGGCCAAATACAACAAACTGCTGCCGTGAGCTCAAGCTCATCCACTGAATCGGCATCCTCAACTCAACCAATATGGTCTTATCAGGTAAAACCAAATGGATATGTTAATACTCCAGCCGGCCAACAAGCCCATTACACGGCAAGTCCCTCGATTTTTGACGCATTTAGCGGCTTAAGCCAGCGACAGGGTAGCCTATCTAGCAGTCCATTCTTATCAATCCTTCCAATTATTCTCATTGCCGCCGGCGGAATGCTGCTCCTCCTACCTCTGCTCACCATGATGATAGCCTCACCGTTTAGTGGCGGCTTTGGTGGTTACGGTAACCAATTTGGCTACCCGCAGGTTGGCGCCTTGAATAAGAAACGCTCACTGGCAGATCAATTCGGCCAAAAGGGTCTGGTCGATTTGATCGAACACGTCTCAACAACTATAGATGAGCTCACAAGGAAGTACTCGAATCCTAGCTCTACTGGTCAGACGCAACGAAGAGCCAAAGGTTTGAACTCTCACCTCGCAAATGAACCGCAAATTTCACCATCTACGCCGACAAACCACAAGCCGGCCAATGGTGGGGAAACCAATGGCGCCAATAATGGAGGATCGAACTCATGAATGGCCTAACATTTCGAGAGCAAGCGAGTAGTGAGGCTTTTACCGGCTTAGGGAATGTATTACACAACTTTGTTTGAATAAAAGTCGAGATGCAGAAAACTTTTTCTCAATACTCTCTCGCGCTTTGGCCACAACTCTTACTTTTTCCTACTCTACGCCTGCTGATGAAGGCACCTGGATAAAAATACTTCGCTAGCTTGGCGACATTCGATTCTAGTTTTATGGCAGACTTGTTGACATGGCAGACAGGCGAACAATGGACTTTCTCGTCGTCTTCGAGACGATTTTTTCGCCTCAGAGATAGTAAAATACTAACCTCGGATGGCCCGCGAACTGTAGTCCAGTTTCTCGTCCCACTTCGACCTAATAACGTCTAGTGTACATGCTCGACGATAAGCCAATTTGTTGGCAATAACAATTGTTGTTGTTAAGAATATGTAGCTCATTTCAGCTTGCTCCGTGTCCAGGTTCGATGCTCCTGGATGATCATCTGTTGCTTTGCAATTCGAGTAGCTAGCTGATTTAAGTAGCCATGTCAAATTGAATTGCACTCCATTTAATTGGCATGATCGCAAAATTGGAGTATCTTTAATACTTGAAAAAGTATTAATAAACAATGCGAGGGAAGTGCTATCGAGAGGCAATCGAAATTAGTTATCCATCGGAACAAGTGACAAGTTTGACCGGAAATAGGCCAAACGTTCGGATATCAAGTAATCCCAAGCGATCCTATGCTCTCCAAAATGATCAAGTACCTTCCACACAAGATTCAAAAGTAACTTGCAATTACGACAGATGTCTGATCAGCTTTAAAGTTAGACTCAAAGGATCTGGGAAGATGTTGCTGGTTGTCTTATATATTTGGTTATTTTTGAATGCGGGCCCAACACATTCGCTGAGATCTCTCAGAGCGCTGATGTCACCAGGTTTGTCAACCTCAAACCTGTTTGCTCAAACTCTGGCTGGGCGGTCGCTTGCAGGTAAGAGCAAGACGGATAACGGAAATGGACTAAGCACAGTCGAGGCTATAGCGCTTATTCAGGCGATAAATTCGGGGAATAGAGGGAACTCTCTCGATCAGGGCACGCAGGCTATCGAAACACGACAGCACATCCTCTCACAGCCAAGTAATCGACAGTTTCCAATTCCAGTGCCGGTTCCAGCCCCATTACCAAATCCACTCGGGGCTGCTCTAGCTGCAGCTATAGCGGCTTTTGCAGCTGCTGTAGCTAGGGGGCTAGCCCCAGCTGCGGCATTCGCTGCCGCAGTTGCCGCCGCTGCTGCTACATTCTTGGCAGCCATAGCCGCCCTATTTGCCGTCGTCTTAATCAGGCCAAAAACGACTAGCCCGTTTATCAAAAAGCTGGTCATAAAGAAGACAGTTCTTCCTTTTGTTGTTCCAGTTCCGATTATCAAGAAGGAGAAGGAGGTGATCGTCAAGTACAAGGCCAAGGAACAGGGACATAAGAAATTACATGAAAGATACGANAAAATTGGGGATAGAAGCCACAAGGCCCAACTCGATAAGATAGAGAGACTACTGACCGAGCAGGACAAGTTACAGAGCCTTGTTGATAGAGTGGTAGAGATTAAGGGAGNTACGAGGGCAGCATTGACGAGTTGATACTCAAAGTAGGAGTTGTTGGGAGAGCAACTAGAAGTAAATGGGAAGGCAATCTCTGTTTACAGATTTCATCAATTACATCCATCTATTTTTTCTTTCCTGAGAGAATGATACCATCGTATTTAGATTGGAACCATTTCATTGAATCTTCTTTCGTCACTTTGTGGTTGAATCCGATTTTTCCTGTCTTCCTTCTCCTGTAGGCAACATTGTAACCGGCTCTGCCCAGCACAACGTAGAAGTCTAAACCATAGATACCGATTGACGGGTCATACTTGATGCCTAAATCAATATGTTCTTGAATTCCGAAACCAAAGTTTCCAGTCTGAGAGAAGTTCTCCCTTCTCAACTCGTATTCTCGAACTTTCAAGCCCTTCTCGAGAATCTCTTCGGCCTTGGCGCCACGGACTGTGCAATGAANAGCGATCTTTTCGTTACGTCTAATTCCAAAACTCCTGACAGTATATCTGGCTTTGCTGAATACTGGTTGTTGACCAGTAAGCTGCTCCAACACTTTTGCTGCCCTTGTGAGCCTATCACCAGATTCTCCAACGCAAATATTGAGACAAAGTTTTCGGATTTTAACCTCTCTCATGGGGTTGGCCGATTTCTTTTTTGGGGCCTTGATCTCCTGTTTGGGCAAACTCTGAGTAGTGGTGGCCATGTTTGATAGTAGCTTTGGGAATAGACGCCTCGATTNTAGTGGTCAATTGTAAGACAAATAGAGATTGTACCTGATGTTTTCGGCCAGGCGAAATCGGTTTATGTGTCCGAGTACAGACCTCATGTTGTGAGAGGAAATCATGCTGTTGTGCTTTCGCGCATGCACTCCGACTTGACGCGGCACATTTGAAAAGCTCGCGACCACCAAACTTGCGTAGCCCCTAAAGCTATTGGGCTAAGCGACACTTGGGAACAGCTTTATCGATTTCTAAGACAAAATCGATCCATCCGATGGCGAGGGGTCTGTCTCTGAGAGACTCACCGGGCCTCGAAGCTGTCCCCCAATCGTGCACCGAGCTTAATTATGATTGTTTATTCCAATCTAGGTATTCTGGGGTTCATTCTAGCACCATGCTGCATGCGCTCCTTGGCCCAGGGTCGACCTGCAGTTGCGTCGAGACTGTCATCCTGCAGTCAAGAGATTGTTTCAGCATTCTATATGTATTGTGCGTATAAAGCTCGAACCACCAGTGGTAAAGTTGATAATGGTTTCCCTTCTAGGGGATACTAAGGCTATCCTGTTGAACTTTACGGTTATCTAAAGAGTCCGTCTGTAAACAATATTGCACATTCATGTCTTTGTATTACCCTACGATTTCAACGTGTTGAATAATCTGGTGTGATTCTGGCGCAAGAATGTCACATCCCTCCTGAACTGACCTCGTTTACCCCCTCTATCCTCGGTGTAGAACCGCCTTTATGTAATATAATTGAGCAAGGATGGTGCAATCACAACATCTGCCTTCGTCAATCAAAAATGAACTACAAGTGTAACTCACTTCCTTTGTGATGATCCCCCATTCGTCCCAGAGTTGAAAGTTATGGATAATAAGCATCAAGCATCATCCGCTATAACACAACAGAAGCAGCAAACCAAAACTGTCCCGAAACAAAATGGTGAGGACAGTTTCAATCAACCTGCAACACCGTCACAAACACCTCCAAAGATAACGGTCTCTTTGCCTAAGCACGTGGCCTCAAGGTTGCGAGATCTGGTCCAAAAAAGGGACATAGCCTTAATTCGACTAGGCATTATATCTGTACAGTTTGAGAACGACCAAATAATACCACTGGCTTTGAATACGACAAACTCAACACAACCAAAGCCTCAATCTTTAGCACCCACGGGGCCCATCATTGGGTCCACAGTACAAAGTTGTAATAATGAGCGCATCGATAACCTGGCCATAACACTATCTGAGTTAGCCTCACCAGATAGCCCTATTATTGGGGATGGTGGTGATTCAAAATCAATTATGAATGCATCCTCAAGCGAATTGCCAATCTTGGATTCATCACTTGCTGTCTCAACAGCATCGATGGCACTCGCCACGAGTATGGCTACAGCAACAACGATAGCAAAAACCAAATGCAATACAACTAACCTAGCGGTAGCATATGATAATGATGATGATGATGACGATGACAAAGACGAAGACGAGGTCGTTAGCGAAGTAGAAAACCAGCACAGTAGTTACAATATTCACCAACTGTCACAGCTTGAATTCGCTGATCCAATCGAACTAGAAATGTATGACAATGACAATCTATTGTTCCCCGATTATACATTAAATTTATCTTAGGTTCTTGATAAGAATGTACTTGAATTTTAGTGCTAACAAAACGTGAATTCGATATCTTACATCGGGTACCTCTTTTTCGCTGCATAGGGGCTTGGTCTAGCCGGATCTTGTGGATATGGCGCAGGGTTAGGCACATAGCCGCCTGGATGAACTGGAGGTTGCAATGGCGGTGCGAATGATGGGTGGCGCATGTACTGAGGTGGCGGCGGTGGCTGATACGCCTGTTGTTGTTGTTGTTGTTGCTGTTGACCCGGAGATGAGCTTGGTCCGCTGGGAGGCGCACCTTGGTACTGATGTTGTTGCATCTGGGGTGGTGGCGGCGGCATATGAGGAGGATGATGATTGGGTGGCGACATCGGCGGTTGCTGTTGATGATGATGGTTTGGCGGCGACATCGGTTGTTGTTGCTGTGGTGGCGGCGGCAACTGTTGCGGCGGCGGGCCCATCTGCTGTTGCGGCGGTGGTGGCGGTGGCAACTGCTGATGCTGCAACTGCTGATGCGGAGGCAACATATGTTGCGGATTCTGCTGCTGAGGCGGTGGCGGAGGTGGTACCGACTGCGAACTTGGGGGATGACCCGGAGATATGGATGAGGGAGGCCCAGAGTGTGACAGATGGTGCTGAGGAGGACTCAGTGGATCGAACTCGTGGATATTCTCCATTGGCTTCTTCTCCGACTGATGCTGCTGTTGCTCTTGTTGCCGATGCTGTNCAGCCTGTGAATCACCTGATTCACTCTCTTTGCCCTCATTCAAGGTTATCAGGAGACGAAGCACCTCAAAGTCCTCCATTGCCAGTTTCAACTCTGTATCATCACCAACTGTAACCATTACATCGTCGTCATCCTTATATCTAATCTTNATGGAGTCCGACGGCGACAACTTGAATATTCGTTGCGCCATCAGCTCTAGCTCGGCAAGCGTCAGATCATCGTTGTTGATTTGTGTCTTCCTGTATTCCCCTTTGAGACCGAACCTGATTAACTTTGCTTTGACCATCTTGATAAATAGGATTGTTTGTTACCTCGGCTTGGTTTTTTCTAGTTGATAGTTAGGTAGGCCAGTGAATTTGTCAGGCTAGGTGACAGTAGTNGACAGTGGAGAATCGTATAAATGGATCATGTAGTATAGACAGCGCCGCGTCAGCATACTTGAGTGTAACTTTACGAAGTAGTCCGACGGTATTTTAAGCGCAGCAAGATCGGCACTTGGCTGAAAGATCGTNCATCGAAAAAGCAGCGTTGAATCTGCCTTAGCAATGCCGTATCGGCTTGCGCAGGATGCACACTTCACACGAACCCGATGATCTCGGGTAGTGTGCGCTGCCTTGCTCTCAGCTCACTAGTGCTGTTGCTACTGCTGCCGCTGGCGCCGCCGCCGCTACCGTCGCCGCTGTTGTCGCTCAAGCTGCCTCCGCAGCTCTTACTCCGATTGCTCCTCCTCTCTTATATTGAACTCATTCCTGTTCTCCAACAATAATAATATCCAACTCCATAGCATCACCATCACCCCCGACTCCTAGATTGACTAGCATGTAACAGATCAACACAAAATCGGCATATTGTTGTCACGAAAATATCTAAAACTCCACAACACAGCCATTATTTCAAGAGGATTATTATCATCCATCATCGTATCTATCCAATTCGCAAACATTTGTAAATTTCAAACGCTGGTAGATATAGTTAACTGAACCAATATAATCGCTAACAATTATCATCGGATAGAAGAGGAAACCTATCTCAAACAATCGCAGACAACACTTAATCAAGATCAAAAATCAAAACCCATGGCCGAACAGCAAATCAAGATGGATATTGATACAATTATAACTAGGCTTTTAGAAGTTAGAGGATCTCGGCCAGGTAAAAGTGTACAACTTAGCGATCAAGAAATTAAAGGCCTTTGTGCTAAATCTAGAGAGATTTTTCTCAGTCAACCCATATTATTAGAATTGGAGGCGCCATTGAANATTTGTGGCGACATTCATGGTCAATATTATGATCTATTACGTTTGTTCGAATATGGAGGCTTCCCACCTGAATCAAATTATCTATTTCTAGGAGATTATGTTGATCGCGGAAAGCAATCGCTGGAAACTATTTGCCTCCTCTTGGCGTATAAAATTAAATATCCGGAAAACTTCTTCTTACTGAGGGGCAACCATGAATGTGCCAGTATCAATAGAATATACGGCTTTTATGACGAGTGTAAAAGGCGTTACAACATCAAGTTGTGGAAAACTTTCACAGAATGCTTCAACTGCTTGCCGGTGGCCGCAATTATTGACGAAAAGATCTTCTGTTGTCATGGTGGTCTAAGTCCAGATCTTAACACAATGGAACAAATAAGGAGAATAGCTCGACCTACAGATGTGCCTGACACAGGTTTACTATGCGACTTGTTATGGTCCGATCCCGACAAGGATGTTACTGGATGGGGCGAAAATGACCGTGGTGTTTCATTCACATTTGGAGCTGACATCGTTGGCAAATTCTTAAACCGCCATGATTTAGATCTTATTTGTAGAGCTCATCAAGTTGTTGAAGATGGCTATGAATTTTTTGCCAAACGTCAGTTAGTCACGCTATTTTCTGCACCAAACTATTGTGGTGAATTCGATAATGCCGGAGGAATGATGAGTGTCGATGAAACACTAATGTGCTCGTTTCAAATTCTCAAGCCGTCTGAGAAGAAGACAAAGTATCAATATGGCGGCTTATCTGCACCGTTCAATCAGAGGCCCGTGACACCCCCTCGAGGACCAGTAAAGAAGAAATAGTAGTTCAGTGTTTTATGCGTATCAAAGAATGCGTGTTTGTATAACCATGAACACACATATATATATGACTATATATATCGAGCAAACAAATGAAGCCGAAACGAAAACAACAAACAATAAAGAGCACCACTAGTGAAGACGTAAAATTCAAGCCCCTAATTGACCCTGTAGTCCGGCTAATCATCTCGATCTCCTAGCTAGCTATCTCGTTGAGATTTATTTTTCTGGTTCTGGCTCATGCTGTTTAGATCTCCACATTTCAGAAAAGGAACCAAGCGGAGGGTTCGGTCGTTCGTACTTGATGGCTCGATACCAACACTTGTTGATAGATCAAACATTTGAGGTCGATAACCAATGGGAGTGGCATAGCCCGAGCACACAACAAACGACTCGATGCTTGACGCTCTACTACTTCGTGGCTTCGCTACATGAACATTTTTAAAAAATATCCTCAGTTGGGCTATCATCAGAGTTATATCCTCACCTCTGAATATCTTGGCAACAAAAGTGCCTCCACTTTCTATGATAAGTGACGTGATATTCAAGGCAGCGAGAATTAGCTGCGACTGTATGAATTCATCTAGATCGTGCTGACCAGTTACATCTGGGGCCCCGTCGCAAACAACGAGCTGCGCCTTGAGTCCTTCGAATTGACCGACAATTCTTTCAGCAGTTTCTTGGCTTGTAATATCACCCTGAATGAGGGTCACCCCCTCAATTGGAGCTATTGTCTGAATATCAACGGAAACAATCTTTAACTGATCACCAGCTTGACTACTTCTCTCCCCTAACTTCTTGGCTAGCACTTGGCTCCAACTACCTGGAGCAGCACATAGATCGACGGCCCTTAAGACTCCTCCAAAGATAAGGATCAAGAAAAGAAAAGATAGGGACGATTATCGTTTGGCACTTAGTTAGTTAGTGTCAGACTGTAGGTGTTAGTTGGAGTGTATGGTACGAACCATCGAAAATGCCAAATTGATCGTCGATCTGGAGTAACTTGAAGGCGCTCCTTGCGCGCCAGCCTTCTTCCTTAGCCAATCGGTAGAATAAGTCGCGTTTGTCTTTAGAACACTTGCCCATAGCTTAGTTAGATTATTGTTTTGATCATATTGAATCGATGAAATTACCGACGAGACCTTGAATCGAATGGAGATTATCGGAGATCTGTTGTCGTTCACTCAGTTTAGATGTCCGATCGGGTGGCAGATGCATGGCCGTGTTTTGGCTCAGCAACAGAATATGTTCCTCATGACAAAAGTAAATAACAATCTAGCGACTTCAAATCTCAAGAGCGGGAGGACCAAAGTAATATCCGTGATTTCTCATGAGGAGCACGTGTGAGGGTAGCCTCACATACCACCATTGTGGTCTCCCAACAATGATTGGCCCTCTTCGAAAACTGAATCACACCTCTTTACATGGAGTTGACATGACTGCGCGGCCTGTTTCTAGGCCAAAGACGATCAATTCAGAACTTTAATCCCCAAGACTACAGTAAATAAGTTACAGCGTAGATCCAACCAAGTGACGCAAGTCAACCTAAGGCTTTTTCTGCTTTGTCAAGTTACGTTTAAACAAAGGTTTGATGATCTTAATCAACGGATTATTAGACGATTGCTGATTGAGCGTCGAGCTCTGTTTGCTCTGTTGCGCGTTAATCACATCGCGTCCATCATGTTGCGGCTGAAAATTCTGGTCCTGCCCCTTCAGTTGAAGTTCCTGGTGGAAGAGTTTGTCTTGATAACCATTCGAGGGTAGATTTTGTTGGTGCAGCGCTTGCATTGCGAGCATTTGTTGATGAGCTGGCTGAAGTCCGCTACCATACATGAGCATGGACATCATTGGGTGGCTACCATAGCCTTGTTCATGGTTGCTCCCCTCATGTTCTTGCTGACCCTCGTGCTCATATTGCTGGTGTTCTATCGGCTCATGTTGCTCCTGGTGCATCTCATGTTGAGGCTCCTCGTGGTGCTCATGATTTTGTTCATGTTGAACTTGATGATATTGTTCATGGTGGGGTTCATGATGCTGCTGCTCGTGGTGCTGGTACTCTATTTCGTGATGCTGGTAGTGTGGTTGCTCGTGATGATACTCCTTATGTTGCTCGGGTTGGTAATGCTGCATCGCTGAATGGTCTTCAAAATAAACTGGATGCACTATCATGGGGGGTTGGTGATGTTGCTGATGCATCGGATAAAACATGAACGGATTGAAATGGTGGCGCATCATAGGCATCTCGCTCTCCTTACTTCCGGTATCCAAGATAAGATTGCCTGATGGTAGAAGATGGTTCAAAAGTAACAGGTAGTAGGTTAAGATGTCGAGCATGTCGATTGCAATAGAGGAGTGAGGTTTTTTAGACCAGCGTTCGACCACTTTGAATGTATCACCCAATCAATTGAATTCCCCTAGAACATACCTTTTCCTTTTCCGCCTCTCATAATAAGCTTGCCTTTTGTTAAAATGATGTCTTCTCCTCTATCTCGAGCCTCAGCATCCATAATCGTGAGAATCATGACACCATAGAGTATAAGGTATCTTGGAATGAGTGTCAGCTTGCCTCTGTTACTCATATTTGGGCCCCGTCTCAACAACAATTCCATTCTCTCGTAACTTTTTGATACTTTTTACACATCAAAATTTTTCTCTTAACCCAATATGCTTGATGAATTCGATCAACTCCAAGGCAAACTCTAGGTTGTGTAGGTAAAAACACACAATTCAAAGTTTTTTGAAGAATGTCCAATTCTACTGATTGGCCAGTATTGTTTAGAGCCACCCACAGAATGATATCTATACTCTCGGTATCCGATTTGCACCCTGGTCTAACCAATCTGTCAAGCCTGCCAGAAAGTCTCACGATCTGCCATAGTTCGTACGAAACGGCCACACGGTAGAGGAAGTCATTCTTTAAACCCAGGTAATCAAACTCCAATAACTCAACAAGTAAGCACCAGTCTGATTAGGTGGCACAAAAGTAGGATAGTTAGCGTGGACAAATGGCCCCTGTCAAGATTTATGCAGGCAACAGCCTTACCGCGCTCACAGCCTCTTGTCGACTCTAACATCCGCTCGCATAATTAACAGGCGAATTCAGCTAACAAGGCGGCTTAAACGTCGAACAAAAAGTTGAAAAGGTTACAAAGTTGACCCATGTCTCGAATTGGTTGTGCTCACATACTAGCTCGAAAAGAGGTGTCAGTTATGCATGTTAAAACTCTATCGAAAGTTACAGTGTAGGATTCAGAAGGGAGCTCAGGTTGTGCAAAAACAAGCTTACCACAGGTAAAACGACAAGCTGCAAGTGTTGACCAGCGACCGGTGTTCAACATATCCGAACTGGAATTCCAACGCCCCCACAAAAAACTAATAACTTGGGCTGAAACCCAATCATAACAAGAAATAGTGTCTACATCTTATAAGCGGCAAACAAATTTGAAATTGAAGCCTGGAGTTTGGGAAGTCTTGGAACATAGTGTTAGCCAGAAGCCGTACCAACAGAGAGCTGAGCAGGTGCAAAGCCGATGAACTTTATTGGTTCTACTCATGGTGAGAATGCCCCAAATGTTTNGTTCTCTAGAGGACTTAGGCGTCCACAGTTGGGGCGCTTTTTGAATGCCTAGGCATGAGATTGAAGAGGAGGCAAGGAGGTTGTTCTCTAGAACATGTTCTCAGTGTTAGACGATCTAGGCTTTCTAATCTTGTCACCGTTCTTTGATATAAGATCATGTAATGTTGCATAATGATTGCGTAATTCAGCTACAATCAACCTTAAACTAAAGAACTCCTTCTCGTCCAATTCTAAGATCGCTCTTCTGTAATCGTCGATATGAGGATACTGCGCTATTTTAGTAACAGTCTTTCCACGTGAAGAGAAGTATCTCGATATTTGGTCGTAGTAGGCAGCGGCCTCCCCCTCGCTGGCGCGAATTTCGCCGAGAACGTCCTCCTGTATGGATACACCGAAATTGTTTCCATCCTCAATACGTGGTATGAGATACATCAGCCACACCTTTAGTAAGTTTGTATCCTCGACCAAGCCACCAATTAAAGGCTTGATCTCGCTAATCAGTTCAACTATGAACTTGTTAGACGGCACAACACCGTCAGGTAACACTAAGACTTTTGTGCCCACCGTGAAATTATCCAAATGTGCTGGACATTGGGCAAATCTTCGCTTCGCAGCACTTGGCTGTAGTATTCATAATGGTTAGAGATTAGCATCACACGACTCTCGATAATCATCTCCAAAATGGTTAGAGATAACTTACCCCGTTTTCGCCATTCGAGGCGACAGTTTGAGCTGCAGCAGGCAGAGAGGAAGACGAAGAAGAGGCGCTTGTACCTTGATTAGACACTGGAGCTGCTTGTTTCTGGGATGTGTTTGAATCTTGATCCTTGTCCGACATGTCAGGAATAGGTATGTTTACTTTTTGGTACACACTTGACGGGTCACAGGTGAGTTTTCCGGAGCTCAGCATTTTATTTAGTAGAATGATCCTCTGGGGAAACTTGTTGACCACTAGATCCTCAGCCGTCTTGAGGATGGTTTGTCGGAAGGCGTCAACCTCGGGACTACGAGGAAATTTATCTTTTCTATCCATGTTTTTANAGGTTCCAATAGATTAGACTTTTGTTTCAGGGAGACCTATCGAGCAGAGGGTCTCAGTGTCTCAAATCTAACAGATTTAGCGATGAATAAAAATGGAGCCAGATGATTCGAGCTCCTAAGTGAGTCAAATTGAATTATTTGTATCAATTTTTGGAGAGCCAAGATCGCCTTACAAAAGAACGAATCCACGTGCTCGCTATATTTTATTTCTGCCGGCAATGTTTAGTCTGAGAGCTCAATGCAGCGCGAGCGCGAGGCAAAAATCTTCGAAGTTCGAACATTCACACACTCCATCGCAATATGCCTTCAAGATTTCACCGTCAAGTCATGAAATAATGAGCCATCGATTAATTTCGACTCTAATCCTACTAGTTTGTATCGACCAAGTGCTACTATATAATCAAGAGTTTGCTATTCAACCCTCGATTGCAAGATACACAGCAAACGAATCAGTCGAATGTAGAAATGTCGAATCTAGCCGAGTGGTATGCGACTTCAACACCTCGTGCATTTATGGGGAACTAAATACAGTAGACTGTCGCGTCGATGACGATATACCTTGCAAGGGCGAGCATGTATTTTCTGTGACCTTTCCATGCCTATACTGCTGGCAAGTGCAAGAGGATGCGTACTCTTGCGCTCAGAACTCGACTTGCAAAGCGAATACTAAATACCTGACTACATGCAATGTCAACTCCACCACGTACTGTCTTGGCCATCGTAAATTCAATAGATACTTATCATGTAGACCGGAGACAAGACACAAATGGTCGACAGCTGTAGTGCTTAGTATCNTGTTCGGAGGCTTTGGTGCCGATAGGTTTTACCTTGGCCACTGGCATGAAGGTGTAGGTAAACTATTTAGCTTTGGCGGGTTTGGAGTATGGACCCTGATCGACGCCATACTCATCTTCATAGGTTATCTGAAACCGGCCAACTCGTCGCAGTAAGACTAGATAAAACCTCATGATTCGTAACACTAGTCCATTATACATGTATTTCATTGCATGAAGGCGCACTCATCGTGCGCGCGCCAAAACTTCCAGCCAATAAAGAGCACATATCGAAGCAAAATTAACTTAATAGCTAAATACTGTAAAGTATTTAAGTATATATATATATACTTATATATATATAGTATGTTCTTCATGACAAAAATAAAATAGGATAGCAATATTACATTAGGAAGTGATACTATTTTGGATCATCACCAATCAATTTCTTTGATAGACATGGATGGGGTTTGGGATGACGAGTATGAGGATGATGACTTTCTCGACTATTACGGAGAAGCAGAGGAGGTGCCCGAGCCAGAAAGGAAAAAGACAAAACTTCTAGACCCAAACGACCCTGACGCATCTAAGGAGCCTAAAAAATCGAGAGTTGTTCAGAATCCCCGTCCAAAATTGGATGTAGACAAACTATTGTCTGACGATCGTGGCTTNCCAGAGTTGCTGAGGATGGTAGCTGACATTTCGTTTAGGCCTGGCCGTGAGGTTAAGGATATGGAACGAACGCTGAAGTTATTCGAACTTTGGTCACATCGTCTCTTCCCAAAGTACACATTCGACGATTTCCTCACTAAATGCGAAAACCTCGGAAAGAAAAGACCAATCAGGACGCATCTTAGAAAAATCAGAATAGGAATGATTCCGTACTGACAGTCGATAAAGAGAACACATCAGTCATAGTTTATAGTCCATTAAATGTGTCTAGAGTATCATTATTATCAAGATTAAACAACAGGGTAAACAGCGGAAGTCGCAATGCCACACTGGTTATTCTTGTTGCGGGCCATCTTGATATAACCCGACTGTCCCCAAGTCTCTGACCAACTGTTCTTAACGAGGTAGTAGTCGCCATGAACTGGATCATGGCCATATCCAACAACCAGTACACCATGGTCCAAGCTCTCTGCTTGGTTGCCACAATTCGGCTCATCGTAGACACCGCCACTATACAGACGGAACGNCTCTTGGCTTGCATCGATGGCAACCGAGATAGGACCCTTGCTTGCTATTGCCTGCATCAATTTCCGCTCGTCTCCCGATGGAATCTCTACATAACCCTTGTCGTCGGCTCCCACAGTTTTGTTTCTAAAACGACACTTATCATCATGGGCTTCATAAGGATAGGAATTCTCAGTGTCAACGCCGTGGTTGTCTCGGATGTACTGAAAAGCGTTCGCCATGAGGCCACCATCGCATCCCATGTTTCCATACTTCTTTGAGCAATCGAGCAAGTTTTGCTCGCTCAATGAAATCAGATCACCAGTTTTCCTGAAGTGCTGACCCTCAAGAGCACCCGTTGAGCTGAAGGCCCAGCATGAGCCACAACTGCCTTGATCCTTGACCGGGGTTACATATCCGTGTTGACGCCAATCAACGCTCTTGGGCAGATCGACGTTAGGGTCAGCTAACAGCGATATCGATTCTTTTGAAACCTCATCGTGCAAGATGTCGTTGGGCGAACTATTCTTAAGTTGCGGTTTGTATCCGTTCATGATACTCACAAATTCTTCGTGTGACATATCAGCATATTTGTTCAAACCCAAAGTGTAGCTATGTAATCCATTTGCGTGGCGCCTGTTGTGTCTTGCAATCTTATGCCTGTTTTCCAAGAAAATTTTGAAACGATAGTTGTCTTCGCTCTTGTCGGCGTACCTCTTGTTGTGTGTCTCCTTGAAGGCGTTCCACTCCTCCGTGAGGACATCCCGATAAGTCACGGCAGATAAGACGACAGAAGCTATCGTCGCCAAAACTACCACCAAGAGAATCACTTGTGTTTGTTTGAGCATCTTGCGGTTGGTTTCTCAGGATATGCACTGGACCAGACTTGTTTTGAATTTCTGGCCCCCCAAGAAGAGAATTAAAACTGTAATGGCAATCCAGACGTATTCTGACTGAGTTGTAGTTTTGCTAGGCAGAGATACGACTTGTTAAAGATTGCTGGAGAGCTAAGAAACGAGCTAATTCAGCTTATTTGTCTGCCTGGATTGTTCCAAGATCCAAGGCTTATCGCTACTGAGCGATCTTTTACAGTGCAGACAGTGTTTGAGAGAGTAAACAGCTTATCTTGTGAAACACTATCAATGGTAAAAATAAATACTCTTGAGCAATCAACTAGATCTTCAAGAGTGAGAGCTCGAGCTCCCATTGATCGCAGAATGCCGACCCTCGTCAGCCAACTAAATCAGTTCCCGGTTTCAATCTGTAGCTCTAGATGTGCCGATTGCACGCTAGTCAGGCCTGAATAGTCCATCTAGTGGACAAGTTTATCGTATCTATATTCAATTGTCAGCGGTTTATTATCTCTAGTTTGGTGTTATTTACAATTGTTTGCTTGCGACTCTGGACCAGTCCGAGAAGCCAAGAACAGATATATGCGCATTGGTTATACGAATCAGATCAGATGTAGTTAGAGCAATCAGGATGCTCGTGCCTTCGGTTCTCCTTATCATCGGATCAGAGTGCTCTGACATCCATCAATGCCTGGTCGCGTGATACGTAACTCGATTAAATGACAACCTGTCAAATAGGACCAGCCAATCGAGTCTCGGAAGCTTGGCTAGGAATTCCGAATTCGAGATAACTCTCATTTCTCATCACATGTTCTCCCGTCAAAGAGCGCCGATGTCTTGTTGCTCTTGATCGAAGATTCTTGATTCATCGTTCAACAGCGCTTCCGATCCATCAAAATGCAAATGGATCATACGATCGTTCTGTTCATCCGAATTTACTACATTTGGCTCGATCGTTGGGCTTGAAGGCGACGGCTGGGACGTTTGGATTTCACTTGGCAAGGTTACTGTCGCGACGGGTTCTATTATGGGCGCAGTTGTTAGATTGTTGAGAGCGACTTCGAGCGTCGGGTTTGTGGTGATGATTGTGTTTTCAATCAACTTGTCCTGCTCAGTACTGTTGCCGCTCGACTCCTGCAAGCCAGACACTCCAGGCGGTAGCAAATTGGTTGGACCAACGATGAGGTTCTCATCAAGTTCGGCGAGATGTCCCGATTGAGCCTCTGTCGGGCGGCCAGAATCGGGCAAGGGGGTGGCGGTTGTCGATTTTGGCGACTGTGTTGTGGTTGGTTGAGCTGGTTGCGAGAGGCTTTCATTCACGGGGATATTTGTTGGCGTGGAGGTTGGTGGAGGTACGAGTGGAGGTAATAGGCGATCTGAGCAAGCCTCGCTCCACGATAGAGTGTCTAACATTAGATGGCGGATGTTCTGCTCAAACTGTTGTACTGCACACTCGATTGAATCGGCACATGCAATCGGGTTCACTCGTAATGGTTCGGGAAAGCTGTTCACGCTTGTTGAGCTAACTGTGAACAAGCGAAGGAAGTGTGATTTGTTGATTGGATCATANTGAAGCTCGACGATCAAAAGAGAGCCGAAGTATGGTTGGCTGGAGTAAATTTGGAGGCTGTTCAGGAGAGCGGACAGTCGCTGTTTGTCTGTAAGGTAGAGGAAGATGTTGGGCTCGTTTCGAATTCTAGGGCCCGGCTGCTCTGGTAACTGTTTTTCAGCCTTTACATCTGTGTCGTCCTCGCTCGTGTTCTCCTCCATTGATATTGACTCAACCTGCTGGTCGATCCTTACTTTTGCATTGATATTCTCCATCATCTCGTGCAACAAACGACCAACAAACANGCGCTGAACTTCGACTGAACTAAAACGGCTCTCAGTTGTCACATCAGCTATGTGCGCTAGCCTGTTGGCAAAGGTGTTGGTATACCAAACTGGCACCGAATCCCTGAAGGCTTTCCTGACCTTAAGCGATTCTTCAATGTCGCTCAGCATCTCTAGGTCGTCCTCGAACTCAAGACCTGTGTTCGAGCGCAAAGTTTGCAGATCGTGCCTAAACTCGTTGAGCAACTGCTGATATCTGGTCGAATTCTTCCATCTCTGTTTGTGCTGGTCAAGTCTGGGGCAAANGGGTCCCACGGAGAGGAGGTCGTCGTGCATGAAGTCTCTTGTGTGCACTGCAATTGGCTGCCAACCATCCAACTCGCCGGCTGGCGACCAAGTCCATTGGTCCCTGGCTGGATTGAGGCCAGCAAGTAGTGCTTGTGCGCTCTCCAAGCAGCGGTCAATGTCCGCACTGCGCGCGTAGATCTTTCGCGGGTCCCCATTCAGGAGCA